>WNFA01000443.1_pt1 | contig 32635 bp, 22 predicted proteins | sample 5400481 | NCBI WGS metagenome assembly WNFA01 (sample SAMN13153340, study PRJNA577476) | soil metagenome | isolation source: 120 cm saprolite under Douglas fir tree site 2 hole 1 replicate 2 | place: USA:California | collected 2015-04-18 | reverse complement strand
TCGAAGCTCCTTCGCAGCCAGGCGGAATCGACCAGCCGGTGCGTGAGGTCAATCTCCCGCTCCAGATGGGCGCACCCCCCCAGTAAAGGCAGGCGCATGAGAAAACGCACTCTTCTTCTATCAATCATCGCTGCGGGTATAGTGGGAGCCGCTGCGTTCGGATGGGCGACAATCCGGGCGGGTGGCCCGGCCTTTCTTACCCTTATGTCCCTCACAACAATGTGAGGGTGCCCCACCCTTATAGATAGTCAGAGCCGCGGTTGAGGAATTAGAAAATATCCACAGCAGTAGCAGCGGTCGCGGCTGTGGAAATCGAGGCAAAAAAATGCATAGAAGCTGTGCGGGTCGGGAAACGCGTTCCCCCGACCCTTGCATCTCCGCTATTGAAAAGCCAAACCAGCTCTGAGTGTTGTATATGGGTTCGCCACTCCGCCAGGAAATTCACACTGTCCCCTCTCCTCCTCCTCAAAAAACGGGGCTCGTATATGGAAGAAATGAACAACCTCGGTCACCTCATGTTTGGTGCCTCTACAGCTTTCAATGGCTCGTCACCATGGTTTATGCGGTCGTGTGGGGCTATGCCATCGTAGGCGTCGGCACAATTTTCAAGACGCAAGAATGACAACATCTCAGCGGCGCGAAATGCGCCGGTCGAAAATGAAGGAGACAATTATGAAAATCGTAGTGATCGGCGGTACTGGACTCATTGGATCAAGGCTTGTCAACAAACTTCGTGAGCACGGACACGAAGCGGTAGCGGCAGCACCCAACACAGGGGTCAACACTCTCACGGGCGAAGGACTGGCCGAAGCGCTGAAGGGTGCATCGGTGGTCGTTGACGTATCTAACTCTCCCTCCTGGGAGGACGCAGCAGTACTGAAGTTCTTCGAAACATCAACTCGTAACCTCCTCACCTCTGAAGCGGCCGCAGGCGTAGGACATCACGTTGCGTTATCTGTCGTAGGGACTGATCGGCTGTCTGAAAGCGGTTACTTCCGGGCAAAGATTGCTCAGGAGAAATTGATCAAAGAATCCTCAATCCCCTACTCCATCGTGCACGCGACGCAGTTCTTCGAGTTCCTCAAGGGCCTCGCCGACATTTCCACCGATGGCAACAAGGTGCGTTTGGCACCTGTGCTTTTCCAGCCGATGGCCGCCGACGATGTCGCGAGTGGCGTGGGCAGGATTGCAGTAGGTCAGCCGGTAAACGACATCGTCGAAATTGGAGGCCCAGAACGGTTTCGCCTGGATGATCTAGTCCGGCAGCGCCTGGCCTCGCTCAAAGATCCCCGCGAAGTCATCGCTGATCCAAACGCGCGTTACTCTGGAGCGAAAGTCAGCGAGAAAACACTGCTTCCGGGCAACAACGCACGACTCGGCGAGACCCGTTTCGAAACCTGGCTGACTCAGTCCGCAGCAAAAATTCCGAGTGCTGCGTAGTCAGCCTACCCGTGCCGCAGTGGTGGCCAAGCCTTTGCGGAGGCTGCAGGTTACGCTGAGCGCATCTAAAATAGGTGCGAGAGTTGGCGCTTTATATGAAACAAGCCCTCGCGATGGAATCTGCCTCTGCATTCATTGACGCGAAGATCAAGGAACTTGGGGACTGGCGCGGGAAGACGCTCGCGAAAGTACGCGAAATCATACACCAGGCAGACCCTGAGATCGTCGAAGAGCGGAAGTGGGTCAAGCCGACATCGCCTGGAACTGCCGTCTTTTCCCACGGCGGCATCGTCTGCACGGGAGAGACGTACAAGAACGTTGTCAAGATGACATTTGCCAAGGGAGCTGCGTTGAAGGACCCTTCAGGTCTATTCAACTCCAGCCTCGACGGGAATGTCAGGCGGGCCATCGACATCCACGAAGGCGACACGATCGATGAGGCGGCCTTGAAGGATCTCATCCGCGCTGCCGTGGCGCTCAATCTCAAGGGTAAAACCAAGCCCAAGCCCAAGCCGCGGCGAGCGAGCAGCAAGCGAGCCGACTAGCTTCATCCCACCCCAGCAAGGAAAGGCGCCTTGCCGGGGACCCCGGATCGCAGCTCCCGGCCAAACCCTGCATCTCCTGCGGATCGTTCCCTACCGATATAATTAAGTAGGGCCACTGCGGTAGTGGTTGTCGGTGTCAGGTAAACCCTGAATACAGGTGATGCCTCCAATCGGCAGCAGAGCCGCATCTGATTGCCCTGGGGAATCATGACGAAATCACATCAACATCCACTGGAGAAAATCCTCGAAAGTCGAATCGCCATCATTGACGGCGCGATGGGCACCACCATCCGCACCTATGGCATGACGGAAGCGGACATCCGCGGCGAGCGCTTCAAGAACGCGACCAAGGGCCTGCTGAACAACGGTGATCTCTTCACTCTGACCAAGCCAGAGATGATCGGTGACATCCATCGCCGGTTTCTTGAGGCCGGAGCGGACATCATCGAGACGAACACCTTTGGCGCAACCAGCATTGCCCAGAGCGAATTCTTTGTGGATGATCCTCGGGAGCGGGGCGGCCGTAAAGACCCGGAGTTCTATCAAAAGATCATCGATGATTCGTCCCTCGGCAATCTGGCCTGGGATATTAACGAGCAATCCGCGCGGCAGTGCCGTGAATGGGCCGACCGTGTTGGGACCGCAACCTCGCGGCAACGCTTTGTGGCGGGAGCCATTGGGCCGCTCACAGTCTCTCTTTCGAACTCGCCCGACGCTGATGATCCTGGCTTCCGTGTGGTCACCTTCGACCAGGTAAAGACCGCCTACGCCCAGCAGGTGCGTGCTCTCATTGCCGGCGGCGTGGACCTGTTGCTGGTTGAGACGATCTTTGACTCGCTGAACGCCAAGGCGGCGCTGGTTGCCATCCGCGAGGTCTTTGATCAAGACGGAAAGAAATTACCCGTCATGATTTCAGCGGCCGTGGGTCGTGGCGGTGAGACCATGATCTCCGCTCAGACCACGGAGGCATTCTGGAACGCGGTACGGCACGTGAAACCATTGTCGGTAGGGCTCAACTGCTCAATCGGGCCCGATTTGATGTATCCCTTTCTGGAAGAGCTCTCAGACAAGGCGGACGTCGCGATCTCTTGCTACCCGAATGCCGGTCTGCCGAATCCGTTATCGGAAACCGGGTTTGATCTGGGCCCCAAGGATATGGCCCGATACCTCGGCGAATTCGCACGCGGAGGATTGATCAACATCGCCGGCGGCTGTTGCGGCAATACGCCCGAGCACATTGCGGCGATCGCCAAAGCGCTCGAAGGGCAGCCTCCGCGAAAGTGGGGGACGGCGTGCGCTGAGCAATCCTTCGCCCAGCAGATTGAGAGTCGCGCGTGAGCGTGTCCGATCCGGTGAGGGTGCCAGATACTGTGAGCGTTGCCGGGCCCGCGAAATTCAAGCCGCTTCGTCTCTCAGGCTCACAGCCATTCACCCAGCAGGCCAACGTTTTCATCATGATTGGCGAACGGACCAACGTGGCCGGGTCGCCTAAGTTTGCCAAGCTGGTCAAACAGGGCAAATTTGAAGAAGCGGTCAGCGTCGCCCAGCAGCAAGTCGAGAACGGAGCGAATGTTCTCGATATCTGTATGGACGAGGGCATGATTGACGGCGTCACAGCAATGACGCGCTACTTGCAGTTGCTGGCGAGCGAACCCGAGGTCGCCAAGGTGCCGTTCATGGTGGACTCCTCGAAATGGGAGGTCATCGAGGCAGGCCTGAAGTGCCTGCAAGGTAAGGGCATCGTCAATTCGATTTCATTGAAAGAAGGCGAAGAGAAGTTTCGCCAGAACGCCGCTAAAGTCCTGAAATACGGCGCCGCGGTGGTGGTGATGGCCTTCGATGAAAAGGGCCAGGCCGCGACTTACGAAGACAAGATCCGCGTCTGCGAGCGCGCCTACCGGATACTGGTTGACGAGCTCGGTTTCCCGCCTGAAGACATCATCTTTGATCCAAATATTCTCACCGTTGCCACCGGCATGGAGGAGCACAACAACTACGCGGTTGACTTCATCAACGCCACGCGCTGGATTAAGGCCAATCTGCCGCACGCCAAAGTCAGTGGTGGCGTCTCTAACATCTCTTTCAGCTTTCGCGGCAATAACAAAGTCCGCGAGGCCATGCACTCCGCATTTCTATATCACGCCATCACGGCGGGTCTGGACATGGGCATCGTGAATGCCGGCATGCTCGAGGTATACCAGGAGATTGAGCCGGAGCTGAAAGAGCTGGTCGAGGATGTGCTCCTGAATCGTCGTCCCGACGCGACAGAGCGCCTGGTGGAGTTTGGCGAATCGCTCAAGGGTGCAGGCACTGCTGCCAGTGAAAAGAAGGCCGAAGAATGGCGCAACGGCACGGTTGAGGAACGTCTTTCTCACGCGCTGGTCAAGGGCATAGACACGTACATAGAAATTGACGCCGAGGAAGCTCGCGTCAAGTTGGGCCGGCCGCTCTTGGTGATCGAAGGCCCACTGATGGCCGGTATGAGTGTGGTGGGTGATCTGTTTGGCGCCGGCAAGATGTTCCTGCCTCAGGTGGTCAAATCCGCCCGCGTGATGAAGAAGGCCGTCGCACACCTGACGCCGTTTATGGAAGCCGAAAAAGTTGCCATGGCTGCATCTGGCCAGGAGGTCAAGGCACAGGGAAAAATCGTACTCGCCACCGTCAAGGGTGATGTGCACGACATTGGCAAGAACATCGTCGGCGTTGTCCTCGCCTGCAACAACTATGAAGTGATCGACATGGGAGTGATGGTCCCCTCCGAAAAGATCCTCGAAAGGGCCAAAGCGGAAAAAGCCGATATGATCGGGCTCAGCGGCCTGATCACTCCCTCACTCGACGAAATGGTCCATGTAGCGCGCGAGATGGAGCGTCAGGGATTCAAGTTGCCGCTGCTCATCGGCGGCGCAACCACCAGCCGGGCGCACACGGCCATTAAGATTGCCCCGCACTACAGTGAGCCGGTGGTCCACGTGCTCGACGCCAGCCGTGCAGTGCCAGTGACCACCAGCCTTCTGAGTGACGACGGCAAGTCAGGGTTCGTGACGAAGCATCGGGCCGATTACGAGGCGCTTCGCAAGGCCCATTCCGCACCGCGCCAAACGGTCGTCTCCCTTGCAGAGGCTCGCGCCAGGCGCACTCCCATCAAGTGGCGCGCAGAAGATTTACCCGTGCCCGAATTTACCGGCGTTCGCGTGCTGGACAACTTCCCTTTGGCTACTCTACGCGACTTCATTGACTGGTCGCCGTTCTTCCACACCTGGGGACTGAAGGGCGTTTATCCCCGGATTCTTGACCATGAGACACAGGGGGCACAGGCGCGCCAGATCTTCACAGAAGGCAATGCGCTTCTGGATAGGATTATTGAGAAGGAACTGATTACCGCGCGTGGCGTTTACGGCTTCTTTCCCGCCAGTGCCGTAGGCGATGACATTGAGTTGTACAAGGACGCGAAACGCGGAGGAGTGCTGGAGCAGTTCCACTTCCTCCGCCAGCAGGCAAACAGAGAAGGCAGCGAGCCGTGCCGGTCTCTGGCAGACTTCATCGCGCCGAAGGAAAGTGGACTGCGCGATCATATCGGCGCTTTCGCGGTAACCAGCGGGATCGGCCTTAAGGGATTGTGCGACCGCTTCAGGTCTGAGAATGACGACTACAACGCGATCATGGCGGAGGCCCTCGCTGATCGTCTGGCTGAAGCATTCGCCGAATGCCTGCACAAGCGGGTGCGCGATGAATGGGGTTATGGCCGTGAAGAAGGGCTGAGCAACGCGGATCTCATCCAGGAGAAGTATCGGGGAATCCGGCCGGCTCCGGGTTACCCGGCGTGCCCGGACCATACGGAAAAGGGCACCCTCTGGCGTTTGCTCAATGTGCAGGCGAATACCGGAATGATGATTACTGAGTCGTTTGCAATGTGGCCCGGCTCAAGCGTGAGTGGCATCTACTTCGCCCACCCGGAATCGCGCTATTTCAGCCTCGGCAAAATCGATCGTGACCAGGTCGCCGACTATAGCCAACGCAAGGGGATGACTGTTGCAGAGGTTGAGAGATGGCTTGGGCAGAACTTGAACTACGACCCTGCTGAATAACGTCCTGCCAATCGAGACCAAGTCATAATTCGCTCTTACTTGCCCCTCGATCCGGCAACCACTAATGCGATCCCTCCTACCAGCGCCAGCGTGCTCAGAATAGGTGAGATCGGCAAGGTATCTTTTTGCTTGTGGGAAACCTGCAAAGGGCCGAGATCAACATCCTTTTTTTCGTGGGTGAAGCTGATACCGCCCATGGCAAATCCCGCGATGCCAAGGATGATCAGTAAAATTCCAACAATCGTTGCAGCTTTCATGTTTTCTCTTTTCTCTACTGCCAGATAATTGCCTCGCGGCCAGACACTCTTCCTGGGGAAACGTGCTGTTCTGGTTGGATGCAGTTTCCACTCTCAATTGACGGACGTCCGGAGGTAATAATGCGATTCGGTTTTCTCTTGGCCGACGCGCCGCGCGGGATGGGCTCGCACCTTGGAGATTGTGGACATATGCCGGCAAGCCGGCTCTTACTGGAAAACATCCTGTTTCTGGCTGCCATCCAATCACTTCTGCACAAATTCATCTCTGCCAGGGGAAAGCAATGAGAGACATAGGTAGCACCGTGAGAGAAGTTCAGGATCGAGTTCGTAACTTTGATCCTCAGAATGTTCGCGTTGTCGGCGAACGGATCAAGTCTGGGCTCGATGCCATCGAGAGAATTCCCATCAATGAAGCGACTGTTCCCGATTTATTCGCAAAAATGCCAAAACTTATTTCTCCCAGGGTCCATGCGTGGCTTGATGGCGCCGTGACGGCATACTTTGTCGGCGTTGGCGCATGGTACTTGCGACGGGGAAACAAAGGAGCAGCGACTACGGCGTTTGTGAACGCCGGCATAGTTGCCGGCGTGTCACTACTCACTGATTACGACGGGGATGGGAAGAGGCCGATCAATTTCAAGATGCACGGCACTCTTGACGCAGTTCAGGCCGCAACAGCGGCTCTGGGGCCAGTGCTGCACGGATTTGCCGGCGAACCCGAAGCGGCATTCTTCTATGGGCAAGCTGCCAGTGAAGTCGCGGTGATCGCTTCTACTGACTGGGATGCAGGCATGCCATGCTCAGAACAAAGATTGGCTGCTTAGAGATTGGCCGCTTAGAGATTGGCTGCTTCGAGCCTGGCCGCTTGGGTTGCGCCAAAAATCAATGCGCAGGAGGAGGTGTTAACTAATCCCAAATGCCGTCTTGGCACAAGCCAGGCGTCGCTCGTCCACCCGGTCGTGTTGGTTCTCTGCGCGTGCAATGAGGTGACTGAAATCTGTAGCTCTCAGGCGAGCATCGAATGGCGCAATCACGGATAGCGCACGCCAAAGGGCACACTTTCCGTGGATTCCTAACATAATAAATTCAAGCGCTTCGAAGGTCCCGAGGCTGTCCCCAGAGCTGTGTTTCAGCTTTAGCCGGCTTACTTTTTCAGTGAGCCAGGCGCCCCATTCTTTCATGCCGCCGGGCGTGCTACCCGTGTGTTGGATCAATGCAGCCAGCACGCCGCGATCTTCCTCTATCTCAGCCAGCAACTGCTCTGCGAACTTGCCCAATGGTTCGCCGGCGTGATGATCCCGTATCGCTGTTAGAAGCTCGATTGCATGCACCGAGCCAGCTAGATGGTCCTGGAGGTAAATCGTCAAGGAATCACTCATAAAACACTCTGCCTGATTTCGTACTTATCGATCATTTGGATGACCTGTGGAGCCGCGCAGGTAGTCCTTGGAAAGGTAACGGCTTGATGAAGATGATTTCTGCCGGTGTAACCGTGCAATTCGAAGTACTTCATCCGGCACTCTGCGTGAATGCGGTTCCACTCACTGGCCGCTGGAATGTCGGCGCGGGCAGAAAAGGCCCGGCATGGACACCGGGCCTCTTTTGCACTGAACGTATACTGGGCACTCTTACTGCATACTGGCGCGCTGATTCTTTTGCAAAACAAAGTGTGCGCGCCGGTTCTGTGACCAGCAGGATTCATTGTTGCCGCTGGAGCAGAATGGGCGTTCCTTGCCAAGGCTGATGAGTTTCACCGAACTGCCGCGGACCCCTTGCCTTACCAGGGCATCCATCACCTGCTGCGCCCGATTTTGTCCCAGTGCCATGTTGTAATCCTCTGAACCTCGCTCATCGCAATGGCCTTCGATGGTCAGTTGCCAATCCGGATGCGCCGCCAGGAACTGCGCATCGGCGTCAAGAACAGACTTTTCATCCCCGCGAATGTCGGAATTGTCATACGCGAAAAATATATCTTTCACCTTTTGAGCGAATAGCTGTTCATCTGTGAGTTCGGCCCGCTTCTGTTCGGGAATCGTTACCGTCAAACGTGCGCTGGCTTCCGTCGAACCGCCGTTCCCTTTGGCTAGAAGACGATAGGTGGTGGACTCACTGGCGGTAACCTGCCGGCTTCCGGATCCCCCCACCGCGCCCATGCCATCAATGCTTACGTCAGAGGCATTTTGGCTGCTCCAGATGAGTTGTGCGGTCTGCCCGCGCTGTACGCTCTGTGGTGACACCGTGATGGTGGCCGAAGGAGCCGGCTGGATTGCCGGTGCCGGCGGATTCACCTTCGCGACTGGCGGATGGTGGTGGCATCCCGCCAGCAGGATTGAGAGCGTGGCGACAAGAAATATCGAGCAAATTGGTTTAAGCATAAATTCTCTCCTCAAAGATAATTGCAGGCATGCAGAGCATGGCCGCATGGTGGGCTGGTTTGAACGAAGGCAAAAGCTATTGAGAGAAGAATTGAATCAGCAGCGCATAATGAGGGAGTCAAACATATATCGGCAAACGCCGTCGCCGGATTCAATCGGGAAATCGCTGCGGCAAATCAGGGCATTTGCTAGCCCGTCAAGCCTTGCACAAACACTCATCCCACACTGAATGATCGATAAGATCAGAGCAAGGACCGCCCTGCGGGCGCGAAACGCGGTGTTGGGACCATGCGTTGCCTGAAACGGACCATGCACCAGCGGGAACAGAAACAAAAGCAGCACGCAGACTGCAAGCCAGGGGACCATCCGGCGGCTGAACAGTGAGGCGAGCATGGCGAAAGTATGATCCAGAGTTGCTGTCCCGGTCAAGACAGGAATACGCCCTAGTGGCAAGCATCACACCGCTGCGGAATTTTGTGACGTAACCCGCGCCGGACGCGAGCGGTTTCCTTCGATGATGCTGCCCAAACACGTGACTTCGCCGGGATTGTTCAACTTTTACCGTTTTCAGTTTAATCTGGATGTGGATCATTCCGGACTAATTGGCGATGGCTCAATTTTCAGCCAACTCCGGATACAACTTTTGCCGTCCTAGTCAGTTCGCCTTCTAATGCAGGATTGGTACAAAGACGCAATCATTTACGAAGTCCATGTCAGGGCCTTTTTTGACAGCGTGACCGATGGGATCGGTGACTTCGGCGGACTTACGCAAAAACTGCCTTACCTGGAAGACCTTGGCGTCACCGCTATCTGGCTACTGCCATTCTGTCCGTCTCCTCTCAAAGACGATGGCTATGACATCTCCGATTACACGGATATCCATCCGTCCTACGGCACTTTGAAAGATTTTCAGCGCTTCATGCGGGAAGCGAAGCGCCGCGGCCTTAAAGTGATCACTGAACTGGTGCTTAACCATACCTCTGACCAGCATCTCTGGTTTCAGCGATCGAGACGGGCGCCGCCGGGAAGTCGCTGGCGGGATTTTTATGTCTGGAGTGATACGCCGGACCGGTATCGTGATGCGCGCATCATCTTCAAGGACTTTGAAACGTCCAACTGGACATGGGACCCCATCGCCAAGGCATATTACTGGCACCGCTTTTATTCTCACCAGCCCGATCTCAACTGGGACAATCCTGAGGTCCGCAAAGCCATGTTTGCCGCCATGGACTTCTGGTTTGACATGGGCGTGGATGGTCTGCGCCTGGACGCAGTTCCCTACCTGTTTGAGCGTGAAGGAACCAATTGTGAGAACCTGCCGGAGACCCACACCGCGCTGAAAGACCTGCGCAAGCACGTGGACGAAAAATATTCGGACCGCCTCCTGCTGGCCGAAGCCAATCAGTGGCCGGAAGACGCCGTTGCTTATTTCGGCAATGGCGATGAATGCCACATGGCTTTCCATTTCCCCATCATGCCGCGTCTGTTCATGGGATTGCGGATGGAAGACCGCCATCCCATTACGGAGATCCTGCGCCTTACGCCGTCGATTCCAGACAGTTGCCAGTGGGCCATGTTTCTGCGCAACCATGATGAGCTCACCCTGGAGATGGTGACGGACGAGGAGCGCGATTACATGTACCGGACGTACGCTCATGATCGCGAAATGCGCATTAATCTCGGCATTCGTCGCCGGCTTGCGCCCCTGCTGGAAAATGACCGCCGGCGCGTCGAGCTAATGAATGCTTTGCTCCTGTCTCTGCCCGGCACCCCGGTCCTTTATTATGGCGACGAAATTGGCATGGGCGACAACATCTATCTGGGCGATCGTAACGGCGTCCGCACTCCCATGCAGTGGAATCCAGACCGCAACGCAGGGTTTTCGCGCGCCAACCCGCAAAGGCTTTATTTGCCGGTCAACATTGATCCGGAATATCACTACGAAGCGCTCAATGTTGAGACACAGTACAACAACTCACACTCGTTGTTGTGGTGGATGAAGCGCATGATCGCGCAGCGCAAGCAGCATCCGGCATTCGGGCGGGGAAAGATGGATATCCTGTTCCCACCCAACCGCAAGGTGCTGGCGTTTGTGCGTGAATTTGAAGGCGAGAAAATCCTGGTGGTGGCCAATCTTTCCCGCTTTACCCAATGCGTGGAATTGGACCTGTCCAAACACCGTGACGCTGTTCCCGTGGAAGTCTTTGGCCGCAATCGCTTCCCCGCCATCACCGACCAGCTATATATAATTTCACTCGGGCCGCATGCCTTTCAATGGTTTCACCTCCAGCCCCGTGAACAGAGCCAGGAATCATTCGCGATCACTGCGCGAGCGGAAGAAATACCTGTCCTGACCGTGGATCCTCAGGACATCTTCAGCACGTCAACGCGCAACACCATCGCCCGCCTGCTGCCGCAAATGTTGCGTGCGCGACCCTGGTTTAGAAGCAAGAACCGAACCATCCGCGTGGTGCGCATTGATGACGTGATTGCTCTTCCTGACACAAACGCTTACATTCTTCTAGCCAGCATTGAATACAGTGACGGCGAACCAGACATGATCACCATTCCTCTTTCTCTGGCCACGGGTGAGCAGGCGGCAACAATTCTGGCCGATAAGCTGCACACTGTTCTGGCAAAGTTGCAGGGAATGCCTGATTCGCAGTCCATTCTTTACGGGGCCATCTTTGATCGCCAGTTCATGGATGCATTGCTGAAGGCGATGCTGCGACGCCGCCGTATTAAAGGCGAGCATGGAGACATTGTGGGAGCGCACACGCGGTCCTTCCGTGAAGCCTGGGGACGCGTCCGCTCCAATCTTGATCCTCAGCCGCAAACCCTGGACTTGCATAAAATCATGGTCACGCTGGGTGAAGATTTTGTCCTGAGTCTTTATCGCGAAGTTGAACCAGGTCCCAATCCTGACCGGGAAATGGGTGAGTTCCTTACCAACTACACAACGTTCTCACAGGTTGCCCGCAATCTGGGCGCTTTGGAGTATCGCGTTTTGCAGGATGATGCAAGCGAAGAGGTAACCACTCTTGGAACGCTCACCGCATACGTACGCAACGCGGCTGATGGATGGGTTTACACGCTTGACCATCTTGGTCTTTTCTTTGAGCGTGCTCTTGCCGTGGCCGACAGTGATCCCCGGATAAAGGATCTTACGTCCGGCACTCCTCTTGCCCTCGCCTCTCAGCCGGTTCCTCTCATCATGACAGAATTGCTGGGCGGTCATGCCGAAACCGCAGTTCTCCTGGGACGGCGCACAGCCGAGTTGCATATTGCCCTCAGCAGCCGTCCCGAAATGCCCGACTTTGCTCCAGAACCTTTCACTGAGTTCTATCGTCACGGCATGTATCACGGACTGCTGGCTCAATTGAATAAATCAATGGACACACTGCGCCAGCACGTGGACCAGCTTTCCGGCTCCGCGCAGGATGAAGCCCGGGAATTGCTTGCGCGCCGCGACACTCTGCGCGATCGTTTCACTGCCCTGCGTGACACGCGCATCTCCGGAATGCGCACTCGTCACCACGGTGATTACCATCTTGGCAATGTGTTTTACACCGGCAGTGATTTCATCATCGGCAACTTTGACGGCGATTTTACCCGGCCCATGAGTGAGCGGCGCATCAAACGGTCGCCGATTAAAGACGTTGCCAGTATGGTCCGTTCCTTTCATTACGTCTCACACGCCGTACTTTTTAATCATGTGCCCGGCATTGTTACCACGCCCGATGCTGATTGGCGGCTGGAGCGCTGGGCCAAAGCCTGGTACCAGTGGGTAAGCGCGTTGTTTCTGCGCGGTTACTTTGAAACAGCAGCGGCAGGTAATTGTCTGCCCAGGACCCAGGAAGAAATCAAGGCCGTGCTGGACGCTTACACACTGGAAAAAGGCTTAATTGAGGTTGAGTATGAACTTGAGCATCGCCAGGACTGGGTGCGCATTCCACTGCACGGCATTCTGGAACAACTGCAATGAAGTTTCCCCGTTCAGCCGGAGTCCTGCTTCATCCCACCTGCCTGCCGGGCCCTTTCGGAATCGGTGATCTTGGTTCTGAGGCTATGCGCTTTCTCTCTTATCTACACCAGGGTGGAATCAAAATCTGGCAGGTGCTGCCGCTGAATCCCACCGGCTACGGTGACTCTCCTTATCAATCGCTCTCGGCCTTCGCTGGAAACCCGTTGCTCATCAGCCTGGAAAATCTGGTCACGGAAGGTCTGCTTGATGCGTCGGCGCTTCGATCAGCGCCCATCTTCCCCGAGAATCGCGTTGATTTCAGCCTGGTGATCCCATGGAAATTTGAGCTTCTCCGCAAGGCGGCAGACAAATTCTTTGCCTCCGCAAGCGACAAAAGGAAAGCAGAGTTTCATGACTTCACCGGACAGAATCAAGCCTGGCTCGAGGACTATGCGCTTTTCATGGCGGCTAAAGATGCACATCAGGGTCACGTATGGACTGCCTGGGAACCAGAGCTTGCTGCGCGGCGTCCATTGGCGATGACAGCGTGGAGCGAGAAACTATCGTCAGAGATTGCGACGTATAAATTCTGGCAGTTCACTTTTTTTCGACAATGGCATGCCATTCGCGCTGATTGTGTGAAGCGCGGCATCCGCATCATGGGTGACATCCCGATCTACGCCGCTCATGATAGTGCCGATGTCTGGGCCCATCCCGACATGTTCTGGCTGGATGAGCAAGGCAATCCACTGAAGCTGGCGGGCGTTCCGCCTGACTACTTCAGCGCCACGGGTCAACTCTGGGGCAATCCCGTGTATCGCTGGGACGCCTTGAAGGCCAACGGCTACCGCTGGTGGATTGACCGGCTGCGTGCCTCGCTCAACATGTTTGACATGGTGCGTCTGGACCACTTCCGCGGCTTTGAAGCTTACTGGGAAATTCCCGCCGGTGAATCCACGGCCATCAACGGCAAGTGGGTGAAAGGCCCAGGCGCGGACATTTTTCAGGCGCTCACCAGCGCGCTGGGTCCATTGCCTATCGTGGCTGAAAACCTTGGTGTGATCACACCAGAGGTTGAAGGCATACGCAAGCAGTTCGGCTATCCCGGCATGGCCATTCTGCAATTCGCGTTCAGCACGGATCCTCAGGCGCCGAGTTTCCGTCCGCATAATTACGAGCAGCAACTCGTGGCCTACACCGGCGGCCATGACAATGACACCATGTTTGGATGGTGGCGATCAGGCGTCTCCCAGAGCACGCGCTCTCAGGCCGATGTGAAAAAGGAATACGCCGACGCGCAGAACTATTTTGGCGTCAGCGCCGAACAGCTTGATCATGAAGTGAATTGGATCTTCATCCGCGAAGTGATGAAGTCCGTGGCAGACACTGTTCTGTTCCCCATGCAGGACGTGCTGGGTCTGGGCAGTGAAGCCCGCATGAACACTCCCGGTACACTTGGCGGCAACTGGACGTGGCGTCTCAGGGGTGACGGACTTCGCGAGCAGGACCAGCAGCGTTTAAAACTGTTCGCCGATATCTATCAGCGCTAACACGTGCGGGTTGCATCTTGCCCGTCATCTTCGAATGTTTACTTGCTTCCCGCAATCTCCGTGGTCGCCACGTAAAGAAACTCCACGAACTTTCCGAACCCGGCAATCTGTATGCGCTCGTCGTTTCCGTGGACGTGTTTCATATCCTCCGAGCTGAGCACGGTGCCGATGTCATATGCCTGGACGCCTTTGGCACGCAATTGTGCTGAGTCCGTGGCGCCTACCTGCATGATGGGAATGGTAGGCACGCCGGGAAAAACTCTTGCCTGCGCATGCTCCAGCGCGTGAAAGCCGTCAGTGTCCAATCCTGAGGGCTGTCCCGTGGGCCGCGCGTGAGCGCTCTCCTGGTCCACAATCTGGATTGCTGGATCGTTGATCAACTTGGTTAACTCTGCCTTCAACGCATCCATGTTTTCGTCGGGAAGCGCCCGTACATCGAACCGTGCCTCTGCATCCGCGGGGATAACGTTTGAGCGGAAGCCGCCTTTAATGATGGTTGGCACCAGCGATGTGCGCAGCATGGAGTAGTACGGTGGCTCAGTGGCGTGAAGCTTCTGCTGTGCGTCCGGCTGGTCCACGTGCGCATAGATCGCTGCCTTCTCTGGGGGGCTGATTTTTGCCATCTGCTGGAAAAAGCGCCGCGTGGTCTCATTCAAACGCATGGGCGCTTCCCAGCGTGCGGTTTTATCAACGGCACCCGCCAGGTGTGTGATCGCATTGTCCAGCCGCGGCGCCGAGCCATGACCGCTGGTGCCATGCGCGACCAGGCTGAATCCGCGAGGCACTTTCTGGGTGGTGCTCACAGCTACATACTGGACCTTACCGTTCTCTTCCTGAATTCCCCCGCCTTCGTTCAACGCGTATTCGCAGGCGATTTCATCCCAGTGTTTCTCCACCATGAAGTCGATGCCGAATTGCGTGGTGCCTTCCTCACCGGCCTCAGCCAGCAGGATCACATCACGATCCAAAGGAACTTTCAGTCGATGGAGGAGGAGAAAGACTTCCAGATTGGCGGCGTCCATTGACTTGTCATCAATCGATCCGCGCCCGTAGAGGTAACCATCTTTCTGAATGGCCGCGAACGGGTCCACCGTCCACTTGTCGCGCTCCACGCCGACAACATCCAGGTGTCCCATCAGCAGGAGCGGCTTCTTTTTGCCAGTGCCTTTGAGGCGCGCCACCAGATTGCCGCGTCCTGGCGCCGACTCATACACCTGCGCCGGGATTCCCTCCGCCGCCAACACGCTTTTGATGTATTCCGCCGCCTTCACTTCATTTCCAGGCGGATTGCTGGTATCGATCTTCACCAGCTCGGTCAGGAAATGCAGAGCTTCAGCATGTGCCTGGGCGAAATCGGGAGCCTGCGCCGAGGCAAAGCCGATCAGTGAACCGATTAGAAGAGAAACGAGTGCGAATCTAGCGCAGGCTGTGGAAATGAAAGTGTTCATGGCCCGCCAAGACTAAAGCCTGGCTGCCGTCTCACGCAAGAGAGTTTCTAAATCCGCGGCATTGTGCGTTCCGGGCAGTCCGCCTTGCGCAAGCTCCGCGCTGCCACCGCCGCGTCCTCCATGCTCGGCCAGGATTTGCTTGAGCAACTGCCCCATATTGGACTTTAATCCCGGGCTCTGCGCGAACACCAGCGTTGTTTGTCCCGAACCTGATGCCAGCAGCGCCACCACATCGGGCGTACCCGCCGTCAGTTTCTGCGCCAGCAGCTTGATGAATACTGCATCTCGCTCCAGGAAAACCGCGGTGATCTTTCGAGGCGATCCGTCTACCGATGCCAGCAGCTTCTCCGCCTGAAGTTCCGCCAACTCTTCCAATAGCTTGTGCTGCGCCTTGCCTGCCGACTTTATTTCTTCCAGGCCCTTGCGTATCTGCTGCGGCAGTTCATGTATATGTGACGAATACAGTCCCGCGGCTTCCGTCAGCGCGGCGTAATCTTTTCGCGCCATGGCAACTGCACGCAACCCGCAGACAAACTCCACGCGCATTCCCTGCTTCACCTTTTCGGCCTTACGAAGCAGAATGCAGCCGATCTGGCCCGTCGCCCGCACATGAGTGCCGCCGCAGGCGCATAGATCGAAGTCCTTGATGTCGATCAGCCGCAGGTCGCCCGTCTGCTTTGGTGGCAGCTTGCGCAATCCAAGTTCACGCGCCTCTTCAAGCGGTACAAAGCGGACCCCCACGGGCCGGTCCTGCGCAATGACCTCATTGGCCAGCCGCTCCGCTTTTTCCATCTGTTCCACTGTGAGCGATGGCGTATCCAGATCAATGGTGCAGCTTTCCGCACCCATGTGAAAGCTGACCGTGGCCATGTTGAACAATTGTATGAACGCCGCAGAGAGCACATGCTGGCCGGTATGCTGCTGTATGTGATCGATTCGACGGGCGGCGTCGACCTCTCCGCGAACACTCGCACCTACACGCACTAGCGTTGGCGTGAAGTGAACCACGCGACCATCATCGTCGTCGGCAACTTCCAGGACAGATATATTCTCACCGCCAGCAACCACCAGCCGCCCAATGTCATGCACCTGTCCGCCGCTGGTGGGATAGAACGCAGTGCGGTCCAATATGACGGCGTGTTTCCCATCGAGTTCCACGCTTTCAATGACGCGGGCGTCGAAGCTGAAGAGATAGGAGTCGTGAAAGTAAAGGCGTTCTGTTGGCATTTCGTCTTTATCCCGAGGGGACCGAGGGATCCCTACTTCTTCAGTAATTCTCTCCAAAAACGCGTGACAACTTCAGAATATCGCGGCGATAGGGATCCCTCGCTACGCTCGGGATTACGGAAAAAACCAAAAAGCTCAATACGGCTGAATTATCCCGCCAATACTTCTAGTCGCCGGCGCGCTCATATGGGACGCAGGCTGCTGTGATCTGATCCCTAATGCATCCGCCGTAGCTTCAAGGTATTTCAGGCCTGATCCGGTGTTGAACAGCACAACTTTCTCTGTTTTCTTGAGGAAGCCCTGTTCCACCAGAGCGTTGTACGCGGGCAGACACGCGGCGCCTTCGGGTGCCGCGAACAATCCTTCACGGCTGGCCCATTCCTTGACCCCGGCGAAAATCTGTTCATCGGAAACCGAGATGGCGGTACCTCCACTCTTCTTCAAGATGTCCAGAATGATGTAGTCAGCATATGGCTTGGGCACGCGCAATCCCGAGGCCAGCGTATGGGCATTCTGAAACATCTCCGCTACCGGTTTTTTCTCATTCCACGCTTTGGTGACCGGCGCGCATCCCTCGGCTTGGACAGCTACCATCTTGGGACGCTTCTTGCCGATCCAGCCAAGTTCTTCCATCTCATCAAAGGCCTTCCACATGCCGATGAGGCCAACGCCACCGCCCGTGGGGTAAAAGATCGCGTCGGGCAGCTCCCAGTTGAGCTGCTCAGCCACTTCATATCCCATGGTCTTTTTGCCTTCCACGCGGAAAGGCTCTTTCAACGTGGAGATATCAAACCAGCCTTCCGCCTGCTTGCGCTCATTCACAATCTTTGCACAATCGGAAATCAGACCATCCACCAGCGTGACATTGGCTCCATAGGCTTTGCACTCCACCAGATTGGCCAGCGGAACGTCTTTGGGCATGAAGATATTGGCTTCAATCCCCGCCGCAGCACTGTAGGCGGCTAACGCGCTGGCGGCGTTGCCGGCGGACGGGACGGCTAGCTTCTTCAATCCATATTGCCTGGCCATGGTCACGGCCGCGCACAAACCGCGAGCCTTGAAGGAGCCAGTGGGATTAAGCCCTTCATCCTTTATATAGACATTGGGATTGTGGCGGCCCTGCAGCATGGGCGTGAAACCTTCGCCCATGGTTACCGGATGATCTCCGGGAAGGACTTCGTGATAGCGCCACATACTGGCAACGCGTCCGCGCAACGAATCCGGAGTGAACTTGCCCTTGAGTGGAGCAAGATCAAAGCGGACATACAAAGAACCGCCATCTTTCGGGCATAAAGTTTGGGGCTGAGCGGCACTGATGTGGTCGCCGCATTTGGAACATTCAAGGTATGCGATTTGGGCCATCGCAAAAGAGTTTAACAAACTGGCTCTGTAAAAACCGGTTCAACCCTGTCATCGCGAGTCATGGCCAATCACTTCGCGTCCGCTTCAACGTCCAGACCAATAAGGTCGCCGCTGTCGACGGCGGTCTTGTGATAGAAAATCACCACGCGCTTATTCGCCAGAGCACAGAAGCCCTTGCTTGTTCGCGTTTCCACCGCGCCGGCATCCGCAGCTTTCAGCTTCCAGGTTTTGCCGGCGGACACCACCGTGGCTACCACCGCTGGTTTAACTGAGCAGTCCATCCCCACCAGCGTTCCCCGCATGAATGAAAGTGGACCAGACGTGGATCGTGTTATGGCGGAAGAGCCTTGCGCGGAGTTGTCTGCATTGACGGAAACGGTAGAAGTCTCCACGCTGTCACGCGGCGATTGAGACCAGCGTGCCGATTCGCTCTTGTATCGTTCAATTTGCTGCATCTGCTGTCCTGCCATGGACGCAATCTGAGGATTTGAGCTGCCCTGCAATTGCTGAAACAGCGGTAACGCGTCATCCGGCTTGCGCGCACGAAGATATGCGTTGGCCAGGTTCGCCACATACCAATCGGCGCGAGGATTCAGTGTGATCGCCTTCTTCAGGCTCTCAATTCCCTTTTCTGGCTCGTTCTGGTTGAAGGCAAACGTCATGCCAAGAAGCTCATAGGCATCCGCGTAGTTTGGATTGAGAGCGATTGCAGCCTGAAGTTCCTTTTCAATGGCTTCGTTGTCGGAAGCCTTGCCTTCAGCCTTTTCTTTGCGGCTCATCTGGAGTGCCAGCAGGTAGTGTAGCTGGGGATCTTTGCTGGCCTGTGCTGCTGCACGCTTGAAATATTCTCCGGCTTTGTCCCAGTCGTTGTTATCCAGGGCAACGTACCCAAGGCTGCGATTCGCAACCGGGTTCTCCGGTTGCACGCTCAGGATCTCCTGAAATGCTGCTATGCCCCGCTTCTCATAATCACGCGAATGAAAATCCAGGTCCGCCATCACAGTCTTGAGTTCAAGATCGTTCAACAGACGCGTATGGAAAGCAATCTCATCGCTTCCCGCAGGCGCCGCCGTCTTGAAATAAGTGATGTGCCCCCCGTTGTAATAGCTCTGGACTGCTTTTTCCAACTGCTCTGGCTCCATGTGAAAAGCCTGGCGGATGGCGTCTGGCACAGGAACGTGCTGGTCTTGCACCAGGTGGTTGTAGATTGACATCTCGTGCACCAGTTGCTTCGCCATGATGTAGTGCACCGTGAGCCATGATTGTGCGTAAAACACTGAGCGGCGATCGTCACGGTTGTAGATCTTTGAGTCGTGGCTCACGCTGAATAAGTCCACGATCTTGAGCCAGCGGTTTTCGGAAAGAGTTACCGGCAGATCAGGTCGCACCAGTCCTAGATCGATTTCTTTTTTGTCCATCTTGAGAGATGAACAGTATTCGGCAAAGCCTTCATCGAACCACGCCGGTGTGGGTGGGAAGTTACTGTTGATCAACAGATGGGCGTATTCATGAAACACCACACCCCAGTTGTCTTCGGCGGAAAGATCAAGCGCGATAAACTGGCGGTCTTCCGCGTTGTTCTTCTGGCTCCGCCCGCCGCCCAGGAAGAGCCCCGAGAGCGAAATCGGCTTGCCTTCGTAGAGCGGCGCAACATTACGCAGTCCCTTGCTGTTGCGGAAGGCGACAATCTCCAGCGGCGCGGCGTTAACGTTGACCTTCTTGAAGATCACACCAAATGCGGTGCGCATCTGCTCAAAACGCGTGACGACTTCGCGGCCGCGCTTTTCCCCGGCGTCTGTGACGACCGTGAAGTGGGGCGAGCTGACCTCAACCCAGGGTTGGTCAGCGTGGGCGAGAGGCAGGACAAAGGAAAAAACGGCGGCGCACAGAAGGTGGCGAAAATAGGTCATATTCGGGTTGCCTACTCTGGAATTGAATAAGAAGGAGAGTACCTTTTCATCCAGCCGAGGGCAAGCTCATATAGATACATAAGTGGAAAGGGTGGAATAAGTAAGGTGTGGGCCCAAGACGGGTAGTTCTACGCTGTCGCCCGAAGGGCCGGGGCTTTGCGGTTATGGAGGCGGTCTGCTTTGAAAAAGCAAGCGCAAGGTCCCTCCGTCCTGCTCACGCGCTGATGACTGCGCGCGTTCGCTCAACGGACGTCGGGATGACGTGATGGTAACCTTAATGGAACAGGGCAAGCGCGCCGCCGGTCAAAATTTACTTCTTCCTCGCCGCCGGCTCAGGATTCCGCAATGACTTGGGTTCCGACAGGTTTCGCGGCGACGCTTTCTCCAGTGAAGCCACCATCTGCCGTCCACCGGTAGGCGTTCCAACCATGTGTTGCAGCACAATTTCGCGGGCCGAGATCTTACGGCCATAAATTTTTTCATTCGCCCCGTTGTCCTGGCGAAGAGTGGAGCCTTCCAGAGACACCCCGGCAAACAGTCCTCTTGAACGTGAGTAAGTGAGGATTTCGGCGTGCATCGTCACATCCGTGGCAGCCTCCGCGTCGCGACCTTTCGGTCCGATGGCAGCCGACGCCTCTCCACCCAGCTTTACCTTGCTCTTAAGGATTGAGCTCACGCCCTTCATGTTCACCACCAGCAGAACAAAATCGGTAGCCTGCCCGCCAAGCTGAAAGCCAATGTTGCCGCCTTCCAGTGCATACATCGCCGGCGGTCCCCACGGGCCGGTAAAATTGGCTCCACTGCGGCAAGACATTGCTCCGCGACCGTAGCTGCCTCCCACTCCAATGGCAAACTTTTTTACCGACGGAAAGATAATCACGCACTCAGATCGATCCAGCCAGTACTTGGGAACGCCGTCAGGAATATTGAGAATTTCAGACAGGACTTCACCGGAATTCTTCAGGCGGTCCTGTTCATGCTCCTGGGAATGTAACGTGGCTGTTGCCAGAAATATCGTCATTAAGAAAAGGCATGTGTTCTTCATCGATTCTATCCTTGTCGACAACCTGAAAGTATTACCGGGCTAGCTGACCAGCAAAACGCAATATTGTAAACCTCAATCCGCGACTAGTCTTATCCGGCGGCAAGTGATGTTAGCACGGCAGCTTTCCAGAGAACTCCCTGTATCAGCATTGTCACAATCGGCACTCTCGGGATGTTTTCGACTGCGAGCCGAGGCCGTCCGCGCGGCTCTCCGCTCAACATGACAAGTTTTCAGCAACCTTGCGAACTGAAAAGAACTGTAAAGAACAGGCTAACGTCAGAATGTACTTGGTTTTGACAGGCAATTCCGGTGGGAGCCGCAAGACAGCGCGAACCGTGCAGCCGCACTGATTTTGCTGTATCATTCGCGGTTCCAGTCCTATGATTGGCGGGCGTATTACCTATGAAAACACTATCCAGAATCCTCTTCGTCGTTGGTTTAATGGTCGGCATGAACGGGCTATTGCCGGCTCAGGGCAAAGCCGTTAAAGATACGAAAGCAACCGCGGGCAAACCGGCGTCCACTGATAAAGACGCGCAAAAACCGGTGGAGTCCGCCACGGACAAGCCGGCAGATAGCCAGGAAAACAAAGATCCGCTCCAGAACTACCGCTTCCGCAACATTGGGCCTGCGGTTGGCGGCGGCCGCGTAACGTCAGTGGTTGGCGTTCCCGGCAAACCCAACATCTATTATGCGGGTGCTGCCGGTGGTGGTGTTTTCGCCACACAGGACGGCGGCCTTACATGGCGGGCGATTTTTGAAAAGGAATCCACCGCGTCCATTGGCGCTGTTGCGTTGGCGCCTTCCAATCCGAACCTGATATGGGTAGGCACTGGCGAAAAAAATATCCGCAATGACGTGATTACGGGCAAGGGCGTTTTCTTCTCCTCCGACGCCGGCGCTAACTGGAAATTTATGGGGCTGCGCGATGCCGGACAGATCTCCAACATCGTGATTGATCCGCACGATCCCAATACTGTTCTTGTGGGCGTGCTTGGCCATGCCTGGGGACCGAACGCCGAACGCGGGGTCTTCCGCACCACGGATGGCGGCCGCAACTGGCAGAAAGTCCTGTTTGTGGATGAGGAAACCGGCGTCAGCTCTCTGGTGATGGACCCGGGAAACCCCATGGTCCTGTTCGCCGGCTTTTGGCGCGTACGTCGCTATCCCTGGAACCTTGATAGCGGTGGCACCAGAGGCGGCATTTTCCGCTCACTGGATGGCGGCTCAACCTGGAAGAAGATGAAAGACGGCCTCCCGGACGGAGCTACCGGACGCATTGGCCTGGCGGCTGCTCCCAGCAATCCGCGGCATATTTATGCGCTCGTGGAAAACCTGAAAGGCGTGCTGTACGACTCAGTTGATCTGGGCGATCACTGGAAGATGGTGAGCAATAACCACAACCTGGCCGCGCGCGGATTCTATTTCAGCGAGCTGCAAGTCGCGCCCAATGATGAAAGCCGTCTCTACTTTCTTTCCTTCAACATCATGTTGTCAGAAGATGGCGGCAAAACGGCGCGGCCGACCTCGGCCCGTGTACACGTTGACCATCACGCCATGTGGATCGACCCGCAGGACCCTAACCGCATGATCAACGGCAATGATGGCGGCGTTTACGTCAGCTCTGACGGCGCACGTAGCTGGCGCTACCTGGATAACCTTCCCATCGAACAGTTCTACTCCGTGGCTGAAGATGACAACTCTCCTTACAATCTCTGCGGCGGACTCCAGGACAACAATGGCTGGTGCGGACCCTCGAACAGCCTGAGCCGTGGCGGTATCACTGGTTTTGACTGGTACACGGTAGTCGGCGGCGATGGCGAATACATTGTCCCTGCGCACGGCAAAGACACGCACATCATCTACGCTGATTCGCAGAACGGATTCGTTCAACGTGTGAATGCAGAAAACGGTCTTTCCAGCTTCGTACGTCCTTACCTGCAGGGCGTGCAGTCGATGAAGCCAGCCGACTTAAAGTATCGCTTCAACTGGACCTCGCCAATCGCAGTTTCCTACAGCAACCCGAATGAGGTTTATCTGGGCGGCAATGTGATCTTCCACTCCACTGATGGCGGCGCACACTGGAACCCCATCAGTCCTGATCTCACGCGCAATGACAAGTCCAAACAGATTTCCAGCGGTGGTCCAATTCAGTATGACCTGAGCGGCGCGGAAACTGTGGGCGCAATCCTCTCCATGTCTATCTCTCCTGTGGACCCCAAGACTATCTGGGTTGGCACGGACGACGGCGTTGTTCAAGTAACACATGATGGTGGGGAGCACTGGAATAACGTGACCTCTGCCATGGCAAATCTACCGCAGTGGGGACGCATTCAGCAGATTGACGCTTCGCCTTTTGACGCCAACTCTGCCTTCGTGGCCGTGGACTTTCACGAAGTTGAAAACAACAAACCATACGTCTTCAAGACGCATGACAGCGGCAAGACCTGGACGGCGATTGCGCAGGGACTTCCGGTGGAAGATCCAGCGCGCGTGATACGGGAAAACCCGAACAAAAAAGGCTTCCTGGTTCTTGGCACGGACACAGGCCTCTTTATCTCAGCCGATGAAGGTGGTCACTGGACGGCGCTCAAGAGCAACTTCCCCACCGTGCCTATCTATGATCTGAAATTCATCAAGCGGACGCATGACCTCGTTGTTGCTACGCACGGACGTGGACTCTTTGTGCTGGATGACATCACGCCGCTGGAAGAAACCGGTGGTGATTTCGCAAAAAGCGATTTCCACCTCTTCCCCATTGCTCCGGCCGTGAACTGGCACGCCTGGAACAAACACGGCTTTGCTTCCGGAGGCTACGTGGCTCCTAACCCGCCCACCGGCGCGGCCATTACTTACTACCTGCCGGGGGAAATCAAAGTTACACCGGAGTTGCGCAAGAAAGACCAGACGCTGGTTCGCATTACGATCTCAGACAGCACGGGCAAAACCATCCGCACCCTGTACGGACCTTCGCGCTACGGCGTGAATCGCGTGGCATGGAACCTGCATTACGATGGTCCGCGCAAGCTCAACTTCCTGCCGGCACGTGAAGGCTCTGAGGAGGAAGAGTTCTTCTTTGATCCGAACACCGGTCCCACCGCTCTGCCTGGCACTTACAAGGTCACGGTGAACGTAAACGGCAAAACCCAGACGCAGGATGTAAAGGTTGAAACCGACCCGCGTTTCAAACTTGATCCGCAAGCGATGGATGCGCAATTGAAAACGAGCCTGGAGCTTCGCGACGAAGTTTCAGCGCTCAATGAGGCCCTCAATCGCCTGAACAGCCTGCACAAGCAGCTTACGAATCTGCAAGACCTGCTCACGGGTGATGAAAGCCAGGCCGGCGAGGTGAATGCAGCTTACAAACCGGTCCTTGATGAAGCGCGCGCTCTGGACAAGAAGATCACCTCGATCCAGAATCCGCTTTACAACACAGACATACAGCCGGGCAGCCAGGATGATATCCACTATCTGCAACGCTTCCATGATCGCGTACAGAATTTAATGCGCGGCGTGATGGGCGCCTATGGCGAAGGTCCGCGAGAAATTCAACTGGAAGAAGCAGCGGAGGTCCGGAAAGAGCTGGACCATCAACTGCAGCAGTTCAACACCTTTCTGAACACTGAGGTTTCAGCCTTCAACAAGAAGGCCATTGAACACGGTTCCAGCACGCTGTTTGCGGGTGCGCCGGTGGAGATCAAAGCCGGCGACGCGGCGTCTGGTTCTGGAGCTGGGGAGTTGGAAGACGACGATCCTGACCAGTAGCTGATCTGATCAGCACATGAGGCGTGGCGGCACCGCCGTCACGCCTTTTTTATTGTCTTCTCTCAGCCAGCTAACGGAGACCGGACTCGCTCGTCTAAAATGGTTACCTCTTCACGTACGATCACAAGTCAGCCCTGAAACGTAACGACAAGCTCGTGAATCAAGCTTTTTAACCAAGGAGACAGCCAGTGAATGCGATTCGCTTTCTAGTGACATGTATCTTCTGCTTCTCCGCTCTGGCGTCGGCCCAGACCGCGGAAGAGCTGGTGGCCAAAAATATCCAGGCCAAGGGCGGGATAGACAAAATCAAGGCCATCAGCAGCCTGCGTACATCCAGTGATCTGGACGCAGGTGGATTCAAAGCCGCTCTAGGGCAGGAAAGCAAGCGCCCCAACCTGCTCCGCACCACCTTCACGATCCAGGGCATGACCCAGATACAGGCGTATGACGGCTCAAGCGCCTGGCAGATTTCCCCCTTTCAGGGCAAGAAAGATCCGCAACTCCTGGGCGAGGATGATTCGCGCGGTCTGGTGGAAAACGCCGATTTCGATGGCCAACTGGTTGACTACCAGGCCAAAGGTAACAAAGTGGAATATCTGGGACACGATCAGGTAGATGGCGATGACGCGCTTAAACTCAAAGTCACGCTCAAGAATGGCGACGTATTCTATTACTTACTTGATCCAGACACCTTCCTTGAAATCGAAGTGGAAAAGCAGCAATTTATTCGTGGATCAGTGCGCGAAAGCGTGACCATGTTCGGCTCATACAAGCCTGTCAACGGCGTGATGTATCCGTTCTCAATCGAATCGGGTTCCAAGAATGACGCCGACAACCGTGCGAAGATCACGGTGAAAAAGATTGAAGCCAACGTGCCGGTGAGTGACAGCGACTTCAAGATGCCGGAAACGCCGCAAGCCGGCGCACAGCCCGCCCCGAAAAAGCCCACGGCCAACTAATGCGAAACCTTCTCACGAGGACTCTTCTGATGATGACTGCGCGCTTACGCGTTTCCGCAACTCTCCTTTTCTGCTGTCTCTTTATCTTTCTCTCTGCCGGCGCACAAACGCCCTCTGCATCGCAGGCAACTGCCGCTGAGCATCCGGTTAAGTATGATTCCGGCACCATCTCCGGACTTAACGCACGCAACATCGGCTCCGCCGCTATGAGTGGACGCGTGGCCGCCGTGGATGCGGTGGATGAAAACGGCAAGATCACGCTGTTTGTGGGATCAGCCAGCGGCGGAGTGTGGAAGTCCATCAACGGCGCCACTACTTTCAGGCCGGTCTTTGATAAGCAGACAGTGCAGTCGATCGGCGCAGTCACGATTGATCCTTCTGACCATAAGATCGTTTGGGTAGGCAGCGGTGAAAGCTGGACACGCAACAGCGTGTCAGTGGGCGATGGCATTTACAAGTCAACCGATGGCGGCGAAAACTGGACCAACGTTGGCCTGAAGAACTCTGAGCGCATCTCCCGCATTCTGGTGGATCCCAGCAACGGCAACAACGTTCTGGCCTGCGCCACCGGTCACCTGTGGGACGATAACGACGAGCGCGGTGTTTACAAGACAAGCGATGGCGGCAAAACGTGGAATAAAGTCCTGGCGGGCGCCAACGCATCCACGGGCTGTGCCATGTTGTCCATGAGCCCGCAGGAACCGAAAACGATTTTCGCCTCCACCTGGGACTTCCGTCGTCAGGGCTGGACCTTCCGCTCTGGCGGCCCTGGCAGCGGACTTTTCAAATCCACCGATGGGGGCGATCACTGGACTGAGATCACCCCGGCCAACGCGCAAGGCATGCCGGAAAAACCATACGGACGCATTGGCGTGGCCGTGGCGCCTTCAAAACCGAACGTGGTTTACGCCATGATTGAGTCCAAACAAAGCGCGCTGTTTCGTTCCGATGACGCAGGCAAGACGTGGAAGAGGCTGGATTCCAGCCAGTTCATGGTGTGGCGTCCGTTTTATTTTGCCAACCTGATCGTTGATCCCAAGAACGAAAACAAGATTTACAAACCTGACCTGCTTCTTCTGGTCAGCACGGACGGCGGGCGCAGCTTCAGCTCCACAGCGAACGCACACGGCGACTTTCACACCGTCTGGATCGATCCCGCCAACACCAATCTGGTTTACGCAGGCGACGACGGCGGCTTCTGGTCAAGCGTCGACGGCGGCACGCGCTGGACGCATGCCATCAACCTGCCTGATTCGCAGTTTTATCACGTAAGTACTGACGACGCTGATCCGTATCATGTATACGGCGGTTTGCAGGACAACAGCGTTTGGATGGGTGACTCATCCTATCCGGGCGGCGTGACCAACTCACGCTGGGAAAACCTCTACGGTGGTGACGGCTTCTGGGTCTTCCCCGATCCCGCAGACAATGCGTACGTCTATGCCGAATCGCAGGGCGGAGAAGTGGCCCGCGTCAACCGCCACACGCTGGAAAGCCGCAACATCAAGCCGCAAGCCGGTTACAACGAAAAGAAACTTCGCTTCAACTGGAACACGCCAATCCATATGAGCCCGAATGAAAAGGGCACCATCTACATTGGCGCGCAATATCTCTTCCGCTCGCGCGATCATGGCCAGTCGTGGGATCGCATTTCGCCGGACCTGACCACCAATGATCCGGAAAAACAGAAGCAGGAAGAATCCGGCGGCGTAACCGTGGACAACTCGTCTGCGGAAATGCACACCACCATCTATGCCATTAGCGAGTCGCCGAAGAACGGCCGCCTCATCTGGGCTGGTACAGACGACGGCAATCTACAGATCACCCGCGACGGCTCCAAAACCTGGACCAACGTTGTGGACAAGATCACCGGTCTCGGAAAGAACTCCTGGGTTTCCAGCGTGAAGGCCAGCCAGTTCGATGAGGGTACAGCCTTCGTGACATTCGATCGCCATACGTTTGGCGACATGAAACCCTACGCGTACAAGACCACTGACTTCGGCCAGACCTGGACTCCGCTCATTACGCCAGACAGCGGTGTGACCGGCTATGCCCACGTCATCACCGAAGACACCAGGGACAAAGATCTGTTGTTCCTTGGTACCGAGTTTGGCCTGTGGATGTCCATTGATGGCGGCAAGAACTGGGCGCAATACCGTGGAAGCAATTTCCCGGCAGTGGCAGTGCGTGACATCGTGATTCAGCCACGCACCTCTGATCTGGTCATGGCCACGCACGGGCGCGGTATCTGGATCATTGACGATATCTCTTCCCTGCGCACGCTTACGCCCGACTTGATGGCCAAAGAAGCTGTATTGCTCGATACCACCGCCGTTCAATACCTGAGCACCAATGGCGGATGGAATGAAGGAGACGCTGCTTTCAGCGGCCCCAGCCGCAGCAACTCTGCGTATATCACGTACTACCAGCGCAGCCGTCACATCTTCGGCGATATGAAGATCGAGATCTTTGATTCCGCCGGCAAGCTGGTGGACACCATCGCAGGCAGCAAGCATCGTGGCTTGAACCGTGCCACGTGGTCGATGGCTTTGAAAGCGCCCATCGTTCCTCCGGCAGCTACGGCGGCGTTCGGCGCAGCATCCGGACCGCGTGTGCTGCCTGGCGTTTACACCGTGAAGCTCACCAAAGGCGACAAGGTTTACACCAGCAAGTTGAACGTGGTGATGGACCCACGCGCCAAGTACACCCTGGAAGATCGCAAGGCGCAGTATGATCAGGCAATCAAGTTGTATAAATCCATGGCGAAGATGAGTTTTGCCGTGGATTCCATGGTCGGCCTGCGTGACGGGGCGGCAATGCGGTCCGCCAAGCTGCCGGCCAACGATCCGGTCCGCAAAAGCCTGGAGCAGGTATCGCAAAAGGCGGATGCTTTGCGTTCCAAGATTGTAGCCACCAAGGAAGGCGGAGCCATCACGGGTGAAGAACGCATCCGCGAATTCCTTACCGGGATCTACGGTGATATCACCAACTATGAAGGCCGTCCCACGGATTCACAGGTCGCGCGTGGTGAAGCGCTCAGCCACGAACTGGACGACGTGGTTAAACAACTGGATGAACTCACGTCGCGCGAACTGCCGAAGGTCAACGAAGGTTTGCGCAAGAAGAAACTGGAGCCGATCCAGCCGCTGACGCAAGCCCAGTGGGAAAAGATGCATGAAGGCGAAGGCGGCAGCTCTGCCGGCGAGCCCATGAGAGGTCGCCGCGAAATTGACTAAAACTTAAACAACAACTTGAAGGCACACGCGGCTGAGAAATCGGCCGCGTTTTTTTATGCCACGATTTTGTTGGCCACCACTTCTTCGCTGCAGTTCAACGCATCGAGGCCGAGAAAGCGCGCCGCTTCGCCCAGTTCTTCTTCAATCCGCAGGAGCTGGTTGTATTTGGCAATGCGATCGGTACGGGAAGCTGATCCGGTCTTAATTTGTCCCGCGCCAGTCGCTACGGCGAGATCGGCAATGAAGGTGTCTTCGGTTTCGCCGGAACGGTGCGAGATCACGGCCGTGTAGGCATTGCGCCGCGCCATGTCGATGGCATCCAGTGTCTCACTCACGGAGCCGATCTGGTTGACCTTGATCAGAATCGAATTGGCCACGTCTTCATCAATGCCGCGGCTGAGACGCTCAGTGTTCGTCACAAAAAGGTCATCGCCCACGAGCTGAATTTTGTCGCCCAGTTCGTCCGTCATCATGCGCCAACCGTCCCAATCATCTTCGGCAAGACCATCTTCAATGGAGACAATTGGATATTGGCGCACCCAGTCTGCCCAGAAGCGGACCATTTCCTGAGACGACTTGACCGACTTATCAGACTTCTTGAAGACGTACCTGCTCCGGTCCTTGTCAAAGAATTCACTGGCTGCCGGGTCAAGCGCGATAGCAACTTCTACGCCGGGACGGAAACCGGCCTGGCCGATCGCTTCAAGGATTACTTCAATGGCTTCGACGTTCGCCTTCAGTGACGGGGCAAAACCGCCCTCGTCGCCCACCGCGGTGCTGTATCCGCGTTTTTTAAGTACTCCTTTAAGAGTGTGAAAGATCTCTGCGCCCCATTGCAACGCTTCAGCGAATGTGTCAGCGCCAACGGGCATCGCCATGAACTCCTGAAAGTCCACATTGCTGTCAGCATGCGCGCCGCCATTGAGGATGTTCATCATCGGCACAGGCAGCAAATTCGCGCCTACGCCGCCGAGATAACGGTAAAGCGGAACTTTAAGAGCAGCAGCACTGGCGCGGGCGCAAGCCATGGACACGGCGAGAATGGCGTTGGCGCCGAGTTTGGCTTTATTGGGTGTGCCATCAAGCTCCAGCATGGTGTTGTCGATGTGGCGCTGGCTGGTCGCGTCCATACCCTGGAGCGCGTCGGCGATGACCGCATTCACGTTGCCCACAGCATTCAGAACGCCTTTGCCCAGATAGCGGTCCTGGTCGCCATCGCGCAGTTCCACGGCTTCATGTTCGCCGGTGGAAGCTCCGCTGGGAACGGCAGCGCGTCCGATGGAACCATCACCAAGTGAAACTTCTGCTTCAACGGTGGGATTGCCGCGGGAATCAAGAATCTCCCGCGCGTGGACTTCAACAATGCTCAAATCCATATCGACCTCTTAAGACCCGAGATTATAAATGAACCCTGCCGGCCGCGCTGTGATGCGGCGTTCACGCGCTTCGCATTTCCCCACCCTGCTTAGTTCTGTTATGTTCAATGCTTCAACCTGGATGGTTGAACTTTCGCTGCTTGAACGGATTCTTGAACTTCGATGCACAGCCCTGGAGGGGCGCACATGTCAATTCCGCCGCAACCAAATATTCGTATCCTGAATTCGCCGGAGTACCGCGACGGCTATGCCAATTCGGTGCAGGTCCGGGTGAGCGTTTGGGACTTTCTTTTGATCTTTGGACGCCTGCAACCGCAAAGCACGGAAGAGGTTGAAGTCCATAATTTTCAGGGAGTCTATCTCAGCCCGCAACAGGCCAAAGCGCTGGTCTCCATCCTGCAGCAAAATATTCACCAGTATGAGAATGCGTTTGGCGAGATCAAGTTGGATGCCAACATCATGCCGCCTGGCGGCCCCATTCACTAGCTCTTATGTCTGACCGAATGGGCGCAGCATGAGATCAACCAGGAATGTTTGGCCACGCTTTGGGGGCGTGCAGCTTTTCTGCGTCATCTTTGTGGCCATTGTGATTCTCCACGCGCCGCTGCTGCACCTGCCTTTTTTCTGGGATGAGGCCGGGTTTTATGTTCCCGCCGCCTACGATCTGGTGCATTTTCATTCCCTTATTCCTCAGACGACCCTGGATACCGGCCATCCTCCGCTTCCGGCAGCATACCTGGCGATGTGGTTCGCGATCGCGGGCTGGATGCCGGCAGTGGCGCGAATCGCTCAACTTGTGCTGGCTGCGCTGGCGCTGACGAACGTCTTTTTATTGGCTCGCAATATTTCCAATTGGCCCGTGGCGACAGCCGCGACTATCGCCACAGCCATCTATCCAGTGTGGTTCGCACAGAGCTCGCTGGCACATGCAGATCTGGCGGCAGCCGCGTTTACGCTCGTCGGAATCAGGCTGGCGATTGAGAAGCCGGAGATTACGAAGCAAAGATGGAGAGCCCAACTTGCATTCTGCCTGGCTGTGTTGTGCAAAGAGACGGCCATCATTACGCCGCTGGCGCTGGCTGTGTTTGAGCTGGGCTTCTTCGAGACGACTCGGCGCGATGCTGACACTTTTCGTGAGAGACTCGCGCGGGCGCTTCCCTACCTCACTGCAATTATCCCGCTATCAATCTGGCTGGTGTATCACTATCACGTCACAGGCAGGTTCTTCGGGAACGCGGATTTCTATCAGTACAACGTGACCCAGGCGATTACGCCTGTGCGTTTTTTGCTCGCGTTCATGTTGCGGCTTTGGCATCTGTTTGGCACCATGAACATGCTGGCGCTCACCGGAGCCATGATCGCCGCCATGTGGTTTCCGCCGGTGACCGATGAAGACGGCGAACGCCAACGAATTGCCATTCCAATTCAACTACAGTTCGCGTTGATCATGCTGGCGCACGTGCTTGCGTTCTCTCTGCTGGGCGGCGCACTGCTCACGCGCTATTTGTTGCCGGCTTATCCTCTGCTGATCATTATTGCCATGTCCACGTTGCGACGCCGCATTCTGAACTGGCAATGGCCCACGGCCGTTCTGGTGATCTTCTTTGTCCTGGCGCTGTTCTTTGATCCGCCGTACCGCTTTGCGCCCGAAGACAACCTCACCTATCGCGATTACGTCACCTTGCATCAGCATGCCGCGGATTTTCTGCAACAGCATGAGCGCGACGCGACCATCCTTACCGCCTGGCCTGCGACGGATGAACTTTCCAAGACATATCTGGGCTACGTGCAAGCGCCACTCACTACGGTTCCCTTACGCGACTTTACTCTGGAAGAAATGCTCAATGCACAGTCAATGAAGCGTAAATATCAGGTGGTGTATCTGTTTTCCACCAAGTACGAAGCCGCCACATGGTTCCAGTCCGAGCGGTGGGAGGCACTGAACCGGAAGTTTTTTGACTATCATCGCGATCTCTCACCCGACGCGGCGGCACAGATGCTGGGCGGCAAGGTGGTTTATGTGGCGCATGTAAAAGCCGAATGGGTGGAGATTATCGAGATGGAGCAGGGGGCGGTGGCGAAAGCTGTGAG
>WNFA01000911.1_pt1 | contig 32699 bp, 30 predicted proteins | sample 5400481 | NCBI WGS metagenome assembly WNFA01 (sample SAMN13153340, study PRJNA577476) | soil metagenome | isolation source: 120 cm saprolite under Douglas fir tree site 2 hole 1 replicate 2 | place: USA:California | collected 2015-04-18 | reverse complement strand
TTTCTTATTAAATTTCTCGAAGCGATTTTCTGCATTGGACTTGCGGGCTCACTGGTCGTAGCAGTCATGGCATTCGTGGGCGACATTCACGTCTTCTTTGACAAGGATGAGGAGCCAGTTCGCACTAACACTGCATCTTAATTTTTCGATTCATGCACTTCCCCATCTCCTTTGGCCGGCTTTCCTGGTAGAGCCGGCCTTTTCTTAATATAAGAATGATGAGCAAGGCCATTACAAGATTGATGAACAGGAAAACCAGTCCCCGAAGGGGACATTACCGCCCTTTAAACGGAAACCTCTGATCAAGCTCCAGGTTCAATTCCATAACGTTCACCCGGCTCTCACCCAGAAACCCGAATTGCCTGGGCACAATGTGTACGTCCACCAGCCGGGAGAGCTCGCCTTGGTCAATGCCTCTCGCCTTGGCCACACGAGCTAGTTGAAAATACGCTGCTTCCGGGCTGATGTCCGGATCCAGGCCTGAGCCGGACGTGGTCACCATCTCAATGGGCACGAGCTGGCCGGGACGCTCCGCCTGCAACGAAGCAATGTCGCCCTTCACTCTATCCACCAGCTTCTGGTTGGTTGGCCCAAGATTCGATCCCGACGAGTTGGTCGCGTCATAACCATTCGTTCCTGCCGCAGACGGCCGGGGATGGAAGTACTGCGCTCCGGTAAACGGTTGTGCGATGATGCGCGATCCAATTACCTCTCCGTTCTTCGCGATCATTTGTCCGTTTGCCTGATTGCGAAACAAGAGCTGTGCCAGCGCAGTCACCACAGCCGGATAAACCAGCCCCAGCAACACGGTTGTGACAATCGTAAACAGAATCGCCGTCGTAAAGTTCTTTTTCATAAAAAACCCCTATGCCAGTCCCAACGCACGCACCAGCACATCAATGACTTTGATACCCAGGAACGGCACAATCACGCCGCCCAGCCCATAAACCACCAGGTTGCGGCGCAACAAGGCGTCGGCGTTCATAGGACGGTATTTCACGCCCCTCAACGCCAGCGGTATGAGAGCGATGATCACCAGCGCATTGAAGATGACCGCCGAAAGCACCGCCGATTGCGGCGTAGCCAGGTGCATCACATTCAGGCTGTTCAATACCGGAAACGTCGCCGCGAACATGGCCGGGATGATCGCGAAATACTTGGCCACATCATTTGCGATGGAAAAAGTTGTCAGCGATCCTCGAGTCATCAGCAACTGCTTTCCGATAGCGACAATCTCGATCAGCTTCGTCGGATTGGAATCCAGGTCCACCATGTTGCCGGCCTCTTTCGCGGCCTGCGTGCCGGTATTCATGGCCACGCCCACGTCGGCCTGAGCCAGCGCGGGAGCGTCATTGGTTCCATCACCCGTCATCGCCACCAGCTTTCCTTCGCTCTGCTCGCGCTTGATCAGGTCCATCTTGTCTTTCGGAGTGGCTTGCGCCAGAAAACCGTCCACACCCGCCTCGCGGGCTATGGCCGCGGCCGTAAGCGGATTGTCACCGGTGATCATCACCGTCTTGATGCCCATGGCTCGCAGATGGGCAAAGCGTTCACGCATGCCACCTTTCACAATGTCTTTCAGGTGAATCACTCCCAGCGCGCGATTGTTCTCGGCAACAACCAGCGGCGTTCCGCCAGACCGAGAAATCGTCTCCACCGTGGCGCGTACTTCATTAGGCATCACGCCATCGTTCTGCTTCAGATAGTTTTCAATCGCGTCGGCGGCGCCTTTCCGGATGGCACGGCCATCAAAGTCCACCCCGGACATACGCGTCTGCGCGGTGAACGGGACAAAGCGCGCCTGCATGCTCGCCAGATCGCGTCCGCGAAGGTTGAAGCGTTCTTTGGCCAGAACAACAATCGAGCGTCCTTCGGGCGTCTCATCCGGCAATGACGAAAGCTGCGCCGCGTCAGCCAGTTGATCATTGCTTACACCCGGCGCGCCCAGAAATTCAGAAGCCTGACGATTCCCTAGCGTAATGGTCCCGGTTTTATCCAGCAGCAGTGTGTTGATGTCACCGGCCGCTTCTACCGCCCGGCCGGACATCGCCAGCACATTGTGTTGCACCAGCCGATCCATACCGGCGATACCTATCGCCGAAAGCAGCGCTCCAATCGTGGTGGGAATCAGACAGACCAGAAGAGACACCAGCACAAATATTGACTGCGGCGCGTTGGAATAGATCGCAAATGGCTGCAACGTGACCACCGCAAGCAGAAAGATCAGCGTCAGACCAGCGAGCAGAATGTTCAATGCAATCTCATTGGGGGTCTTCTGCCGCTCCGCGCCTTCCACCAGCGCGATCATGCGATCCAGAAATGTTTCGCCTGCGTTGGAACTGATCCTGACTTTGATCTGGTCAGATAGGACGCGCGTGCCGCCGGTCACGGCCGAACGGTCGCCACCGGATTCACGTATCACCGGCGCTGACTCCCCCGTAATCGCCGATTCATCCACTGAAGCCACGCCTTCAATTACGTCGCCATCGCCGGGAATGGTGTCGCCTGCCGAGACCACTACAATATCGCCTACCCTGAGCTTCGATCCCGGCACATCCTCATGTGCGCCATTGGGCAATAAACGATGCGCAATGGTCTCTGACTTGGCTTTACGCAAGGTTTCTGCCTGGGCTTTGCCGCGTCCCTCAGCCATCGCCTCGGCAAAGTTGGCAAACAGCACGGTGAACCACAGCCACAACGTGATTTGCAGATCGAAACTGAATCCTGGTTTATGCGCTAGAGAGTCGCGAACCAGCAGGACCGATGTAACCACGCTCCCGACCTCCACCACGAACATGACTGGATTGCGCATCATGGCTCTCGGATCCAGCTTGGTGACTGCGTCGATCAGTGCCTGCCGGACGATCTTTGCATCCCACAGCGACTTTGATTTGCTTTTGCTCATTTTAGAAAGTTCTCCCGGCGTACATCTGCAGGTGCTCAAGAATCGGTCCCAGGCTCAATGCTGGAAAAAACGTAAGTGCGCCCACAATCAAGATCACACTCACCAGCAGGACGCTGAACAGCGGCGTTGTCACAGGGAACGTCCCTTGTGTGGGTGGCGAAGTTTTCTTTCCCGCCAGGTTGCCGGCAATCGCCAGCATTGGGATGATCATCAAAAAGCGTCCAATCAATGTCGCGAAGCCGACCGTCAGGTCGTACCAGCGATTCGCTCCCAATCCGGCAAATGCTGAACCGTTATTTCCAGTCGCCGAAGTAAAGGCATACAAAATCTCCGACAATCCATGAGGACCGGCATTGCCCAGCGTGGCCAACCCAAATTTGGGCGACAAGGAAGAGATCGCTGCGAACAGCAGAATTGACAGTGGAAAGATCAGCGCATAGAGCATTGCCATCTTCACGTCGTAGGCTTCAATCTTCTTGCCCAGGTATTCCGGCGTGCGTCCCACCATCAATCCCGCAATGAACACTGACAGCACCACAAATACCAGCACGCCATACATGCCCGCGCCCACGCCGCCAAACACAACCTCGCCCAGCATGATGTTCACCAAAGGCACCATGCCACCCAGAGGTGTGAACGAATCGTGCATGCTGTTGACAGCTCCGCAGCTTGCGTCCGTGGTCACGGTGGCGAAAAGTGCAGAATTCGCAATGCCGAAGCGGACTTCTTTGCCTTCCATGTTGCCGCCGGCCTGCGTCGCCAATGTCGGCTGATTGACGCCGACGCCGACGCCAGCCAGCAGCGGATTGCCCTTCGCTTCCGCCCAGTACGCCGTTGTCACGCCGGCGAAAAACAACAACGCCATGGCAGCGAACACTGCCCAGCCGTGCCGTTGCGATCCCGTCATCCGTCCCAGCGTGTAAGTGAGTCCAGCGGGAATGATGAAGATTGAAAACATCTCTAGAAAATTGGTAAAGGGAGTGGGGTTTTCGAAAGGATGCGAGCTATTGGCATTCATGAACCCGCCACCGTTCGTTCCCAGCATCTTGATGGCTTCCTGGGAAGCGACCGGTCCCTGTGCGATGACCTGCTCGCTGAGCGTTTCCATCACTGGCTTGCCTTCAGGTCCCAGCACTGGCTTGCCATCCGGCGCGACTTTCGCGACCTGCTGCGACTCAACAAGCTTCGCCGTGGTGTAGGGCTTGAAATTCTGAATCACGCCCTGCGAGACCAGCAGCAGAGCATAAATGACGCAAGCAGGCAGCAATACCCAGAGCGTTGCACGCGTGGTGTCTACCCAGAAATTCCCTAGAGTCTGTTTTTCTTTTCGAGCAATGCCGCGAATGAACGCCACTGCCAGCGCTATGCCTACAGCTGCCGACGCGAAGTTGTGATAAGCCAGACCCGCCATCTGCGTCAGATAGCTCATGGTCTGCTCACCGCTATAAAACTGCCAGTTGGTATTCGTAGTAAAAGATGCGGCCGTGTTGAACGCCAGGTCTGGCGGAACACCGGCGAACTTTTGCGGATTGAATGGCAGGAAATGTTGCACGCGCTGTATCAAATACAACAGCAGCATGGAGACGCCGCTAAACAGCAACATGGAAGCCGAATACTCCGTCCAGCGCATTTCATGCTGCTCGTCTACTCGCGTCAGCCGGTAGATCAATCGTTCCACCGGACGCAACACCGGATCAAGAAACGTTCTTTCTCTGCTGAATACCCGCGCCATAAAAATGCCGGCAGGCTTCGTCACCAGCAGCACGGCAGCTGAGAAGAACAGAATTTGAAACCATCCATTCAGTGTCATCAGAACTTCTCCGGACGCAAGAGCGCATACACCAGATACGCCATCAGCAGTGCCGTAATACCCAGCATCACTATGTTTTCGATACTCATAGGCGCCTCACTTCAGTCGCTCGCATGCCTTCGTATAGGCCAGCGCGACAATAAAGAACGCCATCGTAAACGCAACCATTAACAGGTCCATGTTTGGCACCTCAGCAGGTCACGGCATCAAATTCATCTCTGGGCCGCCGCCGTGATATGGCGGCTCAGAGAGAAGCATGGCCCCCAATCCGGGGGCTAAAACTTCACCATAACCGCAAATCTCATAGCAGCTTCGTTGTTCCTCAGGTCAGGACAGAAACCCGATCCCGCGACACACCTAAAGCCCGGCGTCGGGGACAGGGACGAACCTGGTACGAACAACGTACCGGGCACGATGGAGCCTGCATTCGGACCGGGGATTACGCTGGTAGAAGTATTAACACCTGGAGTTATTCCACCGCGCCCTGACCAGTACGGGACATTCGCATGGCGATACCCGTACTCAGTGCGGAACGTGATGTACTCCTTGGGCATCCAGTCGAAAGTGAGTGAGGTGTCCCAGGCCTTGTACGGATCGCCGGGGTTCTGGGTGAAGTACGGCGAGCCGGTGATGGCATCGGCCCCATTGATCGGCGGCAGCAGGGTGAGGTAGCGTCCGGGGTTATCCATCGCGCCGCCTCCCACTGTCACGGCATAAATGTCTTTCTTGAACCAGAAGCGGTTGTACGCCATCCACCCGGCGAAGGTCTGCTTGTGGCTGGTGGGGGTATCGTGAAAACAATTCACGTTGTTCATGATTGTCTGTCCCTGAGCACCAATGCTTGTTCCCTTGCCGCCATATTCGCATCCCAGGTCTCCGGTAAGCGAGAAGGCCATCTTGTCGAGAAATTGCTCCGGCCGGTCGTAATATTTGACTTCAATACTGTCGTCTGTATGGATACGGGAGCGGCCAAACTGGCCATTGCCGTTGCCCAGCGTATCTTCGCCCATGCCGTAATTGTTGGAGACGATTGAGAGCCACCCCGTTGGACGCCACAAGATCTGTCCGCCCAGGCCTGGCTTGCCGCCCAGCCTGGCGTAGGATTGCCACCCATTGATGATCCAGGGCTCGATCTTTAACTTGGCCGTGGGGAACCACTGGATCCTGACGCCATTGAAGAACCAGGGCGTGTTTGACGACACATACGACGGCTGGTAAGCCCAGTTGTCAAAGTTGTAATAGCTGAAGAGGCCGATGTAGGAAACGAAAATTCCTGCGTCGACGTTTAGGCCGTGGTTCACGTTGAAGTGATAACCGGCGTTGGCCTCAGAAAAATATTTGTACGCGCCGCGGAGGTCCCATTGCCCACGCCCCGGGCTGGCATCGTTGCGTGGCGTGGTGACACCGAACATCCCTCCCATCGTCAGGATTCTTGCCCGGACATTCTCCCAGTGGAGATCGCCGCCAAAGCTGATCTGCTCGATTTGGACTTCGTTGGAGCGAAAGGTCTCGGTCGACCCTCCGAGGCTGTCATCCTGGGGATGATTGAAGCTGCTGATGTAATTCGCATCGAAGCGTATTTCCGGGGTGAAGAACTTTGAGTCCCACACCGGGTGTTTGGTGCGCGGATTGCCGTTGAGCCACGTCCAGTCGGCATAAGCGAAAGGCGCGGCAGGCTCGGGCTTTTGTACCGGCTTGGCTTCCTGTTCTCTGCTTTCATGCAGCGCCGGCTTGGCCAGGGAACTGCTTTCGGCCGCTGCTGGTTGCCCATTTGTCAACGTGGCATTCACCACGGCTGGTGCTCCGCCTTGCTGCGCCTTGAGTTGCGCTTCCAGTTCGGAAATGCGTGCGCGCATTTTTTCCAGCTCGTCAATCAAAGCCGCATTTGGATCGCTGGCATGATTGTTTTCTGAGGCAGATGGCTTTGTGTAAGGCGGCGCTCCGGCGCGCGTGCTGGCGACCACGTTTTCCGGTGATCCCTGTTGGGCGATCAACAATCCATGCCCAATTGCGAAAATCATCAAGCTGCTACATGCCACCAGCCGACATGCATTCCTGATACTGCGCTTAGAATCTGCGTTCATTTTGGCCCCCTCGACCGGTAGAAGCATTGCTCACACACTCAGACGCATTACTATGCTGAACGTTTTGCCGGCGATTGCCCCGAATCATCAGCTCGTAAGCTGGTGACTTTATCTTCATCTCTGGCACAGCGTTGGTCTGGTTGTTCTACCGATATCAACGCTGCACAACGCCTACTTCGACGGTTGCGCTCTGCTCGAAATCCTCTCAAGCACCAGAACAGAAACATCACTGAAAAAAATGCAATGATGACGATGATGAACTCCGACGGCATAACAATCTCCCCGCCATCGACGAAACGTTATGTTCCTAGTTCACCTTAGCCGGCATAAGGAAGCTCTTGGGGAAACGTAAATGTTTTATAAAAGTCCATCTACAAGCCATCATTTCCCATGTTCTTAAAACTTAAAGATCACATCCATAGCGAATGTGAATTGGTTGGCCTTAGTTCCCGCGTCGTACGCACGCGTGTCGTAGGAATGTTCGTAGCGGAATTCAGGTCTGAAAAGCACCGTGCTCCCCACCCAGTGTCCCCACATGAACGTGTGCTCTGAGTATTTCGTAGCAAAACCAGTGCGCTGGCCTTTGTGGTCATCGAGAAAATCAGTGCGGATCGAGATGAAGTTTTTCTGGGAAAATTCTTTTTGCAGATAGTTGACTGCCGCCCATTCCGGTGCCAGGCATTTCAACTCACCAGGACGGCAAAAAGCCCCATTGGCATTCGGTTCGGTCGGCAATGGATTCGCCAGGCCTGGTGTCACGCTGGGAACGTCACGCTGGTACATATACCAGGCTTCCGTCGCCATATGCCATCTCTTGTTGAACTTGTGATACCACGTAGTCACAAAGAGCTGCACGTTGTTGTAGCCATACTTGCCGCTGTTGATGCAACTGGCACAGGGATATACATTGTCATTGCCGTCGTGAAACGTGTAGCTCACGCAGGCTGTTAACGAGGGCTTTGCATCTCTGGCCCACGGAGCTATGTCATTGCCGGCAGACAGCCCGGCTTGCACCAGCCACCGGCGATTGAGCTTCAACGTAGCCAGAACACCAGTCTGAGTAAACGGATCGAACGAGTACAACAACGAGTGGCTGAACATGTAGTTGTTCGGAGCAAGTTGCGCTTCGATGTCGGGGACCGAAAGATATCGCCCGACTCGAATATTCAAGCCATCCGCCACTTGCGGGACGTAAAGATCCGCATACTCGAGCATCGGGTCGAATCCATATTGCCGGTTGTATTTCAGAAGTTGCTGGCTCAACCAGCCTTTGGCGGTCGTAAAGCGGTAGTCGACGCCGTAAAACCCAGTTAAGTGAAATCCCCAGTCCACGTGGCTGGTTTGAACGGTATCAGCCAGCCGTTCGGCATAGATCACTGCCTGATCGAGCACAACCCGGTTATCAAAAATGTTGTAGCCATAAGGGAAGAGCGTTTTTTTTGACGTGCTGACATTCAAACTGGGCTCCACCCAGCCATATACCTTGATCTTCCCCCTGTTGCCATTCCGGGCCGTCATCAGTGGATAAACATTGGTATCGGGAGCGCCAATGTCCGGCGCGCCTCCGTACGTCCAATCAGCGCTGGGGAACGGTGGTGAATCCAGCGGGGCCGGCGGAATGCGCCTATGCGGTTCTGGGCCGCTTGGCGTCGTCCCCTTCCAATCCTGCGCGTAGAACTGAAACAGCCTTCTAACAAAGTTTCCCTGCAATTTCGTCGATGGAGTCGATTGAGTCGATTGAGTCGATGGATCAGCGGTCTTGGACTGGGCCTCCGCTACGCCAGTGTTTGCGGTTTGGGCGATCGCCGATGCCAGGCAAAGCGGTGACATGAAAAAGAAAAGAGCTAACAATCTGGATGTAATTGATGGCACCACATGCGCCTTCAACCGGCCATGCACGTCAAAAGATGTTTGTAGAAGATGAGCGAATGTAAACACCCCTTCAGAGAAGGCCAAAGCGGCTGTAGAGAGCTTTCAAATTGGCGGCGCCGCCCTTGGCTTCGTCAGGCTTTGCTTCCTCCGATTCGATCTGGCCAGGCGTGCCGCGCGCAAATTCAACAAGGCTGATTCTCTTGCGTTCGGCCCTACTGTCTACCCGCGACACTTGCTCAACTCGAACCAGCCGGCGATGCCTGCGGCCTTGGGTAAGCTCGCGGCTAAACTTAAAGCACCAAAGCAACGCGATAATTCCCCAGAAGCTTACGATGGTGAAAACCATGAAGAATGTCATGACCGCCCCCATTTCTCAACGCTTTTCACATGCCTATGTTGAGAACAAGACCAGTTGACTCCCTTTTCCATAAGGAGACGGTAAGCGATCCGTCAATGTTTTATAAGCCGGCAACATCTCCCTTTATTAAACATTGATCTTTTGCCAACGCAATCCTTACAGACAATTTCGTCTAATGGTCCTGGGCGGTTTGCCCAGGAGAATTTGACATTATGCTTTATCGAAGTATTAAACCGATGGTGGTAGAGGCAGTTCAAGTTGAGGAAGCAACGGACGTTCGCACCAATGGTGGTTTGGTTCACGCTGAACGCGGAGACTGGCTGCTGAGAGATCCTCAGGGTAATCTGGTGCGCTTTAGTGACGCTGATTTCAAATGCACCTTCGATCCCCTGCGTGACTCAACTCCCATTGATTTGTTGCGCGAAGGTAAATCGTACGGATGTTGATTTGCCCTCCCTGACTTGCCGGGACCACGCACTCTCCAATCTCGCGTCGCCCCGGCAACTTCTTACAAAAACCACGTCACAATCAGACCGATTGCTGCGGCAAAAATCGCCACCGTAGTCGTCCAGCCCAGAATGTTCATGGCACGTGTGTTGGTCCAACGCCCCATGATTCTCTTGTTATTCGTGATCAGCATGATCAGCAGCATGAGAAAGGGCGTGGAGAAGCCTTGCACCATACCCGCCCAGACCAGCGCTTTGATTGGATTGATGCCGAAGAAATTCAAACCCATGGCAAGCAGTGTGAACACGGTAATTGCGATATAGAATTTTTTCGCGTCCGCCGGCTTCGCGTGCAGGCCGTGCCGCCAGCCGAATGTCTGAGCGACGTCATAAGCCGCACCGATGGTCATCACAGGAACTGCCAGAAATCCCACGCCAATCACCCCAATAGCAAACAAAAGACCCGCGGCATTCCCGGCAAGCGGACGTAACGCCTGTGCCGCTTCCGCGGCAGTGTTGATGTCCGTCTTGCCATGACTGAAGAGCGTTGAGGCAGTGGACAAAATGATGAAGTACATCACGATGTTCGAGAAGAACATGCCGAAACCGACGTCCCGTGCGGACCGTTTCAACTCGTCCCGCGTCGTGCCGATGCGATCCGTAAGCCGGCGACGTCCCATGGCGATGTCCTCTTCCACATCCTGATTCGACTGCCAACTGTAAAGGTAAGCGGATAAAGTTGTGCCGATCACTGCCACCAGCAAGGCAAAGAAATCCTTGCTGAAATGAATGGTCGGGATCAGCGTCCCCCTGAGCACTGGGAGCAACTGCGGGTGCGCCAGAATAGCCGACCCAACGTAGGCCAGAAGCGCCAAAGCCAGCCAGCGGAAGATGTTGCGGATCAGTGTGTACGATCCCCATATCTGTAAGGCCAGAATCACCAGTGCAATACCCACAACAATCCAACTTACTGGAACGGGGACAATCACATTCAATGCCGCGGCCATTCCCCCCAGGTCTGCGCCCGCTTCAATCACATTGCCGATGATGACTCCCAGCAAAGATGAGTAGAGCAGCCACCCGGGAAAGTGGTCGCGAATGACTGCGAACAATCCTTTTCCGGCCACCTGCCCGAGTTTGGAACACAGGTAAACCACCGCAAACATCATCGGAAACGTGGCGGGTGCAGTCCAAAGGAATGATGGCCCTAAAGCCGCCCCCGCGGCCGCGTAGGTACCGATGGCGGAAGGATCATCGTCCGATGCACCGGTGATAAGGCAGACCTAACGATCGCAGCCTTCCCGTCGCAATTGGTTTGGGGTGTCCGCTCAGATAACGGATTTGCAGATCTGGATCTTCTTTGCGCCTATCCACTGCGACAGGCATTTCAGCCGGCATATGTCTACTCCTCAACAAGGCAAAAAGATTTACGTGCTCTGGAGGTTTAGAGACAGAGCTGCCGCTGAATGTTGGAAGACGTGAAGCTGCGGAGAGCAGAAAGGCGTAAAAACTTTATAAGGGCTCGCCGGTAGGCAGGAAGCGATATCCCACCCAGGGATCGGTCACAATGTATTTCGGCGTTTCGCCGGGTTCGATCTTTTTGCGCAGTTGATTGATGAATACGCGTAGATACTCCGGCTGCTGCACGCTTTCACTGCCCCAGACCGCATTCAGAAGGACCCGGTGCGTAAGAACTTTGTTGGGATGACGGGCCATGAACACCAGCAGGTCAAATTCTTTCGGCGTCAAGTGAACTTCCCTGCCAGAGACTTTTACCTGTCTGGATTCCGGGCTGATATAGAATGCGCCTTCTTCGATGGGCGCGCTCACCTCTTCGTCATTCGCAGTTACACGCCGTAAATTGGCGCGCACCCGGGCCAGTAGCTCATTCACGCTGAATGGCTTTGTCACATAGTCATCCGCGCCGGCATCCAGCGCTTCAATCTTTATTTTCTCTTCGCCGCGGACTGACAGGACAATAATCGGTACATTTGACCGTTCGCGTACAGCGCGGCATAACTCAATCCCGCTCATGCGCGGCATGGACAAGTCGGTAATCAGCACGTCAGGCAGCCAATCCATGACTGCGTCAAAGCCGGACTCTCCGTCCGCTGCCGTTTTTACCTCGTAGCCCTGCATGGTCAACGTGGTCTTCAACACGCGTGAAATCTGCGTTTCATCATCCACCACCAGAATGCGGCTGCGTTCCGCCATCAATGCTGGTCCTGTTGCGTCACAATGTGCACGTCAACCGATGGCGCGTTGGCCAGGAAGCGATTGATCACCACCAGGTAGAGATACTTGCGCCAGCCCTGGACAGCCGACCGCCCAAAAATAACCTGTGTGATCTTGTGCTCGCGTACAAACGCCGCTACTGAGGTTGCGATGATGGCTCCCTCAAGCTGAATCACCTTCGCGCCAAGGTTTTCGGCAAAGCGAATATTGGCAGCCAGCGATCGATTGCGTGCGTCAGAGCGTTCCGCGTCGCCACGCTCCACATGCACCACAAAAAATTCCGCATCCAGTCCCTGCGCCAGACGCGCTCCTCTGGCAATCAACTGTTGTGACGCTGGATTGGAGCTGATGCATACCGCCACGCGCTCACTCACTCCCCAATTCTGATCAATCTTCTTGCGTTGCAAATAGGATTCAAGACTCTTATCAACCGACTGGGTAACATGGCGCAACGCCAGCTCCCGCAGGGCAAGAAGATTACCGGCACGGAAGAAATTGGCCAGGGCCTTCTCAGTACGTTCCATCGGATAGATATCGCCGCGGCGCATACGCGTTTGCAGGGCTTCAGGGGTCAGATCGGCCAGCACAACTTCATTGGCCCTTTCCAGCACCCAGTCCGGGACCGTTTCACGCACCTGAATTCCCGTGATGTTCTGCACCATCGGCGTAACGCTCTCCAGGTGCTGTATGTTCATGGTTGAGAGAACGTCGATCTTGGCTTCCAGCAGTTCAAGCACGTCTTCATATCTTTTTTTATGTCTGCTGCCTTCGATATTGGTATGCGCCAGTTCATCCACCAGCACCACCTGCGGCTTGCGCGCAAGTATTGCGTCCACATCCATTTCCTGAAAGACGGTGCCTTTGTATTCCAGGCTGCGTGGGGGTACCCGCTTCATTTGTGCAAGCAGTTCAGCCACGCCTTTGCGACCATGGGTCTCAACTGCGCCAATAACCACGTCTTCCCCGCGCTTGCTGCGGCGAATGGCCTCACTCAACATGTTGTATGTCTTGCCCACTCCGGGCGCGTAGCCCAGAAATAGCTTGAATATGCCGGCTTTCTTTTCCGGAGCTGTCTGTTCCAGCCATTGTTCAGGAGTTTTGGGCACTGAAATCCTTTTCAGCCAAATGAAGATCGCGAAGCTCAGGCATAAGTGCTGATGAGCCACAAGCACAGCCGGCCCGTGCCATGTTGCTTGATTCCCCGGTACAATCAGCGCGTGAAACTTTCTCCGCGAGCAGCCGGACGTACTCTGACCTGCGTCGTTCTTCTATCACTGATCGTTCTTGTATACGCGAAATGGCTGCACGTCAATCCTGCCACGGTTGCCGTGACGCTTTTGCTGTCAGTTCTTGCCATTGCTGCGTCATGGGGACTGCGTTACGCGGTGCCCATGTCCATTGCCGCAGCCGTCTGCTTCAATTTCTTCTTTCTTCCTCCGGTCGGCACCTTCACCATCGCCGATTCACAAAACTGGGTGGCCCTGCTTGCCTTCTTCATGACATCGGTGATCGCCAGCAACCTGAGTGACCGGGCCCGCCGCCAGACTGAAGAAGCACAACTGCGCCGCCAGGACGTGGAGCGCCTCTACACCTTCAGCCAGCAACTGCTCGTATCGGGCAACGTCCTGGGGCTGCTGCAATCGGTTCCGCGATTTCTGATCGAAGCCTTTGATGCGTCGCATGCAGCCGTTTATATCACCCAGAAAGATCAGGCTTACCGGTCTGACCCTGAGCGACAGGAAATTCCCGCGCATGAACTGAGAGAAGTCGCTGCTCGGGGTGAAATCTTCATTGATCTTGACCGCAAGTTGGCCATCGCCCCGCTTCGCATGGGTATTCGCAACGTGGGCTCATTCGGTCTGGTAGGCGAAGTGGTCAGCTATCAGACTCTTGAAGCCATCGGCAGCCTGATCGCCACGGCCGTGGAGCACGCGCGCGCCACTGAGGAGCTCAGCCGCAATCAGGCTTCAAAAGAGAGTGACCGTCTCAGGTCGGCGTTGCTGGATTCTGTCACCCATGAGTTCCGCACACCACTCACCGCCATCAAGGCATCGGTCACAACACTGCTGTCTGCACCAACACTCAAACAGGACGACCAGGAAGAATTGCTTACGGTGATCAACGAAGAAAGTGATCGCCTGAACCGCCTGGTTGGTGAAGCCGTGGAGATGGCACAGCTTGATGCCCGGGAAGTAAAGCTGGAGATGCGGATTCTCCCAATTGAGGACGCCGTGGATGCGGCCCTGGCTGAGGCAAAGAATGTCACTGCCGATCATCCCATTGAGGTCCGCCTGCCGGAACGGCTGCCCTTGGTGGTCATGGACCTCACATGGATCAGGAAGGTGGTACAACATCTGCTCGAGAACGCCGCTAAATATTCCGAGCCTGGCACACCGATTTTCGTCAGCGCGGAAGTGAAAGGTGATCGCCTCATCACCAGCGTCGCTGATCGTGGTTCAGGCATTGATGACCTGGAGCGCTCCATGATCTTTGACAAGTTTTATCGCGGACAGAGCCAGCGCTATCGCGTGCAAGGCACCGGCCTGGGGCTGGCGATTGTGAAGTCGATTGTGGAAGCGCACGGCGGCAGGATTGAAGTCACCAGCCAATTGGGCCACGGCTCAGTATTCTCTTTCGGATTGCCAATTGCCCCGGCCTAGCATTCAGATTAGTAAATACTGCTCTCGCCCGGCGGCCTGGTTTTCCAGCGGCGATGCACCCATAACCACTGCTCCGGATATCGCACCACATACTTTTCAATCGCCTTGTTGAAGGCGGCGGTATTGGCGATGGCATCCGCTTCGTCATCTCCGGTGCGGACCAGTTTCAGTGCCGGTTCAAAACAGATTTTGTATTTGCCCAATTCCCTGTCCCACACACAGAACGCAGGCACCACGGCGGCGTCTGTATGCAGCGCCACCCGCGCCACGCCTGTGGCCGTGCATGCGGGAACGCCAAAAAAATCAACGAACGCCCCTTGCGGAGGAGTCATATTGGTATCCATCAGAATGCCGACGACCTCGCCCTTCTTCAGCGCTTTGATCAGCCCGCGGGCATACTCCTGCTTGGAAAACGTGCGATTGCCGTGCATCGTCCGGTAGCGCGCCACCATTCGGTCAACGTATGGGTTATCCAGCGGTCGCACCACAATGTTCATGGGGTGGCCATACAGCGAATGGGAGAACGAACTCACTTCCCAGCCGCCGATATGTGCCGTCAGGAACACAACCCCTTTTCCGCGAGCGTGCGCATTGGCAAAGTTCTCAAAGCCTTCGTACACCGCCACGCGCGTAACGTTCTCTCGCGTGTAACGAGGAAAAAGACAGAACTCAGCCAGTTGGCGGCCCATGCCAATGAAAAGAGTTCGCAATATCCTTTTCTTTTCTTGTCTGCTCTTTGCCGGGAATGCCAAATCTAGGTTGCGCATTCCAACGCTGCGTAGCCGTCCATGAAGCGCGTAAATCAACAGGCCCACGGAGATACACAGGCCGCGCGCCAACGGTCTGGGTAACCAGCGAATTAGGTTTGCCAGTAGCCAAACTGGCGCATATTCCAGGCGATAGCGCATGAGCGAAGAATACTGGACGGTACCATCGCACCAGAAATAATTCAATTTTTAACTTGGAACCACTGACTACCAACTTGAGTGCGAACACGAAAAAGGGAGCCGTGAGGCTCCCTTTTCCAAAGTAAATTCGACCTCGACTCAAACTGACGGCGGCGTTGGAGAAGCCGTCGGAGCCGGCGTTGTGTCCGTTGCCGGAGGAGCAGGCATCGGAGTCGCCACAGGACCCGGGGCAGGAGTCGGCGTACGCGGCGGCGGATTTACAGGGACGCTCGGCGACGGAGCGCTGCTTCCCGCCGAACTGTTCGCGCTGGCTATGGCCTTGCGCACTGCGGCGACAAACGGCTCGCCTCCGCCCCGAGGCATATCGACAGCCCCAGTCAGGATTGTCTTGAAAGGCACGAATTTTCCGTACATCTCACGCGTGGCGTCTTCGTCTTGACCAAGGGTAGAACCATTCACGGTTACTCCGGCAAAGAGTCCACGAGCGCGCGAATAAGTGAGTATCTCAGCCCTGAGCTTCCAATCGGTCGATCCTTCAACGTGACGGCCAACCGGTCCAGCCGCCGCTGAAGCATCGGCGCCAATTTTGAATTTGTTCGCTAGCAGTGCCTGCATTCCGCGGTCATTCATGATCATCATGATCAGGTCAACGCCTTGTAAGCCGATCTGAAACCCGATACTGCCGCCGGTCATAGTCAGGGGTGCTGGGGGCGTCCAGCTGCCGTTGCTCAGCTTGCAGGTGGCCATGCCACGTCCATGTGATCCGCCAACCACAAAGCCGCCTTTCACCAGATTGGGAACCACTGCCACGCATTTAGCTGAATCGAGAATTTCCACCGGTATGCCATTATCCGGTGCTGCCATGATTTCATTGAGCACGGTGGCTGCTGCATCGGCACGACTGGCCGCGCTCTCAGAAGCGAACGTGAAACTGCTGATCAAGAACGCACACATCAGACCACAGAAAAATCGTTTCATTGGATTCCTCAAGGAGATTGTAGAGCATGAACGCTTGAAGCAGAGATGCTGGAAAATTATAAAGGGTTGGATACGGCGACCCTCGTGACCGTGTCCAACCCCCGTCTCCCAGGTTCTGTGGTAGGTGAAGAGAGTATGAACCCAGCCCTATTTAGCAGCAAGTAACTGGGGTGCAGCGGGGCATGGCTCCAGGGACATGTACTTAAAGGAGCCGTATCTCGCGCCTGTATCCCTTTGCGCAAAATGCAGCTGGGCTGCCCGGCGCCCTGGAGAAAAGTAAAAGGCCTGCACCCCGGCAGGCCCTTTTGAAGTCAGAAGAAATCTTGTTTTTACTTTGAGGAAGTCACAAGGGAGTGCGTGATCGCATGCACTGACAGTGCAATACGGTTCTGCACGCCGACCTTTCGCATCAGTTTGGCAACGTGTGCCTTCACCGTGCGTTCTTCAATACCAAGCACTGATCCAATTTCTTTATTGGAGCGTCCGGCAACCAGTAACTCAAGAACTTCCTTTTCGCGGTCCGTAAACGTCACACGCCCCGCAGGGAAGATGCGTCCAGGGGAAGATGTTACACGTTCAATAAAAATTGAGAGCACGCGCCGTGGGGCCCACACAGAGCCCTGATGAACAATGCGCATCGCCTGTATGAATTCAGCGGGTGAAGCCGCTTCATCCACGTAACCTTTGGCTCCGGCAGCCAGCGCTTTCAGGATGGTCTCATCATCGGCGCCGCTTCCGGTCACAATGATTCGCAGGTCGGGGCGTGCTGCTTTCAGGCCAGCCATCACGTCGAAAAGGTTCTGCCCCGCACGTGTACCAAGGAGCACCAGATCAATGTCCTTGCGCGGTCCCAGTTCAGCCAGACTGCACGAGATCAATTCGAGGTCCTGCTCCGTATCAAAGAGCGACTTCAGTCCGATAAAACGCAGCGGATCGCTCTCCACCACAGCAATACGGATCATTGTCTTCTTGGACGTAGCTACCTTCATTGAAGCTCCTTCTGGACGGTGGCGACTGCTCAACGGGTTTGTTGAAATTGTATGCAAAATCTTACTCCCGACAACCTGAAAGTATCATGAACTTTAGCCCCTGCCTATTCTTTAGCAGAGTACATGTACCGGGATAAGGAGTGCAAGTTGAGGTGTTCTGCTGAGGGGGTTACTTGCTAGCTTCCAGTAAGCCGTGTTCGCCACGGGCTGCGAACGCATCGGTGCGGCCCAGAATCAGGCCTCGTCTATAACCGTCGCAGTAATCCGGTGTTTCGCCACCATTTTGTTCTTTTCCAGCCGGTGCAGCCTGACATGATCCACCGCGAGACAGTTGCTTCGGTACGCCGTCCATGGCCTTTGCGGGCTTCCTTCCAAATCCGTCTTCGTATCCGAAAAGCAGTCCCCGGTCGAAGGTCGAGGTCCTGACCTTCAATTCAGGGAGTGTGGGATTGAGTTCCGCAGCCGCCACGCGCAAATTCGATACAGCGCGAAACTCTTTTCCACTGTATCCATCACCGTAACCGGCCATCAATCCGAATTGAAAACCATAGAGGAAGGAGTTGCGTGGACCGAAATCATTTTGATAACCGAGCGGAAGACCGCGCAATTCGGAAAATCTGGTCCGCGCCTGGCGCGCCATGTTGATGTCAATGTTTCCCTGATGGTATCCCGCTTCATATCCGTGGCGGTAGCCGTGGGCGAATGCCGACCGGGCCAACAGGACACCAGTTACAGGTTCATTGCGGTGGCTTTCCTGGCTTAACAGCGGTAGTGCCACGCAAAATAACAGCAAACAGCACAATACGTTTTGTTTCGATTGCTTCATGCCGAACGCGCCCATACGTTTTCACGTCGTATCCGCATCAGATGAATTCACCCATTTGGAGGATGTCAACAAACCGGTGTGCAACTAAGGTCAAATTTGGCCGATCGTTAAGCGGTTCCATGAATTCCGCGCGATCGTGAGTAGCTGGATACTGTGCGTACCTTAACCCAATTCAAGAGGAATGAAACCCTTTGTGACGCTGTAAAACCTGGGGGAAACGGCGGCAGGGAGGGCGGGAGTTCAGCTTGATTTGAGATATCCCCCGGACGGCTAAACGGCCATCCGGGGATTATCTTTTTTGGTGCGCGTAATGTTTTGAGGTGGCTTAATACCTGGTTCCGCCGGCGACGGGCATATTGCGGAAGCCGCCCTGATGCTCTCCCATCCGTTCCAGGAAGCTCGCTGCAAGGTCCACGAACTTACTTCCCTTTTCCAGATACTCCGGAGCACGGCGCCATAGTTCTTCAAATTTCTCAGGATTCTCTGAGGCAAGTGTCGCCAGACCGATGCCCGCGATCGCAAGTCCCACGGGTCGGCGACCGGTCAGGAACACGATCACTCCCGCTGCCAACGAACCATAAATGAGTGCCTTCTTCCAGTCCATGATGTCTCCTCAAAGAACGCTTGATCAAGGAACGCTTGATTAAAGAACTCTGGATTTAACGAATGCTTGATTAACGAATGCTTGATTAACGAATGCCCACGAACGCCCACGTATCAGGCCTGGCCCAATCATCCACTTACTTAGAGCAGTAGTATAAGCACTTTGTTGCCCGTCACCTTACCAGCGATCGAGAACTCCCATTAGTCCTGGGCTTCTGGCAATCGTGTTATCGCGACTCGGGCTTAGTGAAGAACTCAGTAAGGATAATTTGCCTGGAGAGTGTTCTTGAGGATCTTTGAGGTTTTTAATGTGGGCGCCGGTATAGGGGCGGCGCCCACGTGGGGGTACTGCGTATGTAGTTACTACCATAGACGATAAATAATCAAAAACGTTTCACTAAAATTGTAAATTTACATAAATAAACAACTCTCCAGAAAGGCATATCGTTCAACGATACAAAGTAGCTGGACTTTCGTCACAGAAAAAAGCCCCTCGAAACGAGGGGCGGAGACAATAAGGAGAGAGGAGATGAAGCGCTACCGCTACTATTTACTGCATTTGGGAAACCAGCGCACGGATCAACAACCGCGCCTGGTGGAGCCCGAACATGGATTCTTCGTTAGTGATGCCGACGAGCTGGCTGATCTGCTGATGATCGTAGCCTTCCACATCGTGATACAGGAAAATCAACTTCTCCGTCGCTGGTAGCTGCACGACGGCGCGTTCAAGATGAACACGTTTCATATTGCTTTGAATGCCGGACTTCTCGGGTTGGGACACAGAGGACAGAGTCAACGATCCGATCGCGAACATTTCGCGCATCTCAGTCAGGAAGGCGTGATCGATGTTTTCAGCTTTGGGTTCATTCGAACTCGCGAATGCGCGCAGGAATGTGTTGTTCAGCAATTCTTCTGCTACCAGTTCATTATCTGTCATCCAAAACCCAAGGGAATATATTCTGTGGCAGTTCTCTTCGTAGATCTCGCGATAATTGGCTTTCTGGGTCTCCACCACGGAAAACATAACGCCAATGTTGCTCATAACACCTTGGAAGCTAGCCATTTTAGATCTACCTCTTTTCTGCCCTGGGGAGGGTTCCTTTTAAAGTCGCTTCAGTCGAACACCATTCTCTAGAGCAATCCGGCTGCCCAAAGAACGCCCGCCATCCTGAAGATTTGCACTGATATTTAAGTTATTCATTCCTAAAGCTTTCTTCTAATGGTGGGTGGGTTACGGACGTTCTGGAAAGAATTACGAGGCAGGCAACTTATAGCCAAAAACTCAATTGTGGGTATCCATATACCAACAATAAGTATCCTGATGGCGCTTAAACGGGAGCTGGCAAGTAAAATTTACGAGTAGCTGATGGAGGAAGCTGGTCAGCGCACCACAATCACTTCACGAAAATTGTCTCGGCCCAGGAAAAATTTGCGCGAAGCAAAATCCTTGAACAGGTTCTCTACGTGGCGATTGTTGAAGATGCGTTGCAGACGCTGAGTGGGCCGTGTTTCCAGTTCCAGGGTGTCAGGCTGAACGATATGGTAGCGGCAATAGGGCATATCAGGCCCAGCGTCCTTATCGTGGAAAAATGCCAGCAAGGTGCCATGCGGCTTCAACACGGAGTAAATACGGTCCACCAGGGGCTTTACCAGGGGTTCTGGAAGATAATCAGTGGCATCCCACACCAGAACGGCATCGAACTGGTTCTCCGGATAGGAGAAGTTTTCTTTGAAGAACTTCTCCACGTCAAAGCTTTCGTTCCCATCTGCGTCCCGGAATGAATATTCCTGGTCCTTGCAGGCACGAAGAATGTCCTCTGTATAGACCCGCAAACCAAGCTCGGTAAGAAAGGCGATGTTCGCCGGAGAAGTGGACCCGAGGTCGAGGACGCTAAGTTTCTCTTCGCCTGTCCCCTTCAGGCTGCGCATGAACTCTCCCAATCCAATTGAGCGCCGGCTGGTCCGGGGCAAAGACTTAGGGTCCTCAGACGATTTCTTGTCCGTGGATCCTGGGCCCTTGAACCAGCGCGAGAAATTGTGATTGGGGGAGCTCATGCTCCCCATATCCTAACCTATTTAGGTTCTGAAAAGGAACCCTGAGAACCGGAACCGGCGCTATAGGTAGCCGGCGTCCCAAAACTGCTGCTGGAAGAAGAGCCGGCGGAAGCTGCTGCCTTGCGCGGCTCAACCTTGTGGTCGCGATCTTCCTTGATATCGATCGCGCCACGGAAGAATGCGCCGTCCTCGATCACGATGCGGGCCGTGCTGACGTCACCAATCAACGTGCAGGACTTCTTCAGTTCCACACGTTCGGTGGCGGAAACGTTACCCTCCACGCGGCCGTGCAACACGATGTCACGGGCTGTAATCGTGGCCTTGATCTTGCCATTAGGGCCAATGACCAGCTTGTGATCGCGTAAATCGATGTTTCCTTCGATCTCGCCATCGAGATACAGATCTTCGTTTCCGGTCAGTTCGCCGCGGATCACCACGGATTTTCCGATATGGCCCACGTCGGCCCTGTCGGTGAAGGTGTTGTTGGACTTCGCAGTCTCTTTTGGGGGCGTGTTGAAGGTCGATGTCGTCGCGCTGGCGGCGTTGGACGATGCAGCTGAAGATGCTCCCTGCGCCTGGTTCGTGCTCATTGGATTATTGTCCTCGGGTCTAGCTTTCCACATGAAATTATGTCCTTTGCTTGATGTTCTTGTTCTTCATCCCGCCGCAGGAATCTCGTCTGGGCCGGCATTTGCCATCAGCGGCGCTGTCGCTCGGCTCACAACCCAGCCGAGGGACTTACATTTTTGTTTTGTCGAAGATCGGTTGACACGCCACAGCCGGACTCTGCTTATGCGGCAACGAACGGCGACCCGCGTCTACAGCCAGTCAATCAGTTGTCTAGTGCGACATAGTCTACAGCTAGTTTAGCTCTGAAAGTAGTTACTCAAGGTGTGCATCCGAAAGGCAGAGCAGTGCTCAACGATGGCATAGCCATTCTCAACATTTTCACCAGCTCTGCTGCCTCGACGGTAACTAAAAAGATAACAAAACTCTCTGTAACTCAAGGCGCTTTAGTATCTTGCATTTACGCAGCCCGCACCTGGCCACGGAATCCAAGCAGGTTTGGCCATCTATTTGCATTTTGGTAACGTGTCGATCGGCGCGGAAACGTCGCGGCAGCGAAGCCGAAACCAGGGGAACAACGGCTTCTCACGTCGCGACTAAACGAGCCAATGGGACTGCCTTTTCCGACGTCGTCGACAACCGGGGAGTGGCTGCATAGCCGCTCCCTTTTTTTAAACTACCTTTCTTTGAAACCTGTTTTTTTTTAAGATGAAGACGATTCGGACCCAGCAAATTTCGGCCCCTGACAAAGACTTTTCTCCAGCAACTCAGCGCGATCCTTCTCGGGCGCATGTTGTACAAAGGCTTTCTGATCATGGCCGGGCCACTGCTAGAATGCAACCAGAACCGGCTGCTCTGGCGTCTAACAGTTACACTGGCTCACACAATCCAATATGAAATGGCGTAGCGCAATTCGGGTCGGGGTAATGGGAATGGCGCTAGCCGGCTTCGCGGTGCCCGCGTCTCTGCCTGCACAAGACCAGGGCCAACTCTCCCCAAACCAGCCCCCAAATCAGCCAAAGATCAGTCCGGCGCTTCCCTCTGATCCAAACCTGTTCGTCCGGCAGGCCATTCATCACAGCATTGAAGCTGAGAAAAATGATCACACCCGCTGGCGCTATCGTTTCCATCGTGAAGATGAGAAGAACAACTATGACCGCGACGTGGTTGAGACTGATCAGGGTGAACTGGCCCGCACTATCCTGCTGCATGGCCAGCCTCTCACCGCAGAGGACCGCAAGCGCGATGAAGAGCGCATGCGCAAATTAATCAGCAGTGAGGAAGAGCGGGCTCAGCGCGCAAAACGAATCAAAGAGGATGGCGAAAAGGCGCAGCAGATGTTTCAAGCCATTCCCGACGCCTTCGATTTCAAATACGATGGAACCGAAGCTGGCATGGTGCGTCTCACGTTTTATCCCAAAGCCGGCTATGATCCGCCGACCCGCGAGCTCAAGGTTTTTCGCTCCATGAGCGGCAGTGTTCTGATTGACCCTGAACAGCACAGGCTGGCGCGCATTAATGGCCGGCTGTTTGAAGACGTCACCTTTGGATGGGGATTTCTGGCCCGCCTGAACAAAGGTGGGACCTTTCTGGTAACGCAACGCGAGGTGGCTCCAGGTCATTGGGAAATTGTAGGTCTCGACGTAAAAATGTCAGGTCACGCGATCTTCTTCAAAAACATCAGCTTCACCCAGCACGAGGTAAAGAGCGAATTCCGGCGTGTGCCGGATGGGCTCACGCTGGCGCAGGCGTATCAACTTCTGGAAAAGAACGACGGCGCCGTTTCCGCCACCGTCGCGCCCGTGGGCAATGATCACTCCACTCCTCAGTCTCTGGCCAGAAAGACAAATTAGGCTCACCCTCACCGACTGAGGATTTCTTCTCTCTAGAGTTCTTCGCCATAAAGTTTTTTCATCCACTGCTCGTTCGCAAGCATCTAGGCAGATGACGCGGTTCGAAAACGTCTACAAACATTCGGACAGCAAAAAGGATGATTATTATGCGCATTCATGACGGAGATCTTGCTTACGATCTGGAGCAGCCGATCGACCCGCAAACACAGTTGCGGTCAACATGGCGCTTCACGCTGTATCGGGTAAAGCCCGCTGAGGAGAAGCTGGGATCTGGCGATGCGCCCACCAGGGCGGAAGCAGAGAAGAAGGCAAAGCTGGCTCTTGCCAGATTGAAGGCAAAATTAACGCAAGCTGCATGAGGGTTGCAGCTTTGCTTCAGCCTGCTTTAATCCGTCTTAGTACTACGATTCTGTATTCGGGGTCTTTTCCCATGGAAAACCCGCCGCTCATTGCCCCACTCTAACGTCTTGCCACTTCAATCACTCAAGGCCAGAGCAAGGCCGGAAAGTACCAGGAGGACGTAAATGAGAAAGGCTTATCTGATCACAGCAATTCTGTTGCTGTCGTCGGTGTGGGTGGTTGCGCAGAGCGGTTCATCGCAGTCCACAACACCGGACACAAGCAGCTCGCAATCGCAAAGCTCGCAGACGGGTAATACGAGCACCTCGCCGTCGACTGCAAGCCCCAGCAGCAGCTCAACGCAGAGCACGTCACCATCGAGCACCTCGCCGTCGAGCACTTCGCCGTCGAGCTCTTACCCATCCAGCTCTTCGCCAAGTTCGACCCAGGGCAGCTCGCCTTCGAGCTCTTCGCCTCAAAGCACGTCACCGTCCAGCACTTCCCCATCCAGCCAGACGCCTGACAATTCAACTCAATCCACCACTACAACGCAGAGCACGCAAACAACAACCAAATCTGAAGGCTCTGCTAATTCCATCGAGGGATGCCTATCCGGCTCTTCCGGTAGCTACACCCTGACTGACTCGGCCAGTGGCAAGACCTATCAGTTGGCTGGTGACACCTCAAAGCTGAGTGACCATGTTGGTCATCAGGTGCGTGTGATGGGCACTCCGGGCAGCGGTTCTGATTCAGCCTCAGGAATGGGGTCCTCTTCCACTGCTCCGTCTTCTTCCGCCAGCACTAGCACTTCCACGTCCGGCGCGGGAGCCGGTGGCTCATCCAACACTTTCAACGTAAAGAAAGTGAAGATGATTTCCAGTAGCTGCTCCACCAGCAAATAATCCTGGTAGAACGGCTTTCTCGAAAACCCTCAGCAACTGCTGGGGGTTTTTTTATTTTCTGAGCCATGAGTCGCGGGAAGATGTGAAGCTGTTTGGCAACCTCAGGGGTTTACATGCAGACGGCCGTCACGAAGAACAGTGCATTTGCGATCACGCCATACAATCGTGTCACCCAGAAAACCGCCCATCCACACAATGAAACCTAAAACATCCTGCACCGGTAGCAACCACCATTCTTTGCGGATCAGCGGGTCTTTGAGGATATAGTTTGCCGTTGCAGCGGCTGCGGCCGAACGAACCAGCAGCGTCAACAGCACAGCCGGCCATGCCGGCGGCCACACGCTCCAGAGAAGCAATGCCAGCGGTAAAGGATAGGTAAACAGTTGTCCCCAATACCCGGCTGGGCGTGAACGGCGTGTGCTGCGCGCCCAGCGCAGGCGGTGACTGAGATTTTTCATCATGCCTTGGCTGCCGATGCGGTGCTGGATCACCGAGGATGAGAGCACTACTTCATGGCCGAGTTCGGCGGCGCGTTGACCTATGACAAAGTCTTCAGCCAGAAACTCCTGCAGGTAGCTGAAGCCGCCCATGGCATCGAGAACATTGCGGCGGATGGCCACGGTGCATCCCAACGCAAACCGCATGCCTTCCAGCATACGGGCAACCAGCACGCCGCCCAGAAGCTCAGTATTCATCCCAATGGCCTCCAGGCGGGACCACATACTCTTCCCAGCCACGGCCAGATATGGACATGTGACAAGTCCGACCTGCAGATTGTGAAATTCACGCGCGACCCTTGCCAGCAGGTCCGGCTCCACCCACACGTCACTATCAGACATCAGGAGGAGATCAAACCTCGCCTCCCGAACCAGGCGATTCAAACTGTACGACTTGGCGTTGGGGATGGTGGATTCACCCGTAATAATCAGCCGTGCGCGGACGCGTCCGGCATATTCGCGGATGACTTTCTCCGCTACAGGCGCCGCCGGGTCGCCGGCGGTATGCACCGCAATAATGATTTCGAACTCGGGATAGACCTGATCAAAGCAACTGCGCAGATTGTCTTCGAGACTGTCATCATGACCGCAGAGCGGTTTTAATATGCTGATTGGGGGTTTACTGTCTGATGCAGGCGGCTGCACCGCGCGATAGCGGTAGGCGCCGATAATTACCAGCACACAGTAAACGAGCGAACCTGCCAGTAACAGTGACAGCAATCCCGAGGCGACTACCATAGGCCCTGCATGCTCCCCCGAAGTTGAACCCCTTCAACCGGCTTTAGCGGTCGATTACTGAAAAGAAACTTGCCTCCAGCGGCTTCGATCTCAAAGAGGTTTTCCGCGCCAGCCAGATGTTTCAGATGTTCTATCTGTGTTGTGTCTGCTACCAGATAATACCTCGAACCACCCCGCCAAAGACCCAGGAAAACATCATCCTGGATAAATATCTGCTGGGCTCCAGGAGCATAAGAACCATATTCCAGGTTGTTGGTTCGCCCGTTCAGCAGAAGCGCCGTCTGGTCAGCGTAAAAAAATACCGATGAAAACGGATAATACGCTCCGTCAACAATCAATCGGCCTTTGGGCGCCTGTAACAAAGCTTGAGCCAGTGGCCGCGAAGACAGGTACGGATCGAACACCGTCAGGGCCATTCGGCTGGCGTGGAAGAATAGCACCATCATGGCCAGAATGGTAAAAAAAGACCGGCGACCGGACCATGCCCAGCAACCAGCCGCGCCGATAAGCAAGGCTGCACATGCCACCGTCAGCGGCATCCGCAGGTAAGCGAAAGACCGTAAAGTGAGGTCACCCATGTGCCCCAGAGATAGAGTATAAGCGCTGGGATGTTGCTGGAGCGCCGACGAAATGTCTCCAGTGGCCTGCACATTGCGAACAGCGTAAAGAATCACCATCGCGATGGCCGCGCCGATGGATGCCACAACTGCGATGGCGCGTGTCGCCAGCTTCGTCCAGCGATTGGGCGACTCCATCGCGGACGACAGCAAAAGCGCCAGTGCCGGATAGATGGGCATGGAGTAATACTCTTGCGTGGTTGAGAAGGTAAAGAACAGCAGCAGAAACCCTGCCCAGCAGATGGCCAGCAGACGCGTGCGACTGGCGCGGTCCCCTGCTCGATCGAATGCCCGATAACTGAACTGGCCCGCTCCAATAAGATAAAAGCTCCAGGGAAAGAGCCACAGCAGATTCAACAACCAGAAAGCCATGCGCGGAACAGTGTTGTAGTCATGTGGGTAACGCAGACCCAGAAACCGCAACACGTGTTCATTCATGAAGTAAAACCAGAAGAACCCGTGATACTCACCTGGCGCGCTGTGCATGGTGAAGTCAAGATAGGGTGGCATTCTCAGGCTCGCCATCACGTGCCAGGGCGCGGCGATCACCAGGAAAATAAACAGACCACTGAGCGGATGGATCCGCCTCCAGGTCTCGCGCCGAAAAAGCTGCCGCGTAAAAAGAAGATACAAAACCAGACCACCCACTGGGATGACCACGGCGATCAACCCCTTCAACAAAACGCCAATGGCCATGCTTACGGCCATCAAAGCTGCCCACCGCCGGGGATGCAGTTCACGTCCGTCATCATTCATCGCGCGCTGGAATGACCAGAAACAAAGCGTAATGCACAGCGTCATCAGCACGTCAGGAATGAGAATCCTAGTGAACAGAAAAAGTCCAACTGACGTGGCCAGAGCGAGGCCGGCATACATTCCGGCTTCTTCGGAAAATGCCCAACGACCATAGCGAAAGGTAATCCAGCACAGAAAAACCGCGCCCAGAGCGAATGGAAGCCTTGCCGCCCAGTCATGCACGCCAAAGATGACATAGCTGACTGCGATCATCCAGTAGGGCAGCGGCGCCTTCTCCATGTAGGCCACGCCGTTGAGTTGCGGAATCACCCAGTCTCCGATCTTCAACATATTGCGGGCGAGCTGGCCATGGGCGGCATCAACGTCATCCATCAAACTGGGGGGAGAAATGATGCAGCCGATGAAAACGATCAGGGCGACAGCAATGACTGCAAGGTCGGGCAGCCATCGCTTCATAGTGTTGTCAAGTCGCGGTGGAGAATCAACCTGGCCTGGAGTTGGAAGAATATTCCGTATCGCTGAAATAGCTGCTGCCCCTCATTGGTGTGAACTCTCCGGCCCATCGAGTCGTAACCGGTGACTTGTTGGCTTTCTTGTTTCCGCGTCATTATAAACAACTGATGTGTAAATCTCTGTTAAGCCTGAGACGTGTACGGTCATGTCCTTCCGGCAGTCTACCGTGGGCACAAGCATGTTCTTGGTGTTATGTGGCACGAGCAACCGGCGGCGAAGACGCGCTACGATTCATTGCCCCACATAGCTGACTCGCCATATGCTCTTGGAAACGTCATCGCTGACAAACAAGGCCCCATCATTTCCGACCGCGACTCCAACGGGCCGGCCCCAGACCCTGCCATCGGGCGTGACAAAGCCGGTCAGAAAATCTTCATAGGTTCCGTCAGCCTTGCCATTCTTAAGAGGCACACGCACGACTTCGTAGCCATTGCGACGGCTTCGATTCCATGACCCATGTTCGGCCGCAAAGATATCTCCGTGATACTCCACCGGAAACTGCCGGCCATTGTAGAAAGTCATCTGCAAGGATGCGAAGTGCGGCTGAAGTAGCACGTCCGGCGTGATGACCTTGTCCTTCAACTCAGGGTGCTTGCCTGTATGCTTCGGGTCCTGGTGCCCTCCCATGTAGTACCACGGCCACCCGTAAAATCCACCGTCTTTGACGCGCGTGATGTAATCAGGAGGCAGATTGTCGCCAAGTTCGTCACGTTCATTCGTGGATGCCCACAGCTCTCCGGTGAGTGGATCAACGGCAATCCCCACCGCGTTGCGCAGACCTGAAGCGTAAATACGCATAGCGGATCCGTCCGGATTGAACTCTAGAATATCGGCGCGATCTTTTTCCTCCGGATGAGTATCGGGATCGTCATTATTGGAGCGCGAGCCAACGGAGACATACATCTTCCTATCGTCTTTGGAGAACGCGATGTCACGCGTCCAATGGCCTCCACCACGGAGACGTCCGCCACCCGGGAGGTCCGCGATTTTCTGGCTGGCACCGCGCGCTTTGAGATCGCCATTTCGATACGGAAAGCGAACCACTGAATCCGTGTTGCCGACGTAAATCCATTGCGGGTCTTTCCCCGATGGGTAGAAAGCGATGCCGAATGGCTGGCGCAACCCGGTGGCGAACACTTGTGACTGCTCCGCCTTGCCGTCCTTGGTCACGCCGCGAAAAGCTTTAACTTCTCCGGTGTGACTTTCCGCAAGGAACAGATCGCCATTGGGTGCAACGCGAAGCAGACGAGGATAGTCGAGAGACTCCGCATAGAGTACCACCTTGAAGCCGGGCAGAGCTTGTGGCCACGCATTCGCGGGCCGGGAAGATTCGTCGGGACCATTGTCCACAGACTTGCTTGCGTATGGCTCTGGCAGATCGGCCAGAGTGATTTTTCTGAAAGTGCCAGGCTTTTGCTGGGTGTAGTCGGCAAAAGCTCGCTTTCCCATAATGGGATTTTGCTGTGATCCCGGAGTGTTTGTCTCGGCAACAACGAGGCAGACAAGACAAAAACCAAGAAAGGCGAAACCTGCGATTGTGATGACAGGACGGGACCGGCGTTGACGAAGTTGACTCATGTTGAATCTGATGGCGGTTACTCCCACTCATTTGCCCGGAATTTACCGTCAGGTACGCTGGGTTAAGAATGGTAAAAGTCAGACATTTTACAGTCAGGCTGTCTCAGCGCTGGTATGGTTGTGATTAGCAACATTTTCTCTGAGCCTGTGTTTTTGCAGGAAGCTGAGTTTCCGGTTTAGCAATGGGGAATGTCTGCAATGAAATCGACGGAATGAGGATGCGTATGAAGAGTTTCCTCAAGTTCAAATTTCCTATGGCGATTCTGATCATCTGCACGGCGATCTACGTCGTGTTCATGGAAGTGCAGGCCAGTGAAGATACAGATGAACTTGTCAGTGAATCCGCCATGTGGGAGCCCACGCACGATGAACTGGCGCAAATCGATCACGCGTGCAGTGCCAATGCCCCGGGAAATGCGCAGTGTTTTACAAAGCAGATGTCTGAGTTGGGTGCGCCGGATGAGGCCGTCAGTTTTACGAAGCAGTTTGCCGAACACAACAATGGCGTGGTCGCGGTGCTCCAGGATTTCCGCCCAGTAGATTCGGTTGATCTCGGTTATGCTTACTTCCCTGCTGCATCGGAAGCCAAACATGCGTGGCTTTTACTGAACGGAGTTCCCTCCATCATCAACGTGGACAATCCGGACCTCCTGCCTGAAAGCCAGTTGGAGAAGGATCCGCAGTACATTGCCCTGCGCCAAAGCCACCCGCATGCCAGTCTGCTGCTGGACGATACCGAACGCGCTCCTGGTACTGCACCGGAAATGATGACTCTCGGCGACTCGAATCAGCGCTTTGTCATTCCCTATTCAATCAAAGACGGCTGCCGGACATGCGCGCTCCTGGGTCATGCATATTTCAGCTTTGATTTCGATCCTACCGGCCAGCTACTGGGCGTGAAGTATGTGAAGTTCACGGCGGGAAATCCGCAACCTTTAGGAAAATAACGTGAGCAACTAAAAATGCCCAGCTTTGGCTGGGCACTTTGCATTTTTACTGCACTAAATAACTCTGGATTTAGACACCGAAAAGATTAAGCTCGAATTTCTGGTAATTCTTCTCTTGTGCCCACAGATTAAGTGACGTGGTTGCCAGCTCGTCCACGACGGGAACGGCACGCCCATCCTTGGTCATGTCAATGGATTTGATATACGTCTTACAGCTATCACAGGCATCGATGCGCACATAGTCGAAGCCTTCGGCGATGAAGACCGGCAGGTTTTCCTTTTTCTCCTCACCGCAGCCCGGGCACACCAAACGTCTGAAATTCCACTCGGTGGAACACACGGAGCAAATCAGTGATCGCTTGCCGCCATCACCTTCCGGACGCATCACCGCCACCTGAGGCTTGGCGCCGCAGAAGGGACATACCGGTGACAAAATGTTTTCAGGAATGGTGGACGCCGTGTGCGCGAGGAATTCCGCATAAGGCTGGAGTAGTATCTTGGTGAACAGAAGATATTCCGGCGCCACTTCGTTAGCGTCAGCTTCATGCTGCCATACGCTGGACAGCAGTTCCTGCCAGTCTTCTGGCGATACCTTGGCCATGGACTCTGCCGCTTGTTTCAGCTGAGCCGATCCGGTCTGCTTGATCAGGGAGAGAAGAGGTCCACAAAAAGGAAGCAGGACCGCTACATCGTGGTCCTGCACAGAGCCCAGTTTTTCGTAAACCGATTTTTGAAAGCGGGCCAGGTGAGCATAAAACGTAAGCAATTCCGCCATTACCGGATGCTTCTGTGAAAGTTCACCTGCTCGCTCAATGCGAAGGTCCCAGTACGAAGAAGGTTTCAACGGTCTCCCTTGATCGATGTTGATGAAACACGTGACCGGTCTTCTTTGATCACTTTTTCATACCACAGACGATGATGGGCCCTGACCCAGGCGGCGGGTACCCGCCCAAACAGGATTCCGTGGAGACCGCCCTTTACAAAGAAGATGCCCATGTAGACGTGAATGATGAACCCGGCAATCGTCGCCAGGGCACCCACGCAATGCAGGAACACTACGATAGGCAGAACCCAGTGGAAGCTGCGCGGCATGAGTTCCGGAAACCACATCACAATGCCCGTAACGAGCAGCAAAAGACCACCATAGAACATGATCCAGTAAAATTGCTTCTGCCCGGAGTTGAATTGACCTGCCGGAGCGGCCTGAGCATCATTGTTGGTGATGTAGGCCTTCACCGTCTGGCGCCACTTCAGGTCGTCCGGGGTGGTCTTCATCGCGTCGCCCCACAGCTTATGCATCCACAAGGTGCTGGCGACAAACACCAGACCAACCCACGGGTGCCAGAAACGGATCGTCGGTCCACCGCCTAGCACATAAGCAAGCCAGTAAAGATAGGGAGTGAATAGCGCCAGACCGGTAGCGAGGACATAAAGATAGCTGAAGCCCGCGATCCAGTGGCACACGCGCTCCACGAAGGTGTAGCGGACAATCTCGTCTCCACGAAGATCGGTGCCATGACGAACTACGGTATTGCTGCTCATCGCGGTAGTCTCCCTTCATCCACATGTTCATCCACAGACTTCGGTCCGTAACGGACGTAGTGACCGAAGACCGCGGCGATCCCCATACCCATCGCGATACCGCCCAACCACTTGAGAGGACCTTTCCACATCTTCACGAAGAAAGGAACTGTTGGATTCTTGGGCAGACCGCCGTATTTCTCGGGATTGTCTTTGTCATGAAGCACATAGATAACGTGCGTACCGCCCACGCCATCGGGATCATAGACGCCTGCGTTTTTGTAGGAAGTGTTCGCTTGCAATTGGGCAGAACGCTTGTTGGCCAGGTCCAGCATGTCTTCCTTACTGCCAAAATGCAGGCAGCCCGTTGGACATGACTTGATGCAAGCCGGCTCCAGGCCTGCTCCAACCCGGTCAGAGCAGAGCGTGCACTTGTAAACTTTCTTGGTGGCCGAGTTGAATTTGGGAATGTTGAATGGGCAGCCGGTAACGCAGTATTGGCAGCCAATGCAGTTTGCCTGATTGAAGTCAACGATGCCGTTCTGGTACTGGACGATGGCGCCGTCAGCCGGGCACGCAGTCAGGCAGCCAGGATCAGCACAGTGCATGCACTGGTCCTTGCGCATCAGCCAGCTCACGGAATTATCGTCATTTACGACTTCATTGAAGCGGATCAGGTTCCAGAAGTTCCATGCCGTGTCCGGCATGGTCTGGTAAGTATTGTCGAAGGTGGTCTCGCGGAACTCGTAACCGTTCCATTCAAGACAGGCGACCTCGCAGGCCTTGCAGCCAATGCAAGTGGTGGTATCCACCAGCTTGCATACGTCGTAGTCGCGGGAAACCCCGCTACCCGGCGTGCCGCCACGATGGCCGGAGATCTGTTTGATTTCCATCAATCCATTGCTCATGGCAGCTCCTTAGGCCTTTTCCAGTTTCACCAGAAATCCCTTGAATTCCGGTGTGTAAGCGTTAGGGTCAATCACCGTGGGTGAAAGGTTGTTGAGCGGGCCGCGATCGGCTTCAGCGCGTCCGTCGCCCAGTCCTTTGTATCCCCAGTGAATCGGTATTCCGATCTGATAGGTCTTCTTGCCCCCGATCATCATCGGTTTGATACGCTTTGTAACCATGGCCTTGGCGTAGTA
>WNFA01000441.1_pt1 | contig 32722 bp, 26 predicted proteins | sample 5400481 | NCBI WGS metagenome assembly WNFA01 (sample SAMN13153340, study PRJNA577476) | soil metagenome | isolation source: 120 cm saprolite under Douglas fir tree site 2 hole 1 replicate 2 | place: USA:California | collected 2015-04-18 | reverse complement strand
TCCCAACCCTTAAGGGTAATGAAGGGCCCAGGTAGACTACCTGGTTGATAGGCAGGATGTTGAAGCGCAGTAATGCGTGTAGCTTACCTGTACTAATCGCCCGTTCGGCTTGACCATAAAATTTACTCGGTGCAGAAAACAGCCGTCAGCACTCAGCCGTCAGCTTTCAGTTCGAAACTGTTCGAAAGCCGATGGCCTCCTCAGAAGCGTCAGAAACTGGACGCAACTGAAGACACAGTACTGACGACTGGCGCCGACGAAAACGCTTTGTAGTAGAGACGCGGCTTGCCGCGTCTCACCCAATCTATTCAGTTGTGAGGCTTCGTCCTCAGATTTCATAAAGACGCTCTTTTACAAGTTTGCCGCCCATCGGCGGAGTAAGTCGCCGCAGCAAGGTTTTGCTGATGGCTGACGGCTGATGGCTGACGGCTACAAGTTGTCGGTGATCTTACCGCGGGGGTTCCACCCGTTCCCATCCCGAACACGGAAGTTAAGCCCCGCTGGGCCGATGGTACTGCACGCGAAAGTGTGTGGGAGAGTAGGTAGTTGCCGGCATTAATAAAGGCCAGTCTGAGAAATCAGGTTGGCCTTTTCCTTTGCCGCCACGATTTTCGACTCTACGGATTCGCAGGCGGGCTCAATAACTCACAACGCTCGACGCACTGTACCGTGTTGACCTCGACATTGGCTTTCTTGTGGCCGGAAAAATCGATGTCGGGGAGGATCAGCAGTGTTTGCGTGCCATGGGCGACGTTAAAAGTGCAGTTGAAGCTCATGGATTGGACGCCATGTTCCTTGCAGCCGGTTTGGTCGAGGGCGTCGGTGAGGGTTACGGTCTTGTCGTAGACCTGATCAGCAAGATGCGATGGCAGCAGCGCGACCGTCAGCGGGATGGGCGACTTGATCTTCACGCTGAGTTCCTGGCCGTCGTGGTCTGGAGTCATGAGGCTGTAGACTTTGGGTGCCGCCGTGATCTGATATTTTTCGTTGAGGATGCGGCGCCAGTGGAATTCAGGCTGAAGGCAACGGTAGTACTGGATGTGGAGATCGTTGGGGGAAAAGAATTGCCGCGCTCCCGGTCCGAGGATGACGCCAATCGCGGTGAGGACGGGCTTCTCGGGCCTGCGCTCATCGCGGAAAGTGATGATCATGGGCCGTTCGGATGGAAGATGACACTCGTAAATCGTGCTGGTGACATGCTCCTTCACGCAGAGGAAGCTGAAATTCGCAGGGGCTCCGGGGCGCATGGCGGCATTCCATTCGTCGGCCCAAGCCATGGCCACGGTGACCGGGTATCTGGAGTCGATCTGCACATGCATGTCTCCGCCCCCGACAGCAGGATGGTAGACGCGGCCGGCGTGCAGGCTGGCAGGTTCCAAAGGGATGGTCTCGCTGTCGGCGGCAGTCCATATAACGGGATTTTGCGTATACGAGTTCGCGGCCAAGGCGCAGAACAGCAGCGCGGCGAAAATCGAAAGGTTCCTCATACTAGAAGTATTGGCCGGGTCCATGCGCGTACCCTAGCGAATTGGCGAGAGGAGGATTACGAAGGTACCAGGTGCCCGTGATAAGGAGCGGACGGCGAATGTGTAGGAGTCTTCGGCTTCGCTCAGGATAAACCGCGGTCGTTGCCGCCATAAGTAAAGGCCAGTCTGAGAAATCAGATTTGCCTTTTCCTTTGCTCGTGTGGAGCGGGCGCCCTCGCCCGCTGCCTTTGACCTTGGTGTTGATCTTGATCTTCTACGCCGTCCCATAGCCAAGCCATTTTGCCTGCGTTGGTACTCCGGTAAATGGTACTCCGGTAACTTGAGAGGAATCGCGGCACTCCATATCTTTAAGCAGTCTTGAAAATCTCAAGACAGGATGGGGCGGCCCACGCCCGATTTCACCGACAAAAATTCATGGAGACCAGATGCGCACGCTTGAAATTCTAGGGTTGTTGATCATCTGTTTCACAGGCCTGGCTGCAATCGCCCAGGAGCCTGCCGCGGATTCACAAAAAATAACCGACGCCAAGGCGTCCAAGGCCACAGTCTACGTCTATCGGTATAAGCAATTTGTGGGCAGCGCTCTGGCGCCTTCCGTCTATTGTGATGAAACCGAGCTGGCTCGCATGGAGAATGGGCGTTACTTTACGGTCAAACTAGATCCGGGGAAACATACCTTCCGTTCCAACGACAAGCAGTCTGGAATGGAATTGGATGTGAAGGCCGGGCAGGAATACTTTCTTCGAGTGGAGCTCGTAGCCGGTGCGATGAAAGGGCACGGCCGCCTGGTCCTGATGTCTCCGGAACAGGGAGGCTATGAGCTGAAGTCTTCGAAACTGAAGCCGCTGGATTCAAACAAGGTTGTAAATGCTACGCTCGTCTCGGTTGGTGAGGCGCATCCGGACGCGTCGACAGCCACGCCAAAGCCGGCAGTGCTAGTCGAGACTCACTAATGTAGTGCCCGCTGGCAAACCGCGATAAATAAAGGCCACGTTCAGAAATGAGCGTGGCCTTTTCCGTTTTTATGTTCGTGTGGAGCGGGCGCCCTCGCCCGCTGCCGTTGATCTTGGTGTTGGTGTTGATCTCGATCTCGATCTATTCAACCCACAGCCACCGATAATCCTCCGGCCGAGTCACCAACCCGCGCCGCACCGGATTCTGCCGAATGTATTCCACCGTCTCATCGAACTTCTCCTCCGATCGCAACACATGATCAAATGACTCTTCCTCCCAGACCGGCCCCGATCGTCCCAGCGCCCGATTCAAGCTGTGCGCGGACGCCGATTTAATCCCCTGCAGAATCTCAACCAAGCTGTAAAGATTCCCATCCACATCGCGAAGGGGCGTCAGCAAAAGATGAACATGGTCCGGCATGACCACGACCGCATGAATCGCCGCCTTAGTTCCCTGATCATGCAGACAATGCCGCAGCACGATGTCCCGGGCCGGCTCCGGCAGAGGATCGAAGCTGCAGCAAAACGTGACAAACACCGCCCCATCGTCCTTCTGATAGTGCGGCAGCCGCCGCCAATACTCGAATTTCCCCTTCAACAATGCCTGAGTCATAGGAATGTCCAAAATGAATGTGTGAATGTGTAGAGCGGGCGCCCCCGCCCGCTGCCTTTGACTTTGAATTTGACTTCCGCCAGTCTGCCCCAAAAGTTCGAATCGGTCTGTGACACAGACACACCAAGAATGTGACGATTTCAAGCGCCCGGAAACGCCCGCGGAGGAATCTTCCCCTACTAGCCTTACGCGGGCGGGGGCGCCCGCGCTACACGAGTGTGGGAGAGTAGGTAGTTGCCGGCATAAATAAAGGCCACGTTCACAAATGAGCGTGGCCTTTTCCGCTTAGGCGAGTGGGGAGTGCTCGTGTGGAGCGGGCGCCCTCGCCCGCTGCCTTTGACTTGGAAGTTGACCTTCGCCAGTCTGCCCGAAAAGATGAAATCGATCAGTGACCCGGACACACCCAAAATGTGACGATTTCAACCGCCGGAACGTCCTCGACGAATCCTTAGCCATCGGCCCTTACGCGGGCGGGGGCGCCGGCGCTACACGAGCGTGGGAGTGTAGGTAGTTGCCGGCATAAATAAAGGCCACGTTCAGAAATGAGCGTCGCTTTTTCCGCTTGTGGTGAAGTGCTTGTGTGGAGCGGGCGCCCTCGCCCGCTGCCCTTGACTTTGAATTTGACTTTCGTGAGTCTGCCCGAAAAGATGAAATCGATCAGTGACCTGGATACACCCAAAATGTGACGATTTCAACCGCCGGAATGTCCTCGACGAATCCCCCTTAGCCATCGGCCCTTCGCGGGCGGGGGCGGCCCGCGCTACACGAGTGTGGGAGAGTAGGTAGTTGCCGGCATAAATAAAAGGCCACGTTCAGAAATGAGCGTGGCCTTTTCCGTTGGCACTCACACGCGGGCTGGCGGGCAAGATTGTGGAGAGAAAGACAAGCGCGGCAACCCGGTACGGGCCTACAGCACCGAACAGGACTAGAACGAGCAAGTCAGCCGAAGATCTCATTCTTAAGCGCCATCTTGAAAAGTCTAACTTGGGCCTGCGCCGATTGAGGTACGGATTGCCGCCAAAATATCGCTTGCTCAAAAGACTTAATCAAAATGGCCTTTCGTAGATCGTCCGACTTAATGTCAAAAGCCTCGCGGAGGTGACGAACGAATTCCTTTTGCCACGGAACATTATTCCACATGTGTATGAAAGCGAATGCCGCGACGTTCACCAGGTAGTCCACAAAACAAACCCGATATCCCGTCCAATAACCCCAGTCAACAACTACTATCTTGTTTGGCAATTTGATTAGATTTCGCGGGTAGAAGTCGCCGTTGCTAACAACACGGTGTGCAAACTGGAACCCACCCTTAATAAACTCTGCTGCCTGAATAAACTCATTAGCAGTGATACCCATTTCGACGGCCTGAGTTTGTTGCTCCCGGAACGATAACAGCCAACCTTGAAGATCGAACGCAGATGCTTTCGCGCGTTCTCCAATCGGATGTAGCGATAGTAGCCAATCAACGTCGATTTGTTGGAGATCTTCGAGGAGCTGAACCATCTCCGATGAAAGCTCAGTGCCAAGAGCACAGCCGCCAGCGTGATCGCCAGGCTGCTCACTCCATCTATCGTTGTATGTCTCGCCGTCGTAGCGTCGGAAATAAATCGTACCGTGCTCTCCGACATTCACGTCGGAGTGAAGGACCTCGGGAATCTCCAATAGCGCAAAAGTGTTGCCGTACCGTTTACATATAGCTGGCAGCAACGCAGTGCACACAAGAAATTCCTCTGCGCTTCCAGCATTCTTTGGGTATTCCATGGTTGTCATCTGTTTCACAATGGGCTGCTGACCTACCGCACCAAGCCCCGCAGGGCCGATTGTACTGCACGCAAAAGTGTATGGGAGAGTAGGTCGTTGCCGGCATAAATAAAGGCCACGTTCAGAGATGAGCGTGGCCTTTTCCGCTTTGCGGTCGAATCGTGGCTCACGAAGTCTGTCGAATCGCCACATAGAGATACGCAAGTTCCGGTCTCTTCCCCACGCAGTACTCGGAGCAACTTGGATCGTCAACCTCGCTCCATCGAATGAGATTTACGATTATGGTATGTACGTGGGTTGCATTATTGTTTTTCGCGGATACGGGTATTTCCCAGACTGCGGGGACCGCGAAGGCTACCAGGACCGCGAGAAAGTAGGCGAACCCAAGGAACCAACTCGCGATCATGATAACGATAATCGCAACTCCAACAACGCTGGCGGTATGACGAAGAGACCGCTCGTGGGCTTGGTTCCATGTTTCGATATTGGCCGCGTACGAGCCACAAACAGGCTCGACCACCGCAGCCTCCTGAATCAGTTTTTCTCTACCGATAAAATCACAGATACGACAAAGCTCGACCGGATCGGCGAGCAGAGCCCTCAGGTGGGCAGGTGATTTCTTGACTGCCCAGAAACTTGTGGCAAGAATAAGCATCACCACGATAAGACCGAGCTCAACCAAAATTTTCCAAATCATTGACCCGGCCTCCAATTAGGCTCTATATACCCCTCCACGCAAAGGCGCAAAACAATGCGAAGAGTATAGATAGGGAGGACGCAACCAGCGTCGGGCCTGGAAGGCAGTGCGCCGCGAACCAGGATCGCAGAGGGTCAGAGACAGCAAAGAGAAGCCCGGTCACACCCAGCCACGTGGCGAGAATCGAGACTTTAGTAGCTACGCGCACTCCCGGCTCGGGGTGTTGGCACGCTGCTCGAAGATCCCTCCACCAGGCCCAGTATGGCTGGTCGAAGGACAGGGTCTGAAGGGCTCCGGACCGCTTGAATGTATCGAAACCCCCAAGCGCATTGCGATACCACTCGCTGATCACCGCGACATTAACTAGGCAGCTTAGATCGATATCTTTACGCTTCGCCATCTGCGCGGTCAATTTGCTAGTAAAGTACATGCGCTCGGCGTTTTCAGCAGCATCGTATATCTTGACCAGATTGGCGTCGATCTCTCGATACTCGCAATAGACTGAACATGAGCGCCCCGCAGACCTCCGCGTGATCCGGATCGTTGTGCGCGACTGGAAGTCCTTGCCCAGCCCGGCCCACACCCAACCCTTGTCTGTATCTTCGTGCAACGACGCATAAACCTTGTAGCTGCTAGTTAGATTGGTCATCCGCCATTACCTCGGTCGCGCCGATTGTACCGCACGCGAAAGTGCGTAGACGAGCAGGTAGCTGCCGACATAAATAAAGGCCACACCCGATCTGTTACAGGCGGTCAGGGCGGGTAGGCCACTTTCTCCGGGAAGTAAAACGCGGGTTTGTCTTTTAACATTTGACTGAATAACTGGGGGTGCGCCCCTTCGCGCTTTTCGAGAAAGCCTGCCCTGAGCGAGAGCCGAAGGGGGCCTGAGGAACAGCCGACATCGTTCGACCCCGCTTTGTGCGGCAGGAGAGAGTGCCCCCATTCGCACGCTTTATCGACCATCGATTTTTCATCACATACAACCGTGACCGCCATCATAGACACTCCCCTCCGCCACACCCGAAAATGAAGACCGGATAGGCAGCGCGCGCTCGATGCGCCTGATCGAGCCCGATCAAGCCACTTCGACGCTAAGTCCATTGTTTTCTGTAACCTGGAGTTAAGTACTTATGTTTCAATGGTTTACAGAAAATCGGGGGGGGGTACAAACCCAAACGCCACCGCTCAATTTTCGTCAGGGCAAGTAAGTAGAGCCGTACCCTCGGATCTGGTTTACGCCTCTGCAATCCGCCTGGTGGTAATCTTGCTCCATGCCTAACGATCCCGATGCAGGCGTCCAGTCTTCTAAACCTGCTCCTAGATCTGCTCGATCGTCCGCGGCGGTTGTGTTCGCGCTCGTCCTCGGGCTGGTCCTCGGAGTAGCGGCTATCGGCTCACTCGGATGGTTGATGCTGTCGCGAAATTCCGGGCGAGAGCTGTTGAGCCATTTGTTGTCGGCGGTGACGGGCAGAACCATCACCATCGATGTCAGCCAGCCCAACGTGGTCGATCGCATTCAGCGGCTGCAGCGACTGGAGACCGTGGTTTACACCATGGACAAGTTAGTGACCGGCGCGAAGGAAAATCCTCTCCTACCGGATTTTCTGACCGGAGATCGCCTCCTGATGATGGTGCACGGCGAGGTTGTCGCCGGAATTGATTTCTCGAATCTGAAACCGGACGATGTCAAAGTGGATGGCAAGCATGTTCATCTGCATCTTCCCGCGGCGCAGGTGTTCAGCACGCGGCTCGACAGCGGTAAAACCCGCGTGTATTCGCGGCAAACTGGAGTGCTGGTGCCAACCGATCCGAATCTGGAAACACAAGTCCGCCAGGAAGCGGAGCATCAGATGCAGCAGGCCGCCTTAGCCGATGGCATTTTGGGAACGGCGCAGCAGAATGCAGCTTCGACGATCCGCAGTTTGTTGCAGGGTTTGGGATTCGAGAAGATTGACTTCGACTAATGGCAGTGCGGCAAGTGCGTCCCGCACATAAACTGGTAACTTTCGGACTATCACTTAGTAACCTCGTCATCCGGACCCTGCGCAACTAATCTTTCCGGTGGAGGTTTCTATCCCCATGAACAACAAAATCTTAAACTCGCTGTTAATTCTGGCGGTCGGCGGACTAATGGTCGCTGGCTCCGCATCTGCTCAAACCGCAGCTACTACTTCGGGAGCGGGCCCGGGCGTTGTCGATCCCGGCCATCCGCGCGTCAATCAAGTAAATCGCCGCGAGGCAAAGCAGCAACAGCGCATTGGCAACGGCGTCAAGAGCGGGAAATTAAACTCGCAGCAGGCAGCTCACCTCGAGAAGCGCGAGGCCAGTGTGCAGAACCGCGAACAGAAAGACATGGCGAAGCACAACGGCCACCTCACCAAGGCCGAGCAGAAAGGGATCAATCGTCAGCAGAACCGGATCAGCAAAAGCATCTACAAGGACAAGCATCCAAAGCAGTAATCCGGCAAGCCAGCACGAGAGTGAAGCGAGGGACAGCCGCAGGCTTGTTGCGGCTTTTCTTTTTTGCACTATTTTTTCAGCGAGCGAACGTATTTGACCAGATCGTGGATCTGATCTTTGGAGAGTTTGCGATCGAAAGGTGGCATCCTTTTTTTGCCTTTGCTGATGATGGTGAAGAGTTCGTCGTCCGATTGTTTTTGGACGTCGTCTGAACCCAAGGGACGCAGCTTCAGGTTCTTGCCGAGCATGGTGTCGCCCGCTCCGTTTTTGCCGTGGCAGGCCGAACATTTCGTCTTGTAGATATCGGCTCCGCCGTCGGCGAAAGCGTAAATTGAAAACATAAGCGCCAGCAGGATTACGGCGAGAGATGCTCTGGCATGGCGCGGAAGAACTAGTTTGCGATTGGAAAATGTGACCTCAGCGGCTGAAGCCGCACTCAAAAAAACGGTGTTACCGCAGCGCTGAAGCGCTGCGCCACCCAAAATCGAGCGCGACGTCGAGTTTTTCAACAACCTGCCAACCCCCTTCAAACCCAGCGCATAACTCGCACAACCTGATTTTACCAGTTCAATTTCAACGCAAACTGGAACTGGCGCGGGTCATAGGAGGCGGTGGCCTGACCGGCATTGGTGAAGAGCGGGCTTACGGCTGCTACGTTGTAGCGGTTGGCGATGTTGAACATGTCGGCGATGAGATCCATGTTGAAGCGCTCACCAAAGTAGATGCGCTTGGCGACGCGCAGATCGTTAAAGACGGTCCACGGCGTGACGCCGGCGTTGCGGCCGAGGTTGCCGTCGAGAGAGGCGAGCGTGCCGTTGAAGTCGAGGATGCACGGTTCCTGAAAAACTCCGGTGGGAGAGAACTTCGACTGGACTGATGCATTTCCGATCGACGTGCACGCGGGGTTCTCGAAGGTGTTGGGCCGACCGGTCAGGGAAGACAACTGGAGGTTGTCGCCATTGCCGGTGATGATGTTGAAAGGCCGTCCTGAGCCGAATTCAATCAAGGGAGCGACTGTCCAATTGCTGAAAAGTTTGCTGGCAATGCCGTCACCGCTGAGCCTGCCCGTCTGGTAGACGCCGCTGAAGACGAAACGATGACGCTGATCGAAGGTGGAGGTGGAACGGTCGGTGCTAGGGAAGTAGCTGTCCTGCGGGGTGAGCGTTGCCTGCAGGTCGGTGGAATCGTCGATGGCGTGCGACCAGGTGTAGGACGCCAGGAATTCGTAGTGGTTGTTGAAACGCTTGCGGAGGTTGGCGGTCAGGCCGTTGTAGTTCGACGTGCCGTTGGAATAGTTGGCGTCCATGTCGCCAAAGGGGATGCAGCCCGTGTAATCGAACGTGGGCGGTGCGGGATTGCATTTCGCATTGAACCCCGGCAGGGTCGCGAGAAGCGCCTGTGCCTGGGCCACACAAGCAGCTTGGCCATTCAAATAGAATGCGGCGGCAATGGAGGGGTTCAGTCCGCCGGGGCGGAAGAAGTTCATCAGTGAGGAATCGACCCAACGGGGGTCGCAGTTGGGGTTGCTCACGGTGAAGGGACTGGCGAAGCTTTGACCGGCCGCGGCTGCTGCGAAGAAATTGGCGGTCATCAAGTCGCCGCGAATGGTGCTGGCATTGATGGGGCGATTGAGGTGGCGGCCGAGGTTGAGGTTGTAGGCCAGGCTGAGGGCGAAGCCATTGCCAAGATCGCGCTCGACGGTCAGGTTCGCTTGCTGCGAGTAAGCGTAGACGAAGTTTTTCGCCTGCGGGTAACCGAAGGGCTGGAAGCCGAGCGGGAGAAAAGTCGGGCCGGCTGGGTTGAGGTTTAGATAATTCTGGTTGAGAAAGATCGAATCTGAACTCACGCCGCAGCTCGGGTCGCCCGTGGCGCAGGAAAATCGTTGCTGGTTCGGCGAGTAGTTCAATAAGGTAAGGACCGCAGGATTGTTGGTAGGCGAACACGGTGAGGAGACGGAACCATTGGCAGAGGGCAGGAGTCCTTGAAATATTGGAACCGCATTCAAGTTTGTTGCCTTCCCGGCGCCGCTGCAGCCTCCCGTGCCGGCGAATGCCAACTGGCCGCTGCTCGAGCCGTCAGAGGCATCGCCGAGGAAATAGAGTCCGAGCAAGGGATGGTCATAAAACATCCCGAATGAGGCGCGGATCACGGTTTTGCCGTCCCCTTTCGGATCCCACGCAATGCCAAGTCGAGGCTGAATGTTGTTCTTATCGGTCTGGATGCCTTTCTGTAATCCAAGAGCTTGATAGGCGGGAAGAGCCAGTCCTTGTGGGGGCTTGAACTTGGGCGGGAATTCCACGTCGTAGCGCACCCCGTAGTTCAACGTGAGATTGTGGCGCACCCGCCACGAGTCCTGCCAGAACAACCCCAAGGGCTTGTTGGGGAATGAGTCGCTGGGACTGCCAAGACCCTGGATGAAGTCTCCCGGAACGCCGAAGCCATATGCCTGGACGGGAGAAAGGGGTTGAATGAGCTGCTGGACCGCTGCGGGCAAAGCACTGTAATCGGCACTGGGGAGCGCATTGGCGGCCGAGATCGAACCGAAGTCGTACACACCGCCGTAGTTCACGGTGAAGGTAGCCTTGGTAGGGATATAGTTGAAGTCCCCGCCGAATTTGGTGTCGTGCCTTCCGATGCTCCAGGAAAAATTGTCGGTAAACTGGTAGCGTTTTTCGACGCGCCGGATGTAGGAGTAGGGCTCACGTCCGAAATAAGCGAAACCGGGAATGTTGACGGCCGGGTCGGAGCCGCCTGGGATCTTGGTATTGTAAAAATATGCTAAGCCACGACGGGCGAACTGGAAACGGAATTCATTTACCTTGTTGTTGCCGAGAGTCCACGTGTCCTGCGCAATGCCGGCCACGTCACGGTAGGTTTGTTGAGAAGTGCGCGAGTATGCATTTTGACCGAAAGGCTGGTCTTGTCCACTGACTTCAATGCCAGTCACGGTACTGGGACTAACGTTGCCACGCAGAGTAAGGCGATTGTTATTGCTCACGTTGTGATCGATGCGAAGCGAGTAGAGGCTGGTGCCTTCAAAGACGGGGAAGTTGCCTTCTTGCGAAGCGAGAGTCTGGTAAGAGGCAGGTACGAAGCACGTTCCAGGAGACTGGCAAGTTGAGATGAAGCCGGGCTGTCCGCCCAGGTTAGTCGGCCAGGCTCCATTAACCGCCATACCGGAAGACGCTCCCAAGATGCCAGCGTACTCGCCCACGATGCGCGCAACATTCGGATCGCCGCCCTCGGCCGCCAGCACTGTTGGATTCGTCAAAAAGCCAATCTGGTCCGGGGTCAACTGCAACACGCCAAGCGGCAGGCCGACCTGCGAAGTGTCAAAGGGCGACAGCCCAAAATTCCCCTGGCCGATGCTGGAGAATCCAGTCTCATGGCGCCGGGTGGTTTCATAGGCGAAGTAATAGTACGTTTTGTCTTTCTTGATGGGGCCCCCGAAAGCCAAGCCTCCTTGCACGCGTGTGTACGCAGGATTGGATGTTGTGCTAAAGGGGTTGACGGCTTGGAAATTGCGATTGCGGAGGTATCCGTAGACGTCGCCGTGAAAGTCGTTCGATCCGGAGCGGGTGATGATGTTGACGACGCCGCCCGAGGCGCGTCCGTATTCGGCGGCATAACTGTTGGTGATGATCTGGAATTCCTGCACCGCCTCCTGTGAGACGGTGGAGCGCACGCCGTTGACAGCATTGTCGGTGGCGTCGGCGCCGTCGACGTTGACGAGGTTGGAACGGCCGCGCTGTCCGCTGATGTTGAGGCCGGAGGTAGGCGCGGCTCCGGTGTTGGGCGCGTTGTCGCGGAGGACTTGCGAATCGGTCAGCGTGAAATTGATGTAGTTGCGGCCGTTGATCGGCAGATTGTCGATGCGGCGCTGGCCGATGGTGTCGGTGGTGGAGCTACGCGCAGTTTCGACCAGCTCTGCCTGGGAGCTGACTTCGATGACTTCTTTGCCGCCCGCGACGGTGACCGTGACAGGTAACTCGGCCATCTCGCCGACGGTGATGGCGACTCCGGTGGCTTCGGTCTTGGCGAAGCCGGGTGCGTCCACGGTAACGGAATAAGTGCCGGGAGCCAACTGACGCACACTGTAGCCGCCCTCGCCGTCGCTGCTGCCGGCGCGTTCCAGGCCCTTGGCGACATCTCGCACGGTGACCGTAGCGTTGGTCACGCCGCCGCCCTTCGGATCTTTTACGCTGACGTGGAGGTCGCCGGTCGCGGCGCCCTGGGCAAATGCAAATTGATGGACTAGTAAGAATATGACCGCGAAACAGAACAGACGCAATGGCGCTGACGCTTTCATAGGGCTCCTGGGAACTTCCGCATCATTATCATTGCGGAAGGCGGAATCAAGGTGCGCGGTTTATGATCAACTGCTTGAACTTCGAGCAGTCGTTAGGACGGGATACCGCTGATATGTATATCACGGGAGGGTGTTTAGGCAAGCGATAAGGTGGGTTACTGGTTCGATCAGGCGAACACGCGGAGACTGTCTTTGTTGTGGCGGTTGTCCGCGCATTGCGTTTGCTGCTGCGTTTCTTTAGATTCTTGGAACGAAAGATTTCTTGGAGCGAGACTGCTGGCGCTCAGGAAGTCTTTGTGCCTTCTTCTATGCCTTCCGAAAATTTCAACGGACATTCCATGACGGGCGAACTGTTGCGCGTGATGGTGTGTCCGCCGGGCAACGCGGGGTGGGACGTTCCCGGAAAAGCTGCGGCATGGCGGGAACTTGGATTTCGGCATGCTCCTGATTTGGCGGCAGCGCAGACGCAGCACGCGATTCTGTGTGGATTGCTCAGCGAGGGCGGCGCCGAGGTCGTGACTCTGCCCTCGACGGAATCCCTTACGCTCGATGCGGTCTATGCGCACGACGCGTCGCTGGCCACTGACTATGGTCTGGTCCTGATGAATCCCGGAAAGAAGAATCGCGTGGCAGAAGCGCAGGTGCACGCGGACTTTTGCGGACAACAGGGGATTCCAGTGTTTGGCGAGATATCGCCACCCGGGGCTTCCGAATCCGGAGACATCGTCTGGCTTGATTCGCGGACGCTGCTCATCGGTGACGGTTATCGGACGAACAAGGTGGGAATTGCGCAGCTGCGGTTGTTGCTTTCCTCCAAGAGCGTTGAGGTGCTGTCGGCGCCGCTGCCTTATGGATCCGGCCCTTCGGCTTGTCTGCACCTGATGTCGCTGATGAGCATGCTCGATGAGCAGACCATTCTGGTCGATCTGCCGTGGCTGGCGGTGGAGACCGTTGAGTTACTAAAGGCGCGCGGGCTTCACTTGATCGAGATTGAATACAGCGAGCGCGACTCGCTCGCCTGCAACGTACTCTCGCTCGGAGGCAAGCGTCTGATTGCGCTCGAAGAAAACGTCCAAACGAATCAGCGCATGCGCGAGGCCGGGTTTGACGTTCGCATCTTTCCGGGGTCGGAGATCTGCATCAACGGCGCGGGCGGGCCGACGTGCCTGACGCGGCCGCTGCTGCGGAAATAGCAGGGCAATCCTTAGTCGCGGGGGCTTCGTCTTGCCTGAATAATGCCCTGAAGGCATGGTTTCTTTAGGGCAGTCGACGTTGCGCGACCCCATTCCTCCCGGCTTGGTAGAATCAAAAGGAATGCTTTTGCCCTTCGTCCGCGAACTTTTCGCGGAGGTGGAACAATTACCTGCCTTCAAGCGTGCCTCCTCCCATCTGCGGGAGAGCGCGGAACGGATGAGTGTCACTGGACTGTCCGCGGCGGCTAAGGCCCTCATCATTATTTTATTGCGACGCACGGTCGAACGTCCGTTCGTGCTGGTGGTGGCCGACAACCGCGCTGCCGAAGAGTTGCTGCCGGTGCTGCGCGCGTTCTGCGAACTGACCGGAGCGGCGGATCCGGAGTCGGTCGTTAGTTTGCCGGCTCGCGATGTGCTTCCCTTTCAGAATTTGTCGCCACATCCGGAGATTCAGGAAGAACGCGCGACGGCGTTGTGGAAGATCGCGACGGGCGGTGCTGCGATCGTCGTTTCTCCGGTGACCGCGACCACAATTCTTCTTCGTCCTCCTGACTACTATGCCGACCTGGCGCGGGTTCTGCGTCGGGGTGAGACTTTTGACCTGGAGAAGCTGCTTGAGCACCTGAACACGGTCGGCTACAGCGCAACTGATGTCGTGGAGATGCCGGGCCAGTACGCCGCTCGCGGCGGCATTCTGGATGTGTACTCTCCGGAAGAGGACCGTCCGGTGCGCGTCGAGTTTTTCGGGGATGAAGTTGAATCGATGCGCAAGTTCGATCCGGCGAGTCAGCGGTCTTCAAACCCGGTCGATGAAGCGCTGCTTCTGCCGCTGACGGAAACGCCAGTCACGGAAGAACTGCTCGGTTCCATTAACGCGCGGCTCTCAGGGAAGCGCATTACGGGATCGGCGGAGATTGTGGAGCAAGCCGTGCGCGACTCCGGCGCCGGAGTCTTTCCGGGATGGGAGTTTTACGCTCCGGTGGCAGGCGCCGACCGCAGCATTTTCGACTTGCTTCCGGAAGCGCGGGTGATTCTCGACGAGCCCGAGGCGCTGACGCAGGAACTCGACAAAGTCTGGGCCCGCATCGAAGAAGCGCACGAGCGCAGCGGAGTGGGAAACCTTGTTCGTCCCGCCGATCTTTATTTGACGCCGGAAAGCTGGCGGGAAAAAACTGCGGCACTCTCCGGAGCCGATTTTGAATATCTGGCGGTGGCGCGCGAGGCCCACGAAGCCCACAAGGGAAGAGCGGAAGCGGCTTTTCTTTCGCAGCCCGCCATGCGTTTCCACGGTGCGGTGCCCGCGATGATCGAGCAGGTTCAGAACCTGGTGGGCGGCGGCACGCAGGTAATTCTTGCGGTGCCCAACACGGGAGAAGTCGAGCGCCTCGCCGACATGTTCACCGAGTACAACGCTTCGTATCGTCTGGGAAGCCGCACCCGCAGCGGAGAAAGCTATGCCGACGAAACATCTTATTTTGCCGGCGACGTTCTCACCACTACGCTGCTGAAGGCTTACCTTCCCGGCGGCTTTGTCTTGCCGGAAGCGCATCTTGCGATTTTTGGGGCACGCGATCTGTTCGACGAATCCGATCTGGTGGCGGCGCGGCCGCAACGGCAAAAATCGAAAGTCTCTGCGTTCCTTTCCGACTTTCGCGATTTGCAGGTCGGCGACTATGTCGTCCATGTTGAGCACGGTATCGGGCAGTATCAAGGTCTGAAGGAGATTAACCAGGGCGACGGCGCGGCAGAATTTATGCTGCTCGAATACGCCGACGCAGCGCGGCTTTATGTTCCGCTTACGCGGCTTGATCTGGTGCAGAAATATCGTTCATCGGAGGGCACGAAGCCTGTCCTGAATCACCTTGGCACGCAGGCATGGGGCAAGACGAAAGCCCGCGTGCGCAAGGCGATGAAGGACATGACCGACGAGTTGCTCAAGCTCTATGCGCAGCGCCAGTCCGCGCGCGGTCACATCTTTCCGGCCGATACCGAGTGGATGAAGGAATTCGAAGATTCGTTCGAATACAGCGAGACCGAGGACCAGGCGCAGGCTATCGCCGACGTGAAGCGCGACATGGAATCGCAACTCCCCATGGATCGCCTGCTGTGCGGCGACGTCGGTTATGGCAAGACAGAAGTTGCGATGCGCGCAGCCTTCAAGGCCTTGAGCGACAACAAACAAGTCGCCGTGCTCGCGCCCACTACTGTGCTCGCCTTCCAGCACTACGAAACCTTCAAGCAACGATTCGCGCCGTTCCCGCTCACGGTCGAAATGATCAGCCGCTTCCGGACCGCCAAGCAGATCAAGGAAATTCTGCAAAGAGTGGAAGCCGGGAAAGTGGACATCCTGATTGGCACCCACCGCCTGCTCTCAAAGGATGTAAAGTTCGCCGACCTCGGCCTGCTGGTGGTCGACGAGGAACAGCGCTTCGGCGTCCGCCACAAAGAACGCATCAAGCAGATGCGCACGGAAGTGGACGTGCTCACCATGTCAGCGACGCCGATTCCGCGCACTCTGCATATGTCGCTGGTGGGGCTGCGCGACATGAGCGTGATCGAAACGCCGCCGAAAGACCGTATGGCGATCCAGACCGTGGTCGCGAACTGGGATGAAAAGCTGATCCAGTCCTCGATCGAACAGGAACTTGATCGTGGCGGCCAGGTTTATTTCGTGCACAACCGCATAGACACGATCTGGGAGATTGCGGCCAAGCTTCAAGCGATGGTTCCGAACGCCCGCATCACCGTGGGACACGGGCAGATGGGCGAAGGGGAGTTGGAAAAAGTGATGCTGAAATTCATGCATCACGAAGCTGACATCCTGGTTTCGACCACGATTATTGAGAACGGTCTCGACATCCCGCTCTGCAACACGATCATCATCAATCGGGCCGACAAGCTGGGATTGTCGGAGCTTTATCAGCTTCGCGGACGGGTTGGCCGCTCGAACCGGCGCGCCTATGCTTACCTGCTTCTGCCCGCAGAAATCGAGTTGACACCGATCGCGCGGCGGCGGTTGGCCGCTTTGAAAGAATTCTCTGACCTCGGCGCCGGTTTCAAGATTGCCGCCCTCGATCTCGAACTGCGAGGCGCGGGAAATCTTCTCGGGGGCGAGCAGAGCGGCCACATTGAGGCGGTGGGATTCGAACTCTATACGCAGATGCTGGAGCGCGCCGTGCGCGAAATGAAGGGCGAGGCGGGCGTTGAAGTTGCGGAAATCCAGCTCAATCTCGGTCTCAATATCCGCATTCCGTCCGACTATATAAAGGAAGAGAACCAGCGGTTGCGGATGTACAAGCGTGTCGCTGGAGTCGAGACCGAGTCGCAACTGCACGATGTGCGGTCAGAGCTGATTGATCGCTACGGCGAGACGCCGCGCGCGGTTCGCAACCTGCTTGAGTACGCCGCGCTCAAATTGCAGGCGACTCGGGTGGGCGCGAATGCCATTGAACGCAAGCGCGAATTTGTGAACATCAAGTTTAGCCAGAATGCTTCGATTGATCCGGGGAAGCTGGCGCGCTTTGTAGCATCGCAGCGGGGCACGCAATTTAGTCCGGACGGGACGCTGAAGTTCTCCATAAAGATCGACAGCGCCGGAGGAATCCTGCAAACGCTGCGCGATCTGCTGGAAGAGCTGGAAGCGCGCGAAATCCCTGCACAAGCGGGCGAGGCAATCAGCAGTTTAGAATGATTCCGCGATGAAGCCGACACTCGAACGACGAACGAATAGCGACCGCCGCAAGATCCGAACCGTCCGCAAGGCGATCTTTCCCGCCGCTGGATTGGGGACCCGCTTCCTCCCGGCCACCAAAGCTCAGCCGAAGGAGATGCTGCCGCTGGTGGATAAACCCATCATTCAGTATGGCGTGGAAGAGGCGCTGGCAGCGGGATGCAACCAAATCATCATCATCACCGGACGCGGCAAGAGCGCGATCGAAGATCATTTCGATGTCAGCTACGAACTCGAAAAGATGCTCGAGGAAAAAGGTAAGCACGACTTGCTCAAGATCGTGCGCCAGATTTCGGACATGATCCACGTAGCCTACGTGCGTCAGAAGGAAGCGTTGGGCCTGGGCCACGCTGTGCTCACCGCGCGCGAATTGATTGGCGACGAACCGTTTGCCACGCTGCTCGCCGATGACGTCATCGATGCAAAAATCCCTGTGCTCAAGCAGTTGATGAATGTCTTCGACGAGAAGCACTGTTCCGTGATCGCGACGCAGATTGTCGACGGGCCGGCGATTTCTTCTTACGGTGTATTGAAAGCGAAAGAGGTGGCAGGCTCCGGTGGCAAACTCTACGAAGTCCTCGACCTGGTGGAAAAGCCGAAGCTCGCGGATGCGCCTTCGAATCTGGCCGTGATCGGACGCTACATTCTGACGCCGACAGTGTTCGAGACGCTTTCCGAGATCGAGCCGGGGGCGGGCGGCGAGTTGCAGCTCACCGACGCACTGCGCGGACTACTGCAGCGCGAGAAGATATACGCGTACGTGTATGAGGGACGCCGCCACGATACGGGCGACAAGCTCGGCTTCCTCAAAGCCACGGTTGAGTTTGCGCTGAAACGCGAAGATCTGGGCGCGGAGTTCCGGGAATATCTGAAAAGCTTGAAGCTGTAAGCCGCGCCCACACGTCTTCGTTCGCGGCTTTGCTCATTCTTCCATCGTCGAATTCAACTTCTTTGATTTCTCTTCCACGCCGCGTGCAAGTTTCTCTTTGTGCGCTCCCAGTTTCTTCGCGATCGCAGCGTCCGCGAGCCCGAGTATCTGCGCGGCCAAAATCCCTGCATTCGTCGCGCCGGGCTTGCCGATGGCGACGGTTGCTACCGGAATGCCTGCCGGCATCTGTACTGTCGCCAGCAGCGAATCCATTCCCTGCAGGGAAGTTGAGGGGATCGGGACGCCGATGACTGGCAAGGTTGTGTGTGCCGCGATAACGCCCGCCAGGTGCGCCGCTCCGCCCGCGCCCGCGATGATCACACGTATGCCGCGTCCGGCGGCCTTGCGGGCATAGTCGGCAGTGCGGTCGGGTGAGCGGTGGGCGGAAGTTACGTCCATCTCGTAGGCAATCCCGAATTCATCGAGAGCTTTTCCGGCTTCCCGCATGATCTCCAGGTCGGAGTCGCTGCCCATCACGATTGAAACTAGTGGCTGGCTCATACTGGTCTGCGTCCATCTCCTGCCCAGCTCCTAAAGGAGCGGCTGATTTCACAGAATTTTGCGGCATCGCTAAAGCGATGCCCTGATACGAAGCCATCCGTCGATGACGCGATGTTTTGATTCCGCGGTCCCCCGTACTCCGCTAGCTCTTCTTCAGCGCCCTCGCCGCGATATCTTTACGATAGTGGGCGCCCTCAAAGCCAATCCTCGCACACGCTTCGTAGGCGCGTTGCACCGCCGTTTGCAAGTCTGCGGCATGTGCTGTCACTCCGAGCACTCGTCCGCCGGAACTATAGAAAGCCTCGTCGCGTTTGGAAGTACCGGCATGGAAGACTTTTACACCGTCCAACTTTGCCGCATCCTCCAGGCCAGTAATTTTCTTGCCCGCCTCGTAACTCCCCGGATAACCGCCCGAAGCCATCACCACACATACTGCCGCATCGTTCGACCATTTGAAATCGCCGTCGCTGGTCCGGCCGTCGATCGATGCCTCCATGGCCTCGACCAGGTCGCTTTCGAGGCGCATTAGAATGGGCTGTGTCTCGGGATCGCCGAAGCGGCAATTGAATTCGAGCACCACGGGGCCGCGGGCGGTCATCATCAGGCCGCAATAGAGAACGCCTTTATACTCCGCGCCTTCCGCCTTCATGCCGGCGACGACGGGCCGCGCGATGTGGGCGACCAGCCAGTCGCGCATCTGGTCATCAATGATGGTCCGCGTGGTGTAGGCGCCCATGCCGCCGGTGTTTGGGCCGGTGTCGCCGTCGCCCGCGCGTTTGTGATCTTGCGCGGCAACCAGCGGCGCGACTCGCTCGCCGTCGCTTACGACGAGAAACGAGAGCTCGTCGCCTTGCAGAAACTCTTCCAGCACCACACGCGATCCGGCTTTGCCGAGCATCCTGCCGCTGAGCATTTCATTGGCGACAGTTGAGGCCTCATCTTTGCTTTTGGCGATGACCACGCCCTTGCCGGCAGCCAGTCCGTCGGCCTTTACCACGATGGGAGCGTGGAAATGCGGCAGTGCATCGCGAACGTGTTCCGCAGAATCGCAGATCGCATAATGTGCTGTGGGAATCCGGTGGCGTTGCAAGAATTCCTTGGCAAAGCTCTTGCTGGTCTCGAGCCGCGCGGCAGCTTTGGTTGGGCCGAATGTACGCCAGCCTCTCCGCGTAAATTCGTCGACCAACCCGAGCATCAGCGGCAACTCGGGCCCTACAATTGTGAGGTCGGGCTTGATCTGGTTCGCGAGCGAGATCATTGAATCGAGGCTCTTGACGTCGACCGCGATGCATTCGGCCTCGTCGGCGATCCCGCCGCTGCCCGGCGCGCAGTAGATTTTCGCGACCCGCTGCGACTGCCGGAGCTTCCACACCAGTCCGTGCTCGCGTCCGCCGCTGCCGATGACGAGAACTTTCATAGTCAGACATTCAAGGGTAGGGGTGGGAGATGATGATGTCAAACCGAAACAGATTGAAGAGGTCAGAGGTCAGATTGCAGAGGTGAAAACCAAACCCACTCGCTTCTGGTTCTCGCTAAAGGCCCCGCGGCGCCTGGACCTCTGCAATCTGACATCTAACCTCTGCAATCTTCTGGTTAACTGTGCTTAACGCTTCGCCGTATAATGGAGTTCCCGTGATCACAGTATCCAAGGAAGATTATCTTAAGGCGATTCTCGAGGCCGAGAGCGAAGGGGAAACCGTTATTTCGGCGACGCTCGCGCACTGGCTCAAAGTCTCGCCTCCGGCTGTAACTATGGCTGTGCGCCGGCTGAAGAAAGATGGCTTGGTGCGGGTGAATGCCGACGGACGCGTTCGCCTGACCGGTGCCGGAAAGAAGATTGCCCGCAAGCTGACGGTTCGCCATCATCTGATTGAGCGCATGCTCGCCGAAATGTTTGGGATGGAATGGTACAAGGTGCACGACGAGGCGGAGCGATTGGAACACGCGGTCTCGCCGGATTTCGAGGCCAGGCTGCTTGCCAAACTGGGGCGTGGAGTAGCGTGTCCACACGGCAATCTCACTGAACTGGAGAGTCCCGCCAGCCGTCGCCGTCGCGGCCTGCTGCTGCTCTCGGAAGCCGAAGCCGGGAAGAACTATAGCGTAAGCGGGATCTACGAGCGCGACCGGCACCTGTTGGAGTTTCTGGAAGCGCGCGGGATCCGGCCCGGGGCAAAGCTCAGCTTGATCGAGCGTAACTATGATAAGACGCTCGCTATCCGGACTGCCGCACACACTGTAGTTTTGGGCCGCCCCGCAGCAGACAGAGTGTGGATTTCGCCAATACCGTCCCGTCCCGTATAATTAACCGGTGTTACTTAACTATCATTAACATCAGATGGTATACTACAGTTGACTGGTCGTTGTATCGGAAGCACGGAAGCTGAGAAAGGACGATGAGAAAGACAGAAGTCCCAGCGGATATGAAGGCACAGGCGGGCTCAGGCTTGCCACCGTCCGAGGCTGAGGCTCGGAGTAGCGGCCACGTATCTTTGGAAGGCGTGCACAGTTCCGTGGAGGTACCGCACCACGAGGCGGGATTCTGGGAGCAGTGGCGGGCATTTGTGGGGCCGGCGATTCTGGTCAGTGTCGGCTACATGGACCCCGGCAACTGGGGAACAGACCTGCAAGGCGGCGCAAGGTTCAAATACGCGCTCTTGTGGGTCGTCGGCCTCGCCAGCCTGATGGCGATCTTCATGCAAGTAATTTCGGCTCGCCTGGGCGTCGTGACCGGCAAGGACCTCGCTCAATGTTGCCGCGATTGGTATCCCCGGTGGACCCGTTGGCCAAACTGGCTGATGAGCGAAGTAGCTATCGGCGCCTGTGATTTGGCGGAGGTGCTGGGCAGCGCCGTGGCCCTCAACTTGATGTTCCACATTCCCCTGCTATGGGCGGTCATCATCACGGGCTTGGACGTGCTGCTGCTCCTGGCTTTGCAGCGCTTTGGCATGCGCACCATCGAGGCCATAATCCTGCTGCTGATCGCGACGATCGGTGTTTGCTACTTCATCGAGATTTTCATTCTCCCGCAAACCCAGCCCAGTTTTCTGGAAATGGGGCGGGCACTGATTTCGCCGCACTTCGGTCAGATGGGGATGTTATATGTCGCCATCGGTATCATCGGCGCCACGGTGATGCCTCACAACCTGTATCTGCACTCGGCCCTGGTGCAGAGCCGCAAACTGCAGAAAGACGAGCCATCCATTCGGAGCGCGATCCGCTTCAACACGATTGACTCAATTGTGGCACTGACCGTCGCCTTCTTCGTCAACGCCGCGATTCTGGTGCTGGCGGCGACGGTGTTTTTTGGGAAGGAAAGCGTGATCGCGTCGGGCGGACAGGTGGTCAGGTTCAGCGCCGACAGCGATTGGATTCGGGTCGCTTATTTGACGCTGGCGCCGTTGTTAGGGACGGCTGCCGCGAGCACGTTGTTTGCGGTGGCGCTGCTGGCAAGTGGCCAGAGCAGCACCATCACGGGAACGCTCGCTGGGCAAGTGGTGATGGAAGGCTTTATGCATTGGCGAATCAAACCGTGGGTACGGCGGCTCATCACCCGCACGCTCGCCATCTTACCGGCGGTCTTGATTATCGGGCTGCGGGGCGACAGCAGCGTTACCGATTTGCTGACGTTAAGTCAGGTGGTGTTGGCCCTGCAGCTTCCGTTTGCGATGCTTCCTCTGCTGCATTTCACGAGTTCCGGCAAGCGCATGGGTGCTTGGAAGAACGGTTGGTTCCTCCTGGCCGCTGGTTGGGGCAGTGCTATTCTGATCACCGCAATGGACCTCTACGGCCTGCCCGACTCGCTAAAAGCCGCGTGGCAGGTGATTGTCGGCGGATGACGCCGGAGTTCCAAGAGTCGGCAGAAACGGAAAAACCATGTATGACACCATCCTGGTGACGTTGGACGGCACGCCGACTGACCGGGCGATTATCGAACACGTTAAGCAGCTTGCGAAGCTCGCGCACAGCCGCTTAGTGCTGCTTCACGTGGCCGATGGATGGGCAGCTAGAACCTATGGCCGGGACGCGGTCAGTGCGGAAATCGCGGAAGACACTGCCTATCTGGAAAAAGTGCGGGTCGAGTTCGAATCCGTTGGCATCCCTGCGCAGGCTGAACTCGCGTATGGTGAACCGGCGAAAGAGATTATCGAATGGGTCCAGAAGAAGGGGTGCGACCTGGTGGCCATGAGCACGCATGGGCACAGATTTCTTGCCGACGTCTTTCTTGGCACTACGGCCAGCCGGGTCCAGCACAGCATCAGTGCGCCGGTGCTGCTCCTTCGGGCGAAATGAACGGTCGACTGAAAACGTTATGATCCGACCGTTGTCCCTATCGTTACTTCCATTTTTATCAGCTGTCTTTTTAGCTCTCTCGCTTACTGTCGGAGCGCAAGAGCAGCCCGACGAGCCGGTTGCCAACCCCGGCCGGCCAACCGTCTCAACGCCAGCTACCCTTACCCCGGTTGGCTATCTCCAGTTTGAAACCGGCTTCCTGGGTGCGACGCACTCACCAGTGGTCTCCTCGCAGTCGAGCCTCAATGAAGTGATGAAATTCTCAGTATCGAGCCGGATCGAATTGTTGGCAGCGGACGGACCATTCGCGCATTCCCGCGCTGACGGCCAATCTCTGAATGGGACGGGAGACGTGATGCTGGGAGTGCAAGGCATTCTTGTTCGGGGAGAAGGGACACGGCCGACAATTGCGGTGAGTTATTTCCATCGAGTTTACAGTGGAGACGCGCCCGATCTCGATATTGGTAGTGCCAGAAACTCCGCACTCCTTCTTGCCAGTGCCGACGTGAAAGGCTTCCATTACGATGCAAACTCTGTGTTCAATGAAGTAGTTGATGCTGCGATTCACCGTGCCCAGTTCGGGCAGACGCTCTCAGTCTCCCATCCGTTGGGGAGGAAGTTCGGCGTGTCCGGAGAGATATGGCATTTCACTCAGCCATTTTTGCGCAGCAATGGAGCAGGCAGCTTGTGGGCGCTGAACTACAACGTGCGGAGAAACCTTGTTCTCGATGGCGGCTTCAACCGGGGACTCACTAGGACGTCCACGCGATGGGAAGAGTTCGTTGGATTTACTTACTTGCTGCCGCGCAGAATTCGGTGGTAGTCCGATTCGGAAGATATTTGAATCCTTGGCGGCTCAAGGTTGGAGTGCGGCGCGGACGCTCCCTGCCTTTAGCTGCAACAGGTCCCATTGATTGCCGTACAGGTCTTCGAAGACCGCGACTGTGCCGTAGGGTTCTTCGCTCGGCGGGCGCGTGAACTTTACGTTGCGCGCGGTCATCTCGTTGTAGTCGCGCCAGAAATCGTCGGTGTGAAGAAAAAGAAAGACACGTCCGCCGGTCTGGTTGCCGATACGACTCACTTGCTCGGGCGTTGCTGCCTGGGCCAAGAGCAGGCTTGTGCCTTGAGAACCCGGCGGGGCGATCAGCACCCAGCGCTTGTCTTCGCTCAAACGAGTATCTTCGATCAACTTGAAGTTAAGCGTGCGAGTGAAGAATGCGATCGCTTCATCGTATTCGCGCACGACCAGCGCGATATGGCCTAATGTCTGCATTATGGTTGGCTCTTACTTTAACTCAATGAGCGCGGCGTTCGGTATCTCGCCGTTCGTTGCCCGATGGTGCAGCGGGCAAGGCCGAGCTGCGCTCGGCTTGGACGGGGCAGAGCCCCGTCACCACACGGGCAGTCTCTACGCGCAGTCTCCACACGAGCGTTCGAAACGAATTACACTATTAGTTACGAGTCCGCATTGCCTCCGGTCCTGTGCCGGACCTGCTGAAGGAAGGCCATCATGCCATCGAATAGTTTTGGCGCCCGCGCAATTTTCAAAGTCGGTAACAAAGAATACGAACTGTACCGGCTCGACGCTCTTGACAAGCAGGGCATATCCACCCGGCACTTGCCGTTCTCGCTGCGCATTCTGCTGGAGAATCTGCTCCGCACTGAAGACGGACGTAACGTGACGAAGGAAGAAATTCGCGCGCTCGCGGCGTGGAACAAGAATTCGAAGCCGGAAAAAGAAATCGCCTTCACGCCCAGCCGCGTGCTGCTGCAGGATTTCACCGGCGTCCCCGCGGTTGTCGATCTTGCCGCCATGCGCGATGCCATGAAGCGCCTGGGAGGCGACCCGAAGCTCATCAATCCGCTGCAGCCCGCCGAACTGGTCATCGATCACTCGGTGCAGGTGGACGAATTTGGGTCACCCAAAGCATTTGATGTGAACGCGCTGCTTGAATTCCAACGCAACAAAGAGCGCTATGCGTTTCTGCGCTGGGGACAGACCGGTTTCCGCAATCTTGCCATCGTGCCTCCGGACACCGGCATCGTCCACCAGGTCAACCTCGAGTATCTGGCGCGCGTGGTTTTTGTACACGAAGAAGGCGGGAAGCGCACCGCCTATCCCGACACGCTTGTCGGCACCGATTCTCACACCACCATGGTCAACGGACTTGGAGTTCTGGGATGGGGCGTGGGCGGCATCGAAGCCGAGGCCGCCATGCTGGGACAGCCGGTCTCTATGCTGATTCCGCTTGTCGTCGGCGTGAAACTTACCGGACGCTTGCGTGAAGGTGCAACTGCAACCGACCTCGTTCTTACCATCACCGAGATGCTGCGCAAGCACGGAGTTGTTGGGAAGTTCGTCGAGTACTTTGGCCCAGGCCTGCAAGACCTGCCACTTGCCGATCGCGCCACCATTGCCAATATGGCTCCCGAATACGGCGCTACCTGCGGCATCTTCCCGATAGACAAAGAAAGCCTGCGCTACCTGAAACTCACCGGCCGCAGTGACGAGCAGATCGCGCTGGTCGAAGCCTATGCTCGCGAGCAAGGACTCTTTCATGATGCCAACACGCCCGAGGCCGAATACTCCGAGCTGCTGAGTCTTGATCTCGCCACGGTCGAATCGAGTCTTGCCGGACCCAAGCGCCCACAGGATCGAGTCGTACTGTCACAGGCACGCGAGTCGTTTGCGCAGGCGTTGCCATCCTTGATTAAGCCGAAGGCAAAGGCCGCTGCTGCCGCTCCGTCCGAGAACGCCGTCGCCGCGAAGCAGAACGAACTCAAGCAAGTCAATCGCTGGGAACAGGAGGGTGGAAGTCCGACGGCCGTTGGAGTCGAGGATCCGAACGTCCACGAACACATTCCGACGAACGGCAATGTGGCGCTGCAACACGGCAGCGTGGTGATTGCGGCGATCACCAGTTGCACAAACACATCGAATCCGTCGGTGATGCTGGCGGCGGGACTGCTCGCAAAGAAGGCCGTGGAACGCGGTCTCGAAGTTCCCGCGACGGTCAAGACTTCGCTCGCTCCGGGATCGAAAGTCGTCCTCGACTATCTCGAAAAAGCCGGCCTGATGCAGTATCTGGCGAAGCTGAAGTTCCATCTTGTCGGCTACGGCTGCACTACGTGCATCGGAAACTCCGGCCCGCTGCCGGTTGAAGTTTCGAAAGAAATCGACGAGAAAAATTTGGTTGTCGCCTCGGTGCTCTCCGGCAATCGAAACTTTGAGGGACGAATCAATTCCGAAGTCCGCGCCAACTATTTAATGTCGCCGCCACTGGTGGTGGCCTTCGCTCTCGCCGGGCGCATCGATGTCGATCTGCGGAAGGATCCTGTCGGAAAAGGCAAAGGCGGCAAGCCCGTCTATCTCGCCGATATATGGCCGTCACAGCAGGAAGTCGAGCAGGCGATGGCGAGCGCGATTACATCCGATATGTTCCGCAAGAGCTATGCCCAGGTGTACTCGGGAGACGAGCGCTGGCGCGGGTTGCCCGTTCCGAAGGGCGAGACTTATGCTTGGGAAAATAATTCCACCTACATTCGTCAGGCGCCGTACTTCGATGACATGGCGCTCAAACCGTCTGCCATAGAGGACGTCAAGGGCGCGCGCGTGCTGGCCGTGCTCGGCGATAGCGTTACCACCGACCACATTTCGCCCGCGGGTTCGATTAAGAAAGACGGCCCGGCCGGCAAGTATCTAATCGCTCACGGCGTGCAACCGGCGGATTTCAATTCTTACGGATCGCGTCGCGGCAATCACGAAGTCATGGTGCGCGGCACGTTCGCCAACGTCCGCCTGCGCAACAAAATGGTGAACACCGAAGGTGGATTCACTCGCCACCTGCCCGATGGCGCGGAGATGTCGATTTTCGATGCGTCCGAGAAGTACAATGCCGAGAAAGTGCCGCTCGTGATTTTGGCGGGCAAGGAATACGGTTCCGGATCTTCGCGTGACTGGGCGGCCAAGGGGCCCCGCCTGCTCGGCGTTCGCGCCGTGATTGCAGAAAGCTACGAACGCATTCACCGCTCCAACCTTGTCGGCATGGGCATTCTGCCGCTGCAGTTTCTGCCCGGCGAAAATGCCGAGACGCTGAAGCTGACCGGCGAAGAAGTATTCGAGATCGCGGGGATTCGCGAGGTGGTCGAGAAATTCTCTTCCGGCCGCAAAATTACCGTGCGGGTGAAAAGTGGGAAGACGGCGGATTTTCAAGCTATCGTTCGTATCGACACTCCACAGGAAGCTCTCTACTACGCCAACGGAGGCATACTCCAATACGTGCTGCGGCAGTTGCTGGCGGGGAAAGCGCAACCGGAGGCGGTTTCCGCGTAGCTGCCGGGCCGCGCTCGGCTGGACGGCCGGGGGCGGCTGTCCCCACGTGCGTGCTAATCTCAAATTCCCATGTCCGTTGCAGCTCAATACATTCCTGCTGCTTATAGCCTGACCGCAGTCGGTGTCTGGGGCGCGAGCGATTTTCTGGGTGGAGTGGGCGCACGCCGCGCGAACGCGTTTCTGTTCACCGCCATCGTCCACATCAGCGGCATGGTCCTGATGAGCACGCTTGCGCTGATAACCCACGCGCCATTTCCGGGAAACGCCAGCCTAGTCTGGTCGCTGATCGCCGGGTCGGTCGGGGGCACGGCTCTGGCTTTGTTCTATCGTTCATTGGCCAGCGGAAATATGGGACTGGTCGCGCCTGTGGCGGCCGTTGTGGGCGCCGCGATACCGACCATCGTAGCCACCTTTACGGAGGGCTTTCCGGGCTATCGGCACGTGCTCGGTTTTGTTGTTGCTGGAATCGGCGTCTGGCTCATCTCGCGCGTCGAAGGTGATACGGGGCGTCCTGAGGGTTTGGGCATGGCTGTGCTGGCCGGAATCGGCTTTGCTGGTTTTTATCTTTGCATTCACCAGGCCGGCGACGCCTCGGCATTGTGGGCCTCGGCCTGCTCGCGTGTCGGTTCGCTGTTGGTCACCGGAGCTATCGTTTTATTCGGAAGATACCTCCGCACGGTGCCCGCGCCGGTGCTGGCCATTGCCATGGTTGCCGGAATCCTCGACATCACCGGCAGCGCCGTCTTCATCCGCGCCGCTCAAATCGGACGCTTGGACGATGCCGTCGTGCTCAGTTCGCTCTATCCCGCCGTCACCGTTGTGCTTGCTCGCATTTTTCTACGCGAGCACTTCAGCCGCGCCCGGACCATCGGAATGGTCGCGGCGCTGGCGGCGGTGCCGATGATTGCGGGATGAAAAAAGTGGAATCCGCTGCTACTCTGACCCCGTGGCTCTGCTTCAAGTCCGCAACCTGACCAAGATTTTCGATCTTGCCGAATCTCCGTTCGGCAGGCGCCGCGTGGGCGAAGTCCGCGCCGTGGACGATATCTCCCTCGACATCCACGAAGGCGAAACGCTCGGCTTGGTTGGCGAATCCGGCTCCGGCAAGAGCACGCTTGGACGCCTCATCCTCCGTCTCATCGAGCCGACTTCGGGCGCCATTCTTTTCGATGGCATCGATCTGCTGAAAGCGAGCGGCTCCGAATTACGCCGTCTTCGCCGCGACTTGCAGATCATCTTCCAGGACCCGTTCGGTTCGCTCGACCCACGCTACCGGGTGGAGGACGTGATTGCTGAGCCGCTTATTCTTCATCAGAAAATCATGCATGAAAGTCTCAGCCGCGATGCCCGCCGCCAGCGCGTGCGGGAACTTCTGCGTGCCGTGGGAATGGATGAATCCGCCATGTCCCGTTATCCGCACGAATTCTCCGGAGGTCAGCGCCAGCGCATTGGTATCGCCCGTGCTCTCGCCCTGCGGCCGAAGTTCATTGTTGCCGATGAACCGGTGTCGGCTCTCGATGTCAGCCTCGGCGCGCAGATCGTGAATCTTCTCCAGCAACTCCAGCGCGATTTCGGCCTCACCTATTTGTTCATCTCGCACTCCATGCCAGTCGTGCGCTACCTCTCAACCCGCATCGCGGTGATGTATCGGGGCAAGATCGTCGAGATCGGAACCACGGACCAGATCACTGCCCAACCTCAGCACGCTTATACGCGCAAACTGTTGGCGGCCACACCGGAGATGGCAGTGTCGTGATTTAAGCAATTTACAATTACTCGTCACTATGTACACCGCAGACGTCGTTCTCATCGGCGGAGGGATCGTCGGCTCCAGCATTGCCTACCACCTCGTCGCTGCCGGCTGCAAGAACGTTCTCGTAATCGAGCGCGAGACCGTGCTGGGTAAGGGATCCACTGGCAAAAGCATGGGCGGCGTGCGCGCCCAGTTTTCTACTCCCGTCAACATCCAGATGTCGCTTTACTCGATCCCGTTCTACGCGAGCTTCGAAGAACGTCTCGGCTACCCGAGCGACTACCGTCCGCAGGGATATCTTTTTTGCGCGACCAATGAAAAGCATATGGCCTACCTGCGCGCCAACTACGAAAAGCAGATTGCCATGGGATTGAAGAACGTGCGACTTGTCGACGGCGACGAAATCCGCAGCCTGTTTCCGCAATTGCGCGGCGATGACATCGTTGGCGGCAGTTTCTGCTCCACCGACGGCTTTGTCGATCCCTACAGCGCCATGATCGGCTTCATGACCTGGGCCAGCGATCACGGCGCAACGCTTTGGAAGAACGCGAGCGTAACTGGAATTACGCGCAACGTTACCGGCAATGCTACTCATAACGACGCGAGCTTCGAAGTCGCGACCACGCGTGACACGGTTTCCACCCGGACGGTCGTCAACTGTGCTGGAGCGTGGGCGGCTCCGGTTGCGAAGATGGTGGGCATCGATCTTCCCGTCGCGCCCTTGCGCCGCATGCTGGTTCCGACGGAGCCGTTTGACCAATTTCCGCACACCGCGCCCATGATCATCGATATGTCCACCGGCTTCCACTTTCGCCCCGAGAGCCGTGGATTCCTGCTGGCGTGGAACGATCCGGAAGAAACGCCCGGCTACAAAACTGATTTCGACGCGAGCTTCATCGAGAAAATCCTGACCCGCGCCGCGGATCGCGTGCCCGTCTTCGAAAATCTCGCGGTCAATCCCAAGCGAGCCTGGGCCGGACTCTATGAAATGACGCCCGACCATCACCCAATTCTCGGCGAATCTCCGGAAGTCCCGGGCTTCTATTTCGCCAACGGCTTCAGCGGGCACGGCGTGATGCACGCGCCAGCCACTGGAAAAATTCTGAGCGACTTAATTCTGACTGGGAAGACCGATCTGATAGACGCGTGCCTGCTGAACTTCTCGCGCTTCGCTGAGGGGCGGATGATTCACGAGACGGCAGTGCTGTAGCCGCGGCGCGATTTGCCAACTGAATCATTTATCATGGCCGCTGAAAAGGACCTTAACCACAGGGAGCACAGAGGCGCACAGGGGACACTTTGAAATCCTCTGTGTTTCCCTGTGTACCTCTGTGCTCCCCGTGGTTAAGGTTCTTCAAACGACATGCCCCAGGAACTCAACTACTGGCTTACCACCGTCCAGATGCCCGCTCCCCCGGAGCAGCCATTGCCGGAACGCGCTGACGTTGCCGTCATCGGCGCCGGATTCACGGGACTCTCCGCGGCGCTGTCGCTTGCCAAACGCGGTGCGAAAGTCGTAGTGCTCGAATCGGAGACCATCGGATGGGGCGCGAGTTCGCGCAACGGCGGCATGGTGCTCACTGGACTAAAGCTTGGCGTCAACCAACTCATCTCGAAGTATGGACGCGAGCTGACGCGACGCATGTACGCCGCTTCGCTTGAAACGATCGACGCGGTCGAGCGAATTGTGAAAGAAGAAAGCATTGCCTGCGATTTCGTCCGCACCGGACACCTAGAAGTCGCCTGCAAGCAAGCGCATTTCGACGACTACGCCCGCCAGGTTGAAGTGATCGCCCGCGAATTCGACCACCAGTTGCGCGTCGTTCCCCGCAACCAGCTCCGCGGCGAGATCGGTTCCGACATTTATTACGGCGGCATGGTCGACGACATCTCAGCCGGACTCAATCCCGCGCGCTACGTTGCCGGACTCGGCGCTGCCGCCATGCGCGCCGGCGCCCAGATCTGCGAACGCACGCGGCTGCAAAACATTCAGCGCGAATCACGGGACGGTGCGCCTGGTTTCACGCTTAACAGTTCTCGTGGCGCGATGTGGGCACGCAACGTGCTGGTTGGAACCAGCGGCTACACCGGCGCGGCGACCCCCGCGCTGCGGAAGAAAATCATTCCTATCGGGTCGTTCATCATTACTACCGAAGTTCTCCCCGAAGCGCTGGCCCGCGAACTGAGCCCGCGCAACCGTCAGATCTACGATTCCAAGAACTATCTTTATTACTATCGCCTCACCCCAGACCATCGCATGTTGTTCGGCGGGCGCGCCGCTTTCTTCCCGGAAACCGATCAGACCATCCGCAAGAGCGCCGAAATTCTGCGGTTGGGAATGATCGACGTCTATCCGCAACTGCGCGACACTAAAGTCGAATACGTGTGGGGCGGGACGCTCGATTTCTGCTTCGACATCATGCCGCATGCCGGACAGGTCGACGGCATCTATTTCGCGCTCGGATATGCCGGACACGGCGTCGCCATGGCCACGTATCAGGGGCAAAAAATGGCCGAATGGATCGCGGAAGGAAAGACCGACAATCCGTTCACGGAGATCCCATTCCCCGGCGCGCCGCTCGGGCTTTACAACGGCAAGCCCTGGTTTCTCCCCTTCGCCGGGGCGTACTACAAAGTTCTAGATTGGGTATCGTGAGAGAAGCAGGTCTCAGTCCCAGGTGTCAGGAACAAAACTGAGCCGCCTTTGGTTTTCCTGACACCTGAGACCTGGCACCTGAGACCTTTTTTCCGGGAGAACCGCATGTCTATCTTTGGCCTTATCGAATACGACGACGCCAGCGCCGAAGTGCGCGCCATCTACGACGACATCATGGCCACGCGCAAGACCGACTGGATCAACAATTTCTGGAAGGCAATCGCGCACGATCCCATCATGCTCAAGCGCACTTGGGAAGACATTAAACAGATCATGGCTCCCGGAGCGCTTGATTCGCTCACCAAAGAAATGATCTATGTTGCCGTTTCGGTCACTAACCAGTGCGAATACTGCATCGCTTCGCACACCGCCTCGGCAATAAATAAAGGCATGACCGACGCGCAGTTCAAAGAGTTGATGTCCGTGGTTGGCATGGCGAACGAAACGAATCGGCTCGTCGCCGGATATCAGGTGGAGGTCGACGACCGCTTCAAACCGGAGGCCGGCAAATGAACCAGGTCTCAGGTCGCGGGTGTCAGGTCTCAGGAGCGTACTCCTCGCGAAGTTCTATAATCGTTACAGGCGAAGCGCCACACGCGAATCGCGAGCGCGATCGAAAGAGGTAAGGCATGGCTGAGATGACGGTGATTCCAGTTGCAACCCATGGTTTCTTCCTGGACGGGAAGTGGCTGGAAGAGGGGGACATCGTCGATGTGCGCGCGCCTTACGACGGCGCCCTCATCGCGCACGTGTACCAGGGACGCCGCGAACATGCAGACGCCGCCATTGCCGCCGCCGTCAAGGCTTTCGGAACCACCCGGCGACTGCCCGCTTTCGAGCGGCAACGAGTTCTGCGCCAGATTGCGACCGGCATTCATGATCGCAAAGAGGAATTTTCCCGCACGATTGCGCTGGAAGCGGGCAAGCCAATCAAGAGCGCTCGCACCGAAGTTGACCGTGCTGTTTTTATTTTCAACATCGCCGCCGAAGAGACGGTTCGCGGCTACGGCGAATATTTGCCGCTGGACTGGCAGCAGTCGACCGCCGGGCGTTGGGGC
>WNFA01000749.1_pt1 | contig 32735 bp, 24 predicted proteins | sample 5400481 | NCBI WGS metagenome assembly WNFA01 (sample SAMN13153340, study PRJNA577476) | soil metagenome | isolation source: 120 cm saprolite under Douglas fir tree site 2 hole 1 replicate 2 | place: USA:California | collected 2015-04-18 | reverse complement strand
GCCCTTCCTGAAATCCGCTCAAGGCGGCGTTGCGCTGGGACTGCGTGCGATCGCCGTGAATCATGGCAGCGTTGAAACCATCTCGCTCGAGTTCCTTGGCCAACCTTTGCGAGCCGCGCTTGGTGCGGGTGAAGATCAGAGTCTGTCCCTTTTCTTCGTACAGCAACTGCCGGAGCACGTCCAATTTTTCGGACGGGCGCACCTCATAAGCTTCGAGTCGCACGCTTTCCGCAGGCTTCAGAACTGAGCCCAGCGCTATCCGCACCGGCTCACGCGTGTAGTCGTTCACCAGCGACGCCACGGATTGCTCCATGGTAGCGGAGTAACACAGCGTCTGCCGGCGCTGCGGCAGAATTTGCAGGATGCGCCGAATGGCGGGAAGAAAGCCCATGTCGAGCATGCGGTCGGCTTCGTCGAGCACAAGTATCTTCACGTGACGCAGGTCGGCGAACTTGCGGGTGATGAAATCCTGCAAGCGCCCCGGAGTAGCGATTACAAATTCGCAGCCGGAGCGGAGACTGTGGATCTGCGCCTTCTCCGATACGCCGCCGATCACCAGCGCCGCCTTCGGCATTTTCTTGTCGCGCAGTTGTTCGTACTGCTCGTGAACTTGCATGGCGAGTTCACGGGTAGGCAACAGCACGAGAGCGCGCACTTGCTTGGATGATTCTTGTTTAGACGATTCAGCGCGCAGCATCTCGATGATCGGAATCAGAAATGCGAGCGTCTTGCCGGTGCCGGTCTGGGCGGTGCCAATCACGTCCTTGCCTTCAAGGGCAGGAGAAATGGCTCGCGCCTGGATGGGTGTGAGGGTAATGAATTGAGCTGCCGCCAACTTCTGCTGCAGTGCGGCAGACAAGGGCAGTTCCGTAAATGTTGTCATTCGATTGTTTTCTTTCTGGAGGGGCCTAGTAGATTCTCAAACACAGTGTCGAGAGTTCGCATGCCGCTCGCAATGAAATTGGCGCTGGAACGAACGGCGGGCAGGAAATGCGGAGGTGGAGCGGATCCAACAAGATCCCCGCTTAACGGCAAACCGTAGCAAAAGCGTTAATGACAGTATAGCAGAAGTGGACACGGTGTGGGGTTACGTTGGTTTGACGCTAGTCGCCAGCTGTTAATTACCCAGGCACCTGCCAGGCAACTGGATGTGTAGCGCGGACACTCCTGTCCGCGTTTCGACGGGTAGACGAACGTAAGAACCAATTACCGGCCGCGAAAACAACATCCCCGAAAGGCCTCAGTAGACTGAAATTTTTCCCCGGATCACCACCACCGACGCCGCAGGCAAATCGTAAATCGAGTCGCTCGTCGCGTTCTGTTTCGAGCGCAAGATCGGCCCGTCGGGATCAGCCGTGCCGTTCGTATAACTGACGACCGTAGGCGCAGCCGCTTGTTCCGCGTGCGCCATAAAGCGAGTGCGCGGAGGGTTCCATTTGTACTGAGCGCTGCCAAAAGTTGCGATCTCGACTGGTCCCCAAAATCCCCCAGCGGAAGTTTCTGACGTGCGAAATCCGATGTGAACCCGGTGCCCATTCTCCTGATCGCGATTCACAATCATCAAAGACCATCCGCCATTGGGGCGCTCTAAAGCGTAGGCCGTTACCAGTGCGCGGCCAGCTCCGTCGTCGATATCGGATTTGGCCGAGTAGACCTGATGCTCTCCGCCCCCGGGCTGCACCCATTCCAGGTTGATAAGTTGCGCCACGAAGAATTGCGCCAGCGGCTGCTGAATTTTGTAGGAAGCGTCAACCGTGAACATGCCAAAGGTCCCCGGGGAACTGTTGCAGCCGGGCTCCATCTGAAGGGGCAGATAGTGGAAGTAATAAACGCCCTTTGCCCCCGCATCGAGTAGCGATCCGATGTAGTCCGCCAGCCAGAGGCCGGAAAAAATGTCCTGATAAGTTTCGCTCGCGCCGGACGAAAGATTCCCCTCGGTGACAAACATCGGCATGTCGGCGGGCACGCCGTCTTCATGCCACACCTGAATGATGTGGCGCATGAGTTCGGGCTCGTCATAAAGCACGCCCCACGGAGTTTTGCAGGGATCGTAGGGATAGTGCTCGAAGGAAAAAAAGGCGAGATCCTTCATTCGGCCGTGCTGCTTCAGATAGTCGAGGAAGCGCGCGGTCCAGGAGACTCGGCCGTTGGCGTCGGGCCAAACTTCGATATCCCGGTTGACGCCCTGGAAAGACGGCCCGCCCAGTTTGAGCGCCGGATCGAGGCGATGAAGCGCAGTCGCCCACTGCACGTAAAGCGCGGCGTAATCCTCGGGGAGCATGTACTGGCCGTCGGCCTCCTCGCCCATCTCGACGTAAGAGATCGGATAGTGCCGGTGCTCAAGATAAGCGATCTCGGCAACCGCATTGTCGGGAGTGTCGTAGAGCATTGCGACGGGAATCATGGCGGGCAGTCCGCGAGTGACACCGCTGGTGAAGAAAAGATCAAAGCCCATCTGGGCCTGGCGAGTGGAACCGCGATCGGATGGCTCATGCCATGGATCGACGGACGAGCAATAAGTGGTCGTCTGCTCCTGATCGGCCGTGTGGCGCAGAGTATCGTGAAATGAATCGTGGAAGGCGGCGTCGTCGGTAGCGGTTCCAAGGTAGAGTTCGCGGATGGAGTAGCCGACGCAGTTGCGAGGATCGGCGGGACCATCAGCATCGCAAGTGTTGGAGGACTCGGTCATCCAGACGCGCACGAAACGCACCGCCACCGGAGCCGTGACCAGGCGAACGGTCTCAGCGCCGCCCTTGCCGGCGGTGACAGCGCCTTGCAGAAAAGTTTGCCAGACGCCGCGAGTGGGCGATTTGATGGGATCGTCGCCGGTCCAATACTGAATGGCGTAGTGCGTGGCATAAGGCTCACCCCACGCTATACGAATGCTGTCGACAGGCTGCGGCTGCGCCAGATCGAGGACGATCCACTGCGGATGAAGGACGTCTCTTTCTCCGGTGAAATGTTGCGTGAGATACGGATTGCTCTTCCAGAGAGTGTTGAGGTCACCGTCGGTGAGGCGGGAGAAACCGGTGTTTTCGGTGCCGTCGTTGCGCGTGAAGCCGCGACGGGGAAGCGCGTATCCGTAGGAGTAGCGCAGGCTCTCGGTAGGAACGGCAGCACCCGTGAAATAGCCCTTGCCCGATGGGTCGCTCCATGTTCCCTGCGGATTCCAGTGCCAGGCTTCAACCGCCAACTCGGTATTCTGCCGGTACGACACCGTCTGCCAGCCAGAGGACAGCGTTGCCTGCAGCGAAGGTGGAAGCAGATCTTTGTCGATAGCGGCGGCCGGAATTCGATCAACACCCGCGCCCAGAGTTTCGCTCGGGACAAAATGGTTGGCAGAGTGCGAGACGTCTACGGTGATGGTTTGGGCGCCGCCGAAAAGAGTGAATGTCGTGACGACGGAGAGAAGGGTGGCCGGAATTCTCACGCGAATGCCTCCAGATATCGGAACGAAGATTCAGAATAGCTAAGTATTAAAACGATTGAATTATACGGATTATGCGACTAGCGGACGAGCAGTTTTCGATGTGTGAAAAATGTTTCTTGGTGGAGCGCCGGGCGTCCCCGCCCGGCCACCCCAATGCTGGACCCTTCGACTTCGCTCAAGATGCCCGTCTCTCCAGCGCTTTAGTGGTCAGTAGATTTCGTCCCCTGCTTCTCCGGCCGCACTTCATATTCGGGATGTGGCACGCCCATCAGCCATTTATCGAACCATCCAACTATATTGTCGAGCCGCTCAATTCGATGCCACGGCTCACCCGAGCGTGACAGTTCATGCGTCTCGCGCGGGAACACAACCATCGCGGTCGGCCGCTTCAGAAACTTGAGCGCGCGGAACAGTTGCTCTCCTCCCGAGTCCTGCGGAGTGCGGAAGTCGGCCTGTCCCAGAACAAACATCATGGGCGTATGAATTTTCTCGACGAACGTAATCGCGGAGCGGTTGGCGTAGTCCTTCGGGTCCTGAAAAGGCGGCGCCTTGAACCAGTTCGGCTGGAACAAAGTGAAATCGGCCGTGTACCACCACGAGGCCCAATTCGAGATGTCGCGTTGCGATACGGCAGCTGCGAAGCGGTCGGTCTGGGTCACAGTCCAGTCGGTTAGCACGCCGCCGCCGCTGCCGCCAGTCACCCCGAGCTTCTTGGGATCGACGTAGCCGCGCTTGAGAATTTCATCCACTCCCGCCATCAGGTCGCGGTAGTCGTCGCCCGGATAGTGGTACTGAATGATGTTGCCGAAATCCTGTCCGTAGCTGGTCGAGCCGCGCGGGTTGATGTAAAGCACCACGTAGTCCTTGGCCGCCATCCATTGAAATTCGTGGTCGAAGACCCAGCCATAGGCGGCGTGTGGTCCGCCGTGAATGTCGAGGATCAGGGGATATTTTTTCTTCGGATCGAAGTCGGGCGGCTTCTGAATCCAACCTTGAATGGGGATGCCGTCGAAACTCTTGTAATTAATCTCCTCCGGAGCAGTGAGGTTGAGTTGCGACCAGAGCGTCTTGTTCGCATCGGTGATGCGGGTTTGCGCACCGTTCTGGTTGTCCTCCGTCGACACGGTGAACAAGTCGCCGATCGTAACCGGCGTCGAGACCAGTGCAACAACGGTGCGCGCATCGGGCGTGACGGAGAAATCGAGTACAGCCTGATCGCCACGAGTAATTTCGGTAACCGCGCCCGTTTGCGCGTCCACACGAACCAGCGGTGTGCGCCCCCGCTTTGCTACGGTGTCGAAGAGCCAGCGCCCGTCCGCCGACCAGTGCAGGGTTGCGCCGTTGCCCCCGCGCGGGGCCGCATTGTCGCCGAAGACGGAACTGCCCATGTCGAAGTCGTAGCTCGCAGTCAGATTCCGGGGCTGGGCATTCGGAGTGAGGTCCATGATCCAAAGATCGGGCTGGGAGTAGGAACGGACGGGCTGGGTGACGGAACCGTGGAAGGCGATTTGCCGGCCGTCGGGGCTGAGTGCGAGATCGCCGATTCCCATAGGAACGGCAGCCAGCTTTTCGAGCGTGCCTCCAGGCATTTTGGGCGAGGATGCAACTGAATAAATATCAGTGCTCGCTGTCTCGTAATAAGGCTCGTCAATGCGGCTGGTGAGGAAGTAGATGCGCGAACCATCGTGCGTCCACACAATTTCGCCTTCATCGTAGTCACCGCTCGTAAGTTGCAGCGGTTTGGCCGGGTCGTCGGAAGTGGTCGGGACGTCAATCACCCAGATGTGCTCGTGCCGCTTGAAATCAAGATAGCCTTCTTCATTGTCGCGGTAGACGGCACGAGTAATGATGTGGATGTCGGATTCGCGGTCGCCGTCGGAGTCAGCCTTCGCCACCGTCGAACTGCCCGGAGCCGTAGATTCTTTGGCGTTTGGACCGGTGTTCGCGCTGCCTTTCGCGTCATTTTTCTTGCGCTGTTCCTTCTCGATATCCTCGGGCGTAGTCGAACTCAAGAAAGCGATTCGCTTGCTGTCCGGCGACCAGACTGGACCGGCTGCGCCCTTTGGCAGATCGGTAATAATGCGGGCTTCGCCACCAGCCAGCGATAGAATCGCAATTTGCGCTGGGCGAGGCTTGCCGCTGTCGTCTTTCTCTCCACCGCGGACGAACGCGATTCGCTTGCCATCCGGCGACCATCGCGGGTGCGCGTCGTGCTTGCCATTGGTCATGCGGAGGGAATCTTCGTTGCCGGAAGTGGTGACCATCCAGATAGAAGTCTCGTACCCAGTCCGCTTCTCGTCCGTGACAACACGGGTAAAGACGGCGCGGGATCCATCGGGCGAAACTTGCGGGTCAGCGATCCAGACGAAATTGAACAGGTCTTTTTCGGTGATGGCTCGTTTCGCAGTGCCCGGCTGAGGAGTCGAATTCTGAGCGGGAAGCGAGGTGGCGATTGCGAGAACGATGATTGCCGGAGTAATGACGTGAGTGGAAATAAGAAATTTCATGGGGCATCCTCAAAACAGCAGCCGCACCCGCGGCGCTTGCATTGTGCTATGCGGAGTTGGGCGGGGTCAAACGCCTTAAAGCGGCAGCCAAGTCCCAATTCCCTTCTCTAAAGCACGCTCGTAAATCAACGGCGCCACGGCGATGTCATCGAGCGCGAGCCCTAAATTGCAGGTAATGGTGCGCTCGTCCGGTTTTTCGCGGCCCGCCTTGCGCCCCGTGACAAGCTCTCCCAGGTCCGCGTGAATGGCGGGGATGTTCTGAAAATATCCGAGGTCGCGATAATGATGCAGCTGCGGCTCGTCATCGGTACAAAACTTGTCGGCTTCACGCAGGGCGTCGGGATGCCAGTACGAATCAAAGTCCACCAGTGACGCAAAGGCGCCTTCACGAAGCCAGCCGCGTTGAATGGTGGCGTGCGGCGTCCGCAGAATCGGGCCCGCCGTGACGACCATATCACTCGCAACCACTGCCTGCCTCGCGTCGCTCACCGGGACAACCTCGATTCCCAGATGCCGACTCATTTCCTGCGCGTAACGAACTGCGCGATCAGCGTGTTTGTCGTACGCATAAACTTTTTTCAGCGGGAAAAGAACTTTCAGCGCTTCTAGATTGCTGCGCCCCTGTACTCCGCAACCTAGGATCCCAACGCTGCTCGACTCGGACCGCGCCAGATATTTTGCCGCAACCGCCGTGGCAGCGCCGGTACGCTGTGCGGTGATCCACGTGCAGTCCATGAGCGCGACGGGAATGCCGGTTTCAGGATCGTTGAGGATGAGTAGTCCCGTGACGTAGGGCAAGCCGCGCTTGCTGTTGTCCGGCAGCCTTCCGCCCCGGAATTGAAGCCGGCATGGCGTGGATAAACGCGTCGGGCATAGTGTCGGGCATGGTATGGATGCCGATTTTAGGCGGCATCTCAACGCGCCCTTCGGCCTTCTCGCGAAACATCTCCTCCAGCGCTGCGATGATTTCCGCCATGTCGAGTCCGGTGGAGACGACGTTGGAGTGCGAGAGGTAGAGGAGTTCTTTTCCGAGCCTTTCCGGGCCGAGGCGTGAATTCGTGCGTGAATTAATATGTTGCTCCAATATCGCTTTACTTTTTCTTGTTGCTCAGTTTCTCGGCAAGCGCGTTGGCGTCATCGAGCATTTTGTCGATGCGGCGGGCTCGGGCGTCCGGAGTTCTGTAATAGAAGATGCCAAACAGGTGCGCCCGCCGGCGGGAGGCTGACATGCCCTCCCAACCTTCACGCGCAAGTGGATGGCGCGCGAAAGCGACCTGCAGAATGGGCGGCAGTTCCCGCTCCGCCTCCATGACGGCGAGCAAGCGTTCCGCAATTTGTTCCGCGCGACGGATGCGTGCTTCGCCGCTCTTAGGTTCGGTGATCCACTTCGCAATGTCATCGCGGGTGGAGTGATTCAATCCGTCATACCAGCGGCGAAGCGAGCGATCTTCGTTGAGAATGCGCTTGAGTTCATCGGGGATGGTTACGGTTCGCTCCTCGCGATCCAGTTCCATCTGAAAATGGGCGACGCTGCCTTCTACGGCTCGCGCTTCCTTTTGCATCCGCTTGTTGACCAGCAGAAAGTGCCAGCCCTCTCGGGTGGGAAACAGCGAAGTGCGGAAGGCGAACCCGTTGATTTCGCCTTTTACTTTAATCTGGCCACGCAACCCCCAGGCTTTGGTTGCATCGAACGGTATGCGAACAATGATCCAGTTAAGGCGGGAACGCAAGCGCTCGAGCCTGGCATCGAAACGCTTGGCGGCGGGCGTGGGCTTGGCTCTGGAGGCTTTCGGCATGGGCGGACACCGGGCGTTTGCATTCTAATATGAACGAACGGGCGCATTGACATGTCTGGCAGGAGTTAAACTATAGGAAAAGACATCCGGGAGAACTATTGTGATCTGCCCGAACTGCAGGGAAGACAATGCACCCACTTTCCGTTTTTGCGGAATGTGTGGCACCTCGCTCGAACCTCGGGTCGAAGCCCGACGGCCGGTGGGCGCACCCGTACCGATCCTGCCACCGAGCCTGCCAAAGATAGCCCACGCGCCGGAACCGCTGCGGCCCGTCGTCATGGAGAACGCGGCCAGGCCCTCAAACAGTCCGCTATCGTCACTCGGCGGACCGTCGGTGCTGGGCTTGGATCAGCCTGGCGCAAGTCATTCTAGTCCGAATCAGCCAAGCACGGACGCGCTGCGGGAAAGAGCTTTCTCCGGCCTCGATTCTTTCTTTGAGCCCGAGCAACCAAAGACCGGCGGGCGGCGGATCCTGTTGATGGTGGTGCTGCTTGCGGCATTGGGCGGAGCGGCCTGGTGGACGTACACAAACTATCTGGGCGCTATGGAAGGTCGAAAACCCGAGCCCGCCACTTCAAGTGCCGGTGAAGCTTCGGCAGAGAAGCCATCGACGCAGGCGGGCACCCAGGATGCGGCTCCAGCGCCCGCTGCCGGCTCGTCCCAGGCGGTTCCGTCGGCTGCAGTACCAAGTAGCCGAGTCCCGGAGAACCAGACCGAGAACGCAAGCGCTGGTCCCGACGCTACCCGAAAGATCGCGGACGCAGGGGCAAAGCCTGCGGCCGAAGCGAAACCGATGACTCCGGCACCTGTGGCTCAGCCGGCGCCTGCGGCTACAGCAAAGACCGCGCCGGCCGAGAAGCGCGCGGCGACGCGAGAGCCCGGCGTGACCTCCGCCAAGGCTTCGACCTCGCCCCCGCCCGCGACGGCTGACACCGGCGACGCGGACTTCCGCAAAGGCGAGGCCTACCTCTACGGGCGGGGGGCGGGGGAAAACTGTGGCGAGGCAGTGAAATATTTGAAGGCTGCGTCGGCTAAATCCAGCGCTAAGGCACGCAGCGCGTTCGGAACCATGTATGCCACCGGCCACTGTGTGCAGCGGGATCTGCCAACATCATATTTATGGTTTGCGCTGGCTCTGCGGGTGGATCCGAATAATCAGATTCTGGAAAAAGATTTGAACGCGGTCTGGAACCAGATGACGCCGCCCGAGCGGCAGATGGCTACCAGAATGAAACAGTGAAAGATTGAAATGGAGAGCCGGGCGTCCCCGCCCGGCCCATCCCTACTCGCCCGCCGGCACCAAATTCAACGCCTTCTTCACCGTGCCGCGTTCGATCATGATTTTTTCCTGCAGCAGCGTAATGGCATAAATCAACTGCTCGGGACGCGGCGGACATCCGGGGACATAGATATCCACCGGAATGACCTGATTCACGCTCTGCACGAGCGCGTAATTATTGAAGACGCCACCCGAAGTTGCGCACGCTCCCATCGAAATGACCCACTTCGGTTCCGGCATCTGCTCCCAGAGCTGGCGAATTACGGGTGCCATTTTGTTCGAGACGCGGCCGGCAATAATCATCAGGTCCGATTGCCGCGGCGACGGCCGGAACACTTCGGCGCCGAAGCGCGCGATATCGAAACGCGACGCACCCATCGACATCATTTCAATTGCGCAACAGGCGAGGCCAAACGTCATCGGCCAGATTGAATTCTTGCGCATCCAGTTGACGGTCGAATCGAGCGTGGTCATGACAATGCCTTCGGGCACGCCGTCTCCGTAGACGAGTTCCTTGACTACCTTCTTGCCGTTTTCGACGTCAACGTAGTGGCCGAAACTGAGCTCTTGCGCCATGGATATATTTTAACCGGAGAGGACGCCGAGTGTGCAGAGAAAGCTGGGCGCTTAAGCCGAGGAAAAGACTATTTCATACCCTCTAACCACGAAGAGATTGGTGAGCCGGCGGACCCCGCCGTAAGGCAGCCCTTGCCGTCCGGGGTCATCAAGACGCTCTTTGTTGTGTGCGAACACTCTTGAGGACCCTCTTCATCCGGCCGCGAGGACAAACCGGCGTCGCGAAGAAAGTCCATGCCTGCGACCGCCGTAGAGTGCCGGCCGATCAGGGTTTTGAATCCTGATTTTGCGTTCCGTGTCCGTGATGCATATGACGAGACAACAATGAGTGTGGTCCGCCATAGATGAATTCGCGAGCGATGTTTCCGCCCGCATATCCCAGCAATGTGTAGTTGCCCATTCGGAAACCATCCTTGGCGTCAAAGCGACTCGGATACCACGCATAGACGGCAGTCATGGTGCCGGCATATGGAGCGACTAGAGACGGGACCGAAAAGACCCGATGGCCATCGTCGCCGCGACGTGTTATGAGAGTGGAAAGCATGGCATGGCTCAGGCGTGGGAAGAAACCTTTGCACTCGCAGCGGTAATACAAGGTGTCTTCGCCAAAGGCTTCCGCAAGCGTATAGCGCGTCGTGGTGCTTACGGCGGCGATGCCGAAATTAGAACCGAAGCGCTTGCCATAAGCCTCCGCACCCTGTCCCCACTCTGGCGGAGTGTTGTCCGCCTGGTTAATGCCAGCGGATAATGCCGCGCCCAGGATGGGATACGGGCCGATCATGTCGAAGATGTAGTTGTGGAACTTGGTTTTCTCGGTCGGACGCACGTAGGCCGGAACGGGTTGCGCCGGGGGCGTGTTTGCAACCGTGCCGGGGGAATCGGGGGGGGCAGCCGCTGATTGAGCCTTGGCCAGCACTGGCAGGGCTGCGAGTTCAGCGATTACCAACAGCAAGAGCATAATTCGGCGCATCTTCATGTTGAGATTCTCCTCGGCCAATCTGAGATCCAGCTTACAGCTCAAAAGGTTACTTCTTCATGTGGTAAACGGGCAAGGTCCGATTTGTTAACCCGTCATCCGATTCGAGGTCGGGAGAGATGCTAGCTGGGGGAAAGAATGACTTTGCTGGTCCAAACTCCACAGTTCTGACATTTAATTTGGTTCGCTTGATTTCTTAAGCTTCCCGGCAATGCAGCGATGGATCGTCAAGTACTTTCTTCAGGCCAGGACCCTCTAGCGCGCCGGACTCGATATCGATATGCCAATCTTCTGTCAGGACCAGCGAATGCTTCAAGTCGTAATATGCGATGTGCAGCGCCGGGCCGTCAAAGAAAAGGTTTGCGTACCCGTTGTAGCCAACATCAACTTCCTCGTCGCTCGGATAACGCCGGTTATCCCAAGCGAGCCATCTACAATCCGGGATATCCGGAGCCGCGCCGCGCTCGACGGGCATACCGCCGTGTCCTATACATCGCCCGTAGGCCTCGATGCCGTCCTTGACGCTGAACTTCTCATAGATGGCGAGCCTGTGCTCGTGGCCCCAAAACCAAATAACCGGCCGATGAATCAGCTTCGCAAGTTGCTTCGCCGGAATTTGATACCAATCCTCAAACCCGGAGTGCGGCCCGTGATGTGACAGAAGAATCAATCCACGTTTGTCGCCGTCCGGATTCACCGAGGACTTCAGCCAGTCGAGCAGGGGTTCGGGAAGATTGCACCCCGGCTTGAACAGTGTCGTCTTGCGAAGCCATTTGTTCCGCCGCAGCAGTGGCACTTTCCCCCAGTCGAAGCGAGTGGAATTGTAGCCTGTGTCCAGTCCGACCATGCGCCAGTGCTTATTTTCGAGACAAAAGAAGCTCGCCCACTGTCCTGCTCCCCATTCGCTGCAGCGTTCTTTCAATCCCATCTTCGGCAGAACCATTCTCCAGTAGCCGTTTCCTTCAGCGTACATTTCGTGATTGCCATTGAGTGCGAAGCCGCCTTTCGCGCCCATCGGCCACTTTACCGGCGCATAGGGACTCGTTTTCTCCCCGAGGAAGTTCTCTCGCACCTCGTTGCTGTCGCCTATGTAATACACATCTCCCAGGTGAATCGTGAAATCCGGCTCGGACTCTTCCATTGCGGCCGCAACAATTCTCGCTTCATCCGTCCCAGTTCCCCAATCGCCCGCGAGACTGATCTTCACCCGGTCATCGATCGGATAAATTCCGGTTCCTTTTCCGTGCGTCGTGTAATCTCTGAACGCGTGCTTCCTATGAAACCAGTATTTCGCAACCGCCGGTATCCACACAGAAAGCCGGTTGGGAAGGAAAGCCGCGAGGGGATCGTAGGTCGCGGTCGAATAACCCGTCCGCGCGGCGCGAAAATGTGAGGTAATTCGAGAATGCGCGAAACCTGTGAAGTTTCCGAGGTCCTTGCCGGAGTATTTCTGGTCCGGCGTCCCCAGTCGGCGCTCGGTGTTCTTCTTGGACTTAACACGCATCTTAGTGGCTCATCGCGAAGGGTTATTGTGGTGTCAACGAATCCGTTAGCCTTAAGTCGTCCGTCGGTTTGGTTATCCTGTTACTATACCCCACAGCGGGAGGTCCCTCCGGCGGGCGTGCGGCCCGACGGCAGTGAGATTCGCAGTCTACACCACAAACATGGCTACGCCCGCGCCGAACATCGCCGCTGTGGCGATCGCCACGACGGTCCTTCCCAGGCGTGAACTCGGTTGGCCCTGCATCAGCTTCCTGTCCGAGGCGACGATCAGGATTGCGACGAGAAGGAAGGGGGCTAACAATCCGTTGATGACGGCTGTCCAGTAGAGCGCCTTCACCGGATTGATGCCTGCGAAGTTCAATCCGACGCCCACTCCCGTTGAAAGGAGAATGAGAGTGTAAAACGAGCGCGCCTGCTTCAACTTCTTGTCCAAGCCTTGGCGCCAGCCCAGCGTTTCCGCGAATGCGTATGCGGCTGAGCCGGCCAGGGTCGGGATGGCAAGAAATCCGACGCCGACAATACCCACGGTAAACAAGGTCGCAGCGAACTTGCCGGCGAGGGGTCGAAGGGCTTCGGCGGCCTGGCGAGTAGTCTCAATGTGCGTGATACCGTGGCGGTTGAGGGTGATCGCAGTGGTCAGGATGATAAAAAACATGACCACATTTGAAAAAAACGTGCCGACGCCGACATCCATTCGTCGCAGGTGAAGTTCTTTGATCGTTGCTCCTCTCCGTTTCGCGAGCGTACTCTGACCTGCGGTTTTTTCTTCTTCAACTTCTTCACTCGCCTGCCAGAAAAACAAATACGGACTGATGGTGGTGCCGAGAATCGCGACCAGCGTCGACCATTCATCTCTGGTATGCGGCATCGACGGCACGAGGGTATCGCGCATCACCCGGCCCCAATCCGCGCCGACCACAAATGCGGTAATGGGGTATGCAAAGAGCGCCAGCACCAGCCATTTGAGCACGTTCGCTATCTGGAGATAACGCAGCCGAACTGTTGCCCACGAAATCAAGAGTGCGAAAACCACGACAAACCAGTAGGACTTGACCCCGGACAGCATTTCAGCTGCATCCGCCATGCCTGCGAGGTCGGCGGAGATGTTAATCGTGTTGGCGGCAAGCAGGGCCACGATGAAGACGCGTAGCAGCCAGCCCGGAAATCGCTGTTTAAAATTCCCGGCCAAGCCCTGCCCTGTCACCATTCCGATTCGGGCACACATCATTTGAACTGCGGCCATCAGCGGCCACGTGAGGAGCGCGGTCCAGAGAAGTTTGGTTCCGAGCTGCGCGCCCGCGACAGTATATGTGGCTATGCCCGACGGATCATCGTCGGCCGCGCCGGTGATAACGCCCGGGCCCAGCGACTTCAACAACAATCGCATCCATCGAGCTGGGGCAGGTGTCGGCACGAAATAGGCAGAGCGTAAAATCCCTACAAATCATAACGCGAATCTTTTCATAATCCTGCACGGCGAGGCCGTACAACTCGAGCGCTCGATTGGGGGAAACGTTCGCAATACGGCCACATTGCTAGAGGTGCTGGTCGCGACGAAAGTAAGGCCGCTCTCGGGACTAGGTCCCGCCAGTTCCTGACTTGCCCATCGAAGTCTTGTTGAGCTGTGCGTTGGGATGCGGTTCGGAAGCTAGTCGTGGAGAACGACATTAAGAAGTGAACTGTGAACTTGCAGGCCGCTCCCGCCGTTATAGTTAACGAAACCTAATTTTCTGAACTTGTTCATGAAGAAACTGACCCGCGACCGGGTTGTACCTATCATATCTGCGAGGGTCTCCTGACTGATCTTGGGGATTACAGTCTCGGGCACGCCTTCCTTGCCGAAGTGAGCCAGCAAGAGCAGAATCCGAGCGAGTCTCTTTTCGCTGGAATTGAAGAGTTGGTCAACTAAGTCTTCCTCGTATCGAATGTTCCGTGCCAGCAGATACGCAACGAACAGGTCTGAGAACGTGTGTTCCCGGTGAAGCGCCAGCATCATTGCTTTCTTGTCAATTTGCAGAAGTTCGCAGTCTGTCACTGCGGTTGCAGAGCCCATCCGTAGAGGCTGTCCGGCCAAGCCGCCTTCTCCGAAAAAGTCTCCCTCGCTCAATATGCCCAGGGTTGCTTCCTTGCCGATCTGGGATACAACCGTGAGTCTGACTTTGCCTTGCTGGATGTAGAAGATTGAGTCAGCCGCGTCTCCCTGCGCGAAGATTGCTTGCTTCTTGAGAAAGGGCACGACCTTCCTACCTTCGCCGATAGTGGCAAGGAATTCCCGTGGGTCGAAGGCACGCCTTTTCTTGGCCGAGTTGGTTGGTGGCGCCAAAGGTTTTCTCCCAGAGTAGAGGTACACTTCTGAACATTCTCGCAGAAGGGTAATCACCAACGATGTTCACTCTTGCTCACAATTGGTTAAAAACCGCTGGCCGATTCGAAATGAAACCTGCCGTAGTTAATGTATTGAAAAATGAGCAATATTGAGCATTTTCAAGCCTGTGGAAAGTTGCATTATGAGGGCGTGAAAGCCAAGGAACTCACGCTGAAGCAGATTTTAGCCGTGCCTTGTCCTACCTGTGGTGCAGCGCTTGAGGAAGGCTGTGTACTCCATACGGGTGCCCGGCGCACCGAGCCACACCGAAATCGAAAACTCTCCGCAGCCGAGGCCGTGGAAACGAAGCCCAGCAAACAGTTGAAATAGACTCGGACGGTCTACAGGAGCAGGCTTGGCCTAATAACGGTCTACCGGTGTATCCGTTGTCAATTAGTATTGCTGCTCACCAGCTTGCCGCAGCATTCGGGTCGCTCCGGCAAACTCGATCGATCCCATCCGCCGCCGAGAGCCTGAATCAGCAACACCGTGCTCGCCATGCGACGTCCCAGGATATTGACCTGCGTGACCTCATCCGAGAGCGCGGCAGTTTGCGCGGTGGTCACTTCCAGGTAGCTCGTGACTCCACCCTTGTAGCGAGTGATTGAAAGATCGAGCGATCGCTGTGCTGCCGCTACTGCTTCGTCCTGAACCGTGGCCTCATTTTCCAGAATTCTCACAGCCGCCAGGTTGTCTTCCACCTGCTGGAATCCGGTCAGCACGCTCTCGCGATAGGCAGCGACCTGAAAGTCGTACGCAGCACGCGCCTGGTCGTTGAGAGCGCGGCGTCTTCCCCCGTCGAAGACAGTGCCCAGGGCCGACAGTCCTACAGACCAAAGCCCGCTCGGTCCGGTGAGTAGGGTTGTGATGCTGCCACTCTGAAATCCTCCCGAGCCGCCCAAATCGATCGATGGGTAGTACGCTGACTTCGCAACTCCGATCTGCGCGTTGGCGGATGCTACGCGCCTTTCCGCACCTGCTATGTCCGGCCGTCTTTCCAGCAGTTCCGAGGGCACGCTGACCGGAATGTGTGGAGGCGGAGCGGTCAACGGCAGCGGCGGAAGGCTGAACTCAGCCGGAGGTTTTCCGATGAGAATTGCGACTGCATGTTCAAATTGCGCGCGCAGCACGCCTACATCAATCGCGGCTGCTCGCGTGGTTTGCAGTTGAGTTTTCGCCTGCTCGACTTCTACCTCCGAAGCGATCCCGCCATCGAAACGGCTTTGATTCAAATCCAGAGCCTGCTCATATTGTTTAACCGTAGAGTTCAGGAGTTGTTCCTCGGCGTCCAGGCTGCGGGCCTGAAAGTAATCGACGGCGAGATCCGCGTGCATGCTCAGATTGACGGTCGCCAGGTCCGCTGCGCTGGCTTGCGCCTGCTCCCGATAGGACTCCACCGTTTTTCGAACTCGTCCCCAGACGTCAACCTGGTAGGAAAGGTTGAAGGGAAGCACGAAATTGTTGTACGTAGCGCCAGCCAAGGTAAAACTTGTAGGACTGTGTCCAGATATGAGCGTGCGCGTCCCCGATAGTCCAGCCGTCAGGGTGGGATAATAGTCGGCCCGATTGTAGCGGAGGACCGCTCGTGCCTGCTGATACTGCGCCTCGGCAGCTTTCAGATTCTGGTTCGAAACGTTGACTTGAAGTTCCAGCGCATCAAGCTGCGGATCCTGAAAAATCGTCCACCACGAACCGCCAAGATTCTGGTCATTCGGTTGGGCGGGCTTCCAGTCCCCTACCTCTTTATAAGCGGGAGGAGCCTGCACTGTAGGAGTGTGGTACTTGGGCCCGACCACGCATCCAGTCAACTGGAGCACTGCCAGGGCGAGCAGCACCACCAGCAAAGGCGCCATTTTTCGAGGGTCCTTCACTTTATATCCCCTGGCAATGTTGCCTGAACAATTTGGACTTGCTGTCCGGAAACGATCGAGTCGGGCGGGTTGATAATGACCTGATCGTCTGCCTTGAGGCCGGCGACGATCTCTATCTGATTGCCGAAATCGTGCCCAGGAGTTACGGCCGTGAGCACGACTTTCCCGTCTTTCACAATGCCGACACGTAAACCTTCCGAGCGGAATAACAGAGCATTGACTGGAAGCAGGAAGGTGGAAGCCTGCGTCGGGACCGCCAGGTGGACCTCCGCATAAGAACCCGTGAGCAGCGTGCCCGAAGGATTATCCACATCGATTTCGATCAGAAGGGTACGGGTTGTTAGATTGATGTCTTCGGAAGTGCGCACCAGTTTTCCCTGAAACTTGCGGCCCGGGAACTCAGCGAGACTAAGATCCGCTGTCATGCCGGGTTTGATTCCTTGCGAGTATTCTTCAGGGACGTTTACGTAGACCCGCAGCTTTCCAGGTTGAGCGATGTGAAAGAGATCGGTTTTCACACTACTGCTGCTACCGGAATTAATAAGGTCGCCAATATCGGTGTTTCGGGCCGTGACCACTCCGTCGAACGGAGCGTAGATCTTCTCGAACGACTGCAGGGCCTGGAGTTGCTTAACGTTTGCCTGATTGGCCTCAACAATTGCCTTGTTGGCGTTGTAGGTGCCCGTAGCGTTATCGGCGTCCTGCTGAGCAACGGCATTGGTCTTCAGCAATCCCTGGTAGCGGTTCTTGGTAATCTCCGCAAGCGTGAGATTCGCCTTCGCAGTGTTGAGGTTGCTGAGCGATTGCTCGAGCTGCTGGTCGACTTCTGGAGTCTCGATCACAGCCAGCAGTTGCCCTTTCTTGACGTGCGCGCCGATGTCGAAGTACCACTTCCTCAGATACCCATTGGTGCGGGCATAGATCGGTGAAGTGATGAATGGTTGGACATTTCCCGGGAGGATGATCTCCTGGGCGGGGGCAGTTTGTTTTGGCGACACGACTGACACCGCCGTCAGAGCGGCTTGAGCAGTCTCCGCGCGCAGGGTTGCGCTGGCACTGACCCGCGACCAGATTCCCCATACTAAGAGGGCGGCAACGGCGAGCAACGCAATTGCCAGGACGAGCCAACGTTTGTGCGAACGCTCCCGCACTTCCACAACAATTGGGGGCGGGTGCCCGTCGATTCGTCTCGTGTCTTCATTTTGAGTTTGATTTTGAGGCAACATAATTGACTCCATATGTCTTGGTGTCTAGTGCTCCTGTGCTGTTTGGGCCGGATGCCGGCGTGAACTTTGCAAGACGCTGAAAAATGCTGGAACAAAGAACAGCGTCGAAACCGTCGCGAAAATCAGTCCACCGATGACCGCCCGTCCGAGGGGAGCATTTTGCTCACCGCCGTCTCCTAGGCCGAGAGCCATGGGGACCATGCCGATAATCATGGCCAAAGCCGTCATCAGCACGGGGCGAAAACGCGTGAAGCCTGCCTCCAGCGCGGCGCTGAGGGAGTCTTTTCCTTCCGCCATTTGTTCGGTGGCAAAGCTTACGACCAAGATGCTGTTGGAGGTGGCGACGCCCATGCACATGATGGCTCCCATGAGTGCGGGTACGCTCAGAGTCGTGTGCGTTATAAACAAGAACCAGGCAATCCCGGCGAGGGCCGCGGGCAGCGCGGAAATCATGATGAACGGATCCAGCCAGGACTGAAAGTTGACTACGATTAGCAAGTACACGAGCACGATCGAGAACGCCAGTCCGCTCAGCAGGCCGACGTAGGAGGCTCGCATCGTCTGAACCTGCCCACGAACAACGACTCGAGAACTGCGCGGTAATTGTTGGCGGGTGGCATCAATGATCTTGTTGATATCGCCGGCCACGCCACCGAGATCGCGTCCTGTGGCAGCGCCAAAGATGTCAATCACAGGCGCTACGTTGTAATGCGAAACGACCGCCATGCCCGTCCCCCTTTTCACGGCTACCAGACTGGCCATGAGCGATGGAGCAGCGGCCGGATTGGTGCCCGTAACCGGAATGTTCTCTAAGCTCTGCAACGTGTCCGCGCGATATTGGGGTGTCTGGGTCGCGATCTGATAGCTGACACGATTTTTGGGGTCTACCCAAAATGTGGGCGAAGTTTGGAAGCTGCCGCTCAGCGACACCAGAAGATTCTGCGCAATATCGTGCGCCGAGAAACCAAGTTGTTCTGCCTTGGTGCGTTCGACACTAAGGCGCAAATAGGGCTCATCGAAGGGCTGTTGGATTCGCAGGTCCGACGTTCCGGAAACGTATCTCATTTTCGCGAGCAGGGCGTCTGCATAGAGCCGGTTTCCCTCCAAGTCGTTTCCTACAACCTGAACATCGATGGGAGCTGGCAGGCCAAAGTTCAAAATTTGGCTGACCATGTCGGCGGGCAGGAAAGCGAACGTGACCCCCGGGAACTGTTTGGGAAGCGCGAGACGAAGCTGGTGAATATAGTTGTCCGTGGGATGATGATTGGCGGAAAGGGTCACAAGAATGTCAGCGTCGGAGGTGCCCACCGGCGCTGAATTGCTGTAGGAGAGATTGATGCCGCTGTAGGGCAGGCCGATGTTGTCAATGACGCTCTGGATCTCGCCTGCCGGAATCTGCCCTCGAATTGACCGCTCGACCAAGTCGCAAAGATTGGCGGTCTCTTCAATGCGCATTCCGGTGGGAGCACGCATATGAAGCTTGAAAGAGCCGGCGTCAACGCTGGGAAAGAAATCCCGGCCCAACCAAGGAATCAGGATTACCAGCGAACCGAGACAGCTGGCAAAGAACGCAATCAGGAAAGCACGCCGGTGATGGAGACAAACGTCCAGCAGTCTGCGATAGCTCTGACGAAATCTTTCGAAGGCTTCCTCAAAACGCTTCTGCAGTCGTACCAGCGGATTGCGGGAGGGGGCATCTCCTGCTTCCTTTTTGTCTCCCCGCAGTAAGTACTTGGCCATTGTCGGGACGATGGTCCGCGAAAGGAAATAGGAAGCCAACATTGCAAAAACCACTGCTTCAGCGAGCGGCACGAAGAGGTACCGCGCGACGCCGGACAGTAGGAACATGGGAGCAAACACAATGCAGATCGAAAGCGTGGACACGAATGCGGGCGTCGCGATCTGAGACGCGCTGTCCAGGACAACTTCGTCCATATCCTTGTCGGGCTCGGCCTCCCGGTTGCGGTTGATATTCTCGACCTCGACTGTGGCGTCGTCCACCAGGATACCGACCGCCAGAGCGAGTCCGCCGAGCGTCATAATGTTGATCGTTTGTCCGATCGCACTCAGCACAATAATGGAGGTCAGAATCGCCAGCGGGATTGAGGTCGCGATGATCACGGTGCTTCGCCAACTGCCCAGGAATGTGAGAATCATGAAGGCGGTCAGGCACGCGGCAATTAACGTTTCCCTGACCACGCCACTGATCGCGCTACGAACGAAAATCGACTGATCAGCCAGAGGGGTTATCTCTAGCGCGGCTGGAACCGTTGCCTTGATTTGAGGCAGAAGGGACTTGATGCCCGCAATCACGTCCAGGGTTGACGCATTTCCCGCTTTTTGGATCGTCAGCAATACTGAGCGCTGACCGTTCACGCGCACGATATTGGTCTGCGGGGGAAAGCCATCGCGCACCCAAGCAACATCCTTGATGTAGATGGTGGTGCCGCCAATCGTCTTGATCGGGATTCGGTTCAGGTCCGCAATCGTCTGCGGCGCCGCGTTGGGAATGGAAACATCGTATTCCCTGGAGCCGATCTTGGAAGTCCCTGTCGGCAGGATTAGATTTTGCACGCTGATCGCGTTGACTACATCCAGCGCGGACAGGCCTTTCGACTGCAGCGCGGTCGTATTCAGATCGACCTGCACCTGACGTTGTTTGCCGCCATAGGGATAGGGAACCGACGCCCCAGGAACCGTGATGAGCTGGGTGCGAATGAAATTCAAGCCATAGTCATTGAGTTCTTGCTCCGACAAATTTTGCCCTGACAGAGCCAACTGGAGAACGGGCACACTTGATGCGCTGTAAGCCAGTATGAGAGGCGGGGTCGATCCCGCAGGAAGTTGCCTGAGCTGGGTTTGAGAAACAGCCGTAATCTGCGCAATACCTTGTTGAATGTTCGCGGTCGGCTGCAGGAACACTTTAACAACAGCGATTCCATTGAGCGACTGCGACTCGATGTGTTCGATGTTGTCGACGGTGGTGGTAAGCGTTCGCTCCGTGATGCTAACGATTCGGTCACTCATGTCCTCAGGGACGAGACCGTTGAAACTCCAGATGATGCTGACGACGGGAATGTCGATGGTCGGAAAAATGTCGGTTGGGGTGCGAACGATCGCGAGCCCTCCCAAGATCAGGATGAGGATCGACATCACCACGAATGTGTAGGGCCGCCGTAACGCTAGTCGAACGATCCACATACAATTTCTTTCCGGTTCGTCAATTTTCGTCAATTACCGACGCAGTTCGCCGTCCGTGGTTTCTTAGGTCTATTGCTGCTCATCGTCATACCGAACGAGCTGATGCCGAACGAGGCTGTAGATCGATCGTCCGGCACATCAGTCGTCTGAGCTTCGCGCGGGCCCGTGAGACCCGCGCCTTCACTGTTCCGTCTGGCACACCTAGAATCTGCGCGGCTTCGCTCGTGGTCAGGCCCTCCAACTCACGCAACTCGAATGCCTTGCGCAACGGAGGCGAAAGCTGCTCCGTGAACTGCGTGAGGCGCCTGTCCATTTCGGAATTCCGACACTCATCTTCAGGACTTGGTCCGCTGTGCGCCAATCGTTCTGCAAGGGAATATTCCTGGTCCTGCCCGAAGCGCTCATCAAGCGACAGGTGAGTCTGGCGTGGCCGCTTGCGCAAATGCATCCGCGCACAATTAATGACAATGGCGGTTAACCACGTCGACATTTGCGACTGCCCCTTGAATTGGTGGAGGTGCTTGTAAGCGGACAAGAGTGCATCCTGAACCGCATCCTCCGCGTCGGCTGCATTGCCCAGGTGCCGATAGGCCTTTCTGTAAAACGACGGCAGGCAGCGCGAGAGAACATCCTGCATTTCACGATTTTCTTTTCCGCCGGTGCGGACTTCGAGGCGCGGTTCGCTTCCGATGAATGTCTCTGTCGCTTGCATGGAGTGTTGCCTCCTGGCACAACAGCAAAAGGCACGCCGCTCTCCAATCAACCGCAAGATGAGTTAGCTGTTTATTTTCAGCGGCATGAGTTAAGCGGATGGCGGCGGATGGCCTTATGAAACTCAAATAAGCGTCGTGCGGTTGACACAACGTCCGCATTTCGACAGGCTTCGGATTTCAACCGAACCCGATGCCTGCAGAATTCTTAGCGGGAACACACATAAACTTCTGAACTGCAACGATCTAATGGATTTGTTCCGGTGCGCGGAATGTTTGGAGATGCAAGTGCATTTCTGGCATCGGAAAAGAAAGTTTTAAAGGAGATTGAAATGCAAACACGCAAGCTTGGCAATTCCGACCTGCACATCACTCCCGTAGGCTACGGAGCCTGGGCCATTGGCGGGTCGGGCTGGCAGTTCGCCTGGGGATCGCAGGACGACAACGACTCCATTGCCGCCATTCACCGCTCGCTCGAACTCGGCGTCAACTGGATCGACACGGCCGCCGTCTACGGTCTGGGGTCCGAGGAAGTAGTCGGCCGCGCGCTGAAGGACTGGCGCGGTTCGAGGCCCTACGTTTTTACCAAGTGCGGCCTGCGCTGGGGTTTCAGAGGTGAGGTACACAAAGTACTGAGCGCCGATTCGATCCGTGAGGAAGTTGAGAACAGCCTTCGCCGTCTCTCCGTCGATGTGATTGACCTCTACCAGATTCACTGGCCTCCTGATCCGGACTCAGATGAACTGGAGGAAGGCTGGTCCACGCTTGTCGACCTGAAGCGCGAAGGCAAGGTGCGCTGGATTGGGGTTTCCAATTTTAGTGTCCAGCAACTGCGTCGCGCTCAAGACATCGCTCCGGTAACTTCTCTGCAGCCTCCGTATTCGCTGGTGCATCGCGAAATCGAAGACGAGATTTTGCCCTACTGCCTGCGGCAAGGCATTGGAGTCATCGTGTATTCCCCGATGGCTTCCGGTCTCCTGACCGGTGCCATGACCCGCGAGCGCGCGGCCAGTCTGCCCAAGGACGATTGGCGCATGGGGCATCCTGACTTTACGGAACCAAATCTCTCTTTCAACCTGGCGCTGGTCGCGCTCTTGCGAACGATAGCCAAACGCCACAACCGTTCTGTCGGCGAAGTGGCAATTGCCTGGACGCTCCACCATCCCGCCGTGACCGGAGCCATCGTCGGGGCCCGCAACGCCAAGCAGGCGGAAGGAGTCATGCGCGCGGGCGACCTGCGCCTCAGCGATGAGGAAGTAAACCAGATCGAAGATTTCTTCGTCGAGACCGTAGCATAAACAAAATTTCACTACGCTGAATTCGCTCACGGAACGAGGAGTCATAGGAAAATGTACAACCGAACTCTTCTCTTATCTTTGGGTGGGCTTCTCATCCTTGGCCCCCTGGTACTCTTGGCCGGTAGCCAATATCAGAGAGATGGTGCAGCCACCGCAGCAACTCACGACCTTCGCGGCCAGATGCCTCCGGGTTTCGACCAGGATGTTGCCAGGGTGGTCGCTGAGATCGATCGCATTGAAGCCGACACACTCCGCCAGATGGACCAGACCACCCTTGATCGTCAGGGACAAATCCATACCCTGGGAAAGTTGATGCTCTTCGATAAGCATCTCTCCGTCAATCAGAACGAAGCATGCAGTTTCTGCCACACGCCGGAAACGGGATTCACTGGACCGATTCAATCCCTGAACCTTAGTACGGTGTCGTATCCGGGATCCGTCAGAACGCGATTCAGCCAGAGAAAACCGCAGAGTTACATGTATGCAACGCTCGCGCCTGTACTCCACTACAACGCTCTTCAAGGCGACTTCGTGGGTGGCAATTTTTGGGACATGCGTGCGAGTGGCTATCGCTTGCAGAATCCCAGCGCCGAACAAGCTCAGGGTCCACCGACCAATCCCGTAGAAATGGGCCTGCCTGACTCGGCATGTGTCGCGTACCGGCTCTCGAAAGCTCCCTATCGAAAGGTATTTGAGGCGGTCTGGGGCGCCGACTCGTTTGCCATTGAATGGCCGGCAAACGTCGAGAAGGTATGTGCAACTCCTGGTCCGCCATCAAATGACGATCAACACCCGGTCCATCTCAGCATGGCAGACCGGCAGCGTGCCGACCGCGTGTATGACGGCTTCGGACTGGCGGCTGCCTCTTATGAAGCTTCGCCGGAGGTCAGTCCTTTCACTTCCAAATATGACTATGTGCAGGCGGGAAAAGAAAAGTTCACGCCACAGGAAACAAACGGGAATGCGCTGTTCCGCGGTAAGGCAGGATGCAACCAGTGTCACCGCGATGGCGGGCCCGGTGAAGAACCGCTGTTCACCGACTTCACAGCCAGCAATCTCGGCGTCCCGAGGAATCCAGCGCTGCAGTATTACTATGAAGACATGTCCGACGGGCGCGGCTATCGCGCTAATCCGGCGGGACAAGCTTACGACGACACGGGCGTCGGATCTTTTCTGCGTACGCTGCAAAGCGATAGCGGCCAATTGAATCCGGATTCGGGATGGATCGGGCTGGCACCCAAATTCGACGCCAAGTTCCAGGTACCCACACTGCGCAACGTCGACATGCGTCCTACGCCCGAATTCGTGAAGGCCTACATGCACAACGGCTACTTCAAGAGCCTCAAAGAGGTAGTGCACTTCTACAACACGCGCGATGTTCTGCCCCGGTGCAAGGCAGGGGACCCCGGCGAAAAGGTCACGTGCTGGCCGCCGCCCGAAGATCCAACCAACCTTAACAAGAAACAACTTGGGGACCTTAAGCTGACAGATCAGGAAGAGGATGACCTTGTCGCCTTCTTGAAGACACTGACTGACGACTACAAGCTTCCCAGCCCGCGACCGAAAAGGTAGATGCCAGCGGTGAAGCGGGACCGGTCGTACTGATTGCCGGTGAGATCGGAGAGACGACCAGTAAGACCCCGTCGGGCTGAGGCTACTGCGCTATGATGTTCTCCGGTCAGCGGTTCACTTGGAACACATCAAATGGCTGCCGTGAACTTGATTGGCTCGTACAACTCCGCGTTAGTGGCGCTTTCGGTGTTGATCGCCATGTTTGCGTCGTACGCGGCTCTCGATCTCGCAGGTCGCGTAACAGCCGCGGGCGGTTGGACTCGCGCGGTTTGGCTGCTGGGCGGCGCCGGCGCGATGGGGACTGGCATTTGGTCCATGCATTACATTGGGATGCTGGCGTTCGTCCTGCCGATTCCCGTGGCCTACCATTGGCCGACCGTTCTGCTGTCCCTGTTTGCCGCCATTCTCGCGTCGGTCATTGCGCTGTACGCGGTGAGCCGCCAGAAAATGGGTGGGTCCGAAGCGGTCGCCGGAAGTGTCCTGATGGGTGCGGGCATTGCGAGCATGCATTACATCGGAATGGCCGCCATGCGTTTACCGGCTATATGCCGGTTTAATTCCTTTCTCGTCGCCCTGTCCGTCGCATTCGCGATTCTGATTTCTCTCGCCGCGCTATGGATTACCTTTCACTTCCGAGATGAGAAAACGGGGATCGGCTGGGAAAAGTTAGCCGGCGCCGTCGTGATGGGTGCTGCCATCCCCGTCATGCATTACACCGGCATGGCCGCCGCCAGTTTCACGCCCTCCGGCATGCCACCGGATCTGTCTCACGCCGTAAGCATCTCCGCACTTGGCACCGCCGGAATTGCCGCCGCCACCTTCATCGTCCTCGGACTGGTACTGCTGACGTCCTCGGTGGATAGGCGATTCGCTGCCCAGATATTGGAACTGCAGGAAGAGAAGTTGCAGCAAAGCGAGGCGTATTTGGCGGAGGCGCAGCGGCTCACGCACACAGGGAGTTGGGCCTGGCGGGTAGCGGGGGGAGACGCCGTGCATCTGTCCGAGGAATGGTACCGGATTTATGGTTTCGATCCAGAAAATGGCCCGCCGGCTCTTGAAGAACGCCGGCAGCGCACTCATCCGGAGGATCGAGCCAAGTGGCAGGGGGTAATCGATCGAGCAATCGCCGAAAAGTCGGAATACGAAGTGGACTTCCGAATCCTTCTTCCAGACGGCTCTGTCAAACACATCCACACCGTCGGCCATCCTGTTTTGAACGGATCGGGAGATTTGGTGCAATTCGTGGGGAGCTCGACGGACATCACCGAGCGCAAGCATGCGGAAGAAGCGCTGCGGCAGGCGCAGACGGATCTTGCACACGCCAGCCGGGTGACTACGATGGGCGAGCTGACTGCCTCCTTGGCGCACGAAGTGAATCAGCCGATTGCCGCCGCCGTCACCGACGCCAATACCTGCTTGCGCTGGCTGACACGCGATCAACCCGATCTGGAAGAGGCGCGTGAGGCTGCGTCGAGAATGGCTAAAGACGCAACCCGTGCGGCGGAAATCATCACCCGAGTCCGCATGATATTCAAGAAGGGCGTTGCGCAACGGGAGTTGGTTGATGTAAACGAACTCATTCGGGAGATGATCATCCTCCTGCGCAATGAGATATCGCGACATTCCGTCTCAGTAAGGACGGAGTTGGTGGAAACGCTTCCCCAGGTAATGGGAGACCGTGTGCAATTGCAGCAGGTCATGATGAACCTCATGATGAATAGCATCGATGCGATGAAAGATGTGGATGGTGCGCGCGAGCTTACCATCAACTCGCGGAGTGCGGAGAGCGAGCAACTAATAGTGTCGGTCAGCGATACCGGTGTGGGGCTGCCCTCGCAGCAAGCGGACCAGATCTTCAATGCCTTCTTTTCCACGAAGGCTCACGGCACCGGCATGGGACTTCGGATCAGCCGCTCGATCGTGGAATCGCATGGCGGCCGCTTGTGGGCTGCCGACAATTCTCCGCGTGGCGCCAGCTTTCACCTTACCTTACCCACCAAAGTTGAGGAGCATGAATGATGCCCGCAAACTCCTCCACAGTGTTCGTCATTGATGACGATGACTTGGTGCGTGCCTCCATCCAGGGCCTGCTGAAGTCGGTGGGCTTGCGGTCCGAGACTTTCGGGGCGGCGCAAGAGTTTTTGCGCAGCAAGCGGCCGGACGGGCCAAGTTGCCTGGTTCTGGACGTTCGACTTCCTGGAGTCAACGGTCTGGACTTTCAGCACGAGTTGGCGGACGCGGGAATCCGGATTCCTATCATCTTTATTACCGGTCATGGAGACATTCCGATGTCGGTGAAGGCCATGAAATCCGGCGCAGTGGAATTTCTGACCAAGCCCTTCCGGGACCAGGACTTACTGGATGCGATCCACCAGGCTTTGGATCGCGACCGGGCGGTGCGCCAACAACAGAGTGAGCTGGCGGAATTAGGAAAACGCTATAAATCGCTAACCGCACGCGAGCGCGAGGTCATGGGGCTGGTCGTTTTGGGCAGGCTCAATAAGCAAATCGCATTTGATCTTGGGACTAGCGAAATCACGGTGAAGATCCATCGCGGGCACGTTATGCACAAGATGCAGGCTGAATCACTGGCGGAATTGGTCAGAATAGCAGCCAAGCTTGAGGGTCCGCCGGGCAGCCGCGGATGAGAGTTCTCTCCGCAATTCGGGGCTACGGCCTGGCGACAATTTGCTGTGGAATCGCGCTGGCGGTGGCTTGGCCTATCGATGCCCCCTCGTCGTGCTTCCTTCTCGCGGTCACGGTGAGCAGCCTCTTCGGAGGCCTGGGGCCGGGTCTGTTCTCTGTTGCTCTCTCCGCCATCGCGTTCGACTATTTCTTTCTGTGGAGGACAGTTCCGCCAGCTCACGAGCCCGCGACCCTCTTGCGCTTTTCAGTCTTCATGGCCGCGGCGTTGGTGATCGCTGGGTTGATGGAGATAAAGCGGCGGGGTGAGGAATCCCGTAATCGCGCTGAAGGGGCTTTACGTCAGGCGCAAACAGATCTCGCACACATCAGCCGAGTGACCACGATGGGAGAGCTGACGGCTTCCCTGGCGCACGAAGTGAAACAGCCGATTGCCGCTGCAGTCACTGACGCCAATACCTGTTTGCGCTGGCTCACGCGCGATCAACCCGATCTGGAAGAGGCGCGCGAGGCTTCGTTGAGAGTCGTGAAAGACGCAACCCGTGCGGCGGAGATCATCGACCGGATCCGTCTGCTTTTCAAGAAGAGTACTCCGCAACGGGAGCTGGTGGATCTAAATGAAGTGATCCGAGAGATGATCGTCCTGTTGCGCAACCAGGCAACGCGATACTCGATAATTATCCGGACGGACCTGGCCGGGGATATTCCCCAGACTATGGGAGATCGCGTGCAATTGCAGCAGGTGTTGATGAACCTCATTATGAACAGCATCGATGCGATGAAGGAGGTTGAGGGGATGCGGAGTCTCGCCATCAAATCGCAACGAGCGGACAACGAGCAAGTTATGCTGTCGGTCAGCGACAGCGGCGTGGGACTACCCCCGGAGCAGGCGGACCAGATCTTCAATGCCTTCTTTACCACGAAGGTTCAGGGCACCGGTCTGGGACTTCGGATCAGCCGCTCCATCGTCGAATCGCATGGTGGCCGCTTGTGGGCCGCCGACAACTCTCCGCGCGGGGCAAGTTTTCATTTCACTCTCCCCACCAAAGCCGAGGCCCACGAATGACGTCCACGGGCGCTCCCATTTTGCACCTGCCAGTCCTTCCGCTTTAACTGCCCGCTTCAACTGCCGCTTTCTCAAGTAGTTCCGCGATCAGGCCAGTATTACTGCACTCATACCAAAGCATGATTGCGCCGTTATTGGCGCCAGTGCTAAGTTGCAGTCATGGCCACTCAGGGAAAGACCAACTTAGTAGCGATTGTCGATGATGATGATTTGATGCGCGGCGCATTGCAGGGCCTGCTGAAAGCGGTCGGCCTGCCGGCGCGAGCGTTTGCCTCGGCAGAGGAATTTCTGAAGTCTGGCCAACAGCACGAGACCGCATGTCTAATCGCGGATATCCGTATGCCGGGAATCTCCGGCCTGGAATTGCAGGCGAGGCTGAACGCGGAGCACTGCAGGATTCCGACCATCTTTATCACGGCACACGGAGACGAAAAAATGCGGATGCAAGCGTTGCGAGCAGGCGCCGTGGAGTTCATGGCAAAACCGTTCGACGACGAAGTTCTGCTCGAAAGTGTTCGGGCAGCTCTGGAGAGTTGATCCCGATACGGAAGAATGCACGCGAACGCAAGGAGGTTCTCTGTGGGAGCTTTCGAAAGATTTGGGTCCGGTGACCAGGACCGTAATCCGCGCAGATTCGAGCAAGTCATCGGTAGCAGTCCCGCTCTGGAAGCTGTGCTGGAACAAGTCGAACGGGTCGCGCCTACCGATTCCACCGTTCTTATCCAGGGTGAAACCGGCACCGGAAAGGAACTGATTGCGCGCGCGATTCACAACCTCAGCGCGCGCTGCGGACGCTCGTTCATAAAACTGAATTGCGCTGCGATTCCGCTGGATCTTTTGGAAAGTGAGCTTTTTGGCCACGAGAGAGGTGCATTCACCGGAGCCATTGCGCAAAAGATAGGCCGTTTCGAACTGGCCGACAAAGGCACGCTCTTCCTGGACGAGGTGGGCGATATACCGCCGGCACTGCAGCCCAAACTGCTGCGCGTGCTGCAGGAACAGGAGTTCGAGCGCTTGGGCAGCGGTCGGACTCATCAAGTGGACGTTCGCCTGGTGGCGGCAACGAACCGTGATCTGATGGAGATGGTGAACCGGGGCGAATTTCGCAGCGACCTCTATTATCGGCTGAATGTTTTCCCGGTCATGCTGCCACCGTTGCGGGCGCGCCCAGAAGACATTCCCGCGCTGGTAACGCATTTTGTCGAGATTTGTTGTCGCCGCATGGGTAAGCAAATCGACCATATTCCAGCGGAAACGATGGCTGCGCTCAGCTCGTATCCGTGGCCGGGGAATATCCGCGAACTGCAGAATCTTATCGAACGCGCCGTGATCCTTTCCGACGATGGCGTGCTTCCTAATTCTTTGCCGATGGCTGGGACTCGGGCTGTCGTTATCTCTGCTCCGGCCGCTACTACTCTGAAGGACTCGGAACGGGCGCTGATTCTGCAGACGCTGCAAGGAGTCGGTTGGGTGATCGGCGGCCCGAAAGGCGCAGCCGCCAAACTCGGCCTGAAGCGCACAACGCTGATCCACAAGATGCAGAAGCTGGGGATCTCCCGGCCCGGTCTCCCGAGCAGCCAGGATGTGATGGAGCCAGCCCCACACGGGCCGGGCTCCCTGCCGCAACTGTTGTAGCGCGGCTTGTTGCAGTTTTCCTGTAAGGTTCGCTTCGATATCCGGCACAAAGGTACTTGCCTATTGATTGTTACAGATATAACATTCTAGGAATGTCTGTAACGTCGCCCTCGGCCCCATGGCTACTGCTCGTCTTCAGCCTTCCGGCTAAGAGTGCAAGCCAGCGCGTGGAGATATGGCGCAAGTTGCAGCGGTACGGCATGTTGGCTCTGCGGAGTTCCGGCTACGTCCTGCCCAATTCACCGATAAACCAAGAGCGAATGGAATGGCTGGCCACGGCTATTCGGACATACAAAGGCCAAGCCTCCGTGGTTCAGGCGCAGGGCTTCGATGACTTGCCGGCAGAACAGCTGAAACGGCTTTTCCTGGAAGCGCGATCTCGTGACTACCAGAAGCTGCTCCACGAGGCGAAGAAACTTCTTGCGCTCCCCCCTTCGCGGAGACCTGGCGGACGCCTGAATCGGATTCGTCGCCGGTTCCTGGAGCTTCAAGATATCGACTTCTTCCGGCACCCGTTGCGCACCAAGCTTGAGAACCTGCTGGCTCAAGCCGATAAGTCCGAGACCGCGAAGTCTGTTCGCAAAGACAAACGGAAGTCCGCGGAGTACGTCAACCGTTTGTGGATGACTCGGCCTCGTCCGGGCATTGATCGGGTTTCGTCAGCATGGCTGATCCGGCGCTTCATCGACCCGAAGGCGCGCTTTGTCTTCGGCACGGAACCTGTCGCCCATCCCGATGCCATACCGTTTGACATGTTTGTTCCGCAGGGCTTCGGGCACCGTGGAGAGGACTGCACCTTCGAGACTTTATCCAAGCAGTTTGCAATCCGTGACGTAACGGTGAAGCGTATCGCACAGATCATTCATGACGCCGATCTCGGAGACGAGAAATTCGGTCGGGCTGAGGGACTGGGATTGGACAAGGTACTGAATGGTTGGGCGAAGCAGGATTTACCGGATGACGAACTCCTGCAACGGGGAATGGATCTGATCGAAGGCTTATATGAGTCGCTGGCGTGAGGCATTGGAGATCGAACAACAACTATTTGCGGTATCAAAAGGAAGAAAAGGGAGAATGTGACCATGCGTATGATCGTTGTACACGGCAATTTGTCAGTCCGAGTCTCGAAGGTCCTCCAAACGACCTTCATGGCAGCACTTTTGTATTGCGGAAGTCTGGCGACAGGACAGACAACCAATTCCGCTCCTGCAAACCCTTCCGCGAGCGACTGGAAGCAGGTCGAGGATGCGATGGGGCGTCCGGGGCAGATACAGCCAGGCGACGTGATCAGGTTTGGGATGCCTCGGAAAGACCTCCACGTCGTGCTCGACGGCGTCGATATCAAGCCGGGACTCGCGTTAGGTTCGTGGACGGCCTTCAAGCGGGACGGTAACGGGGCCATGGTCATGGGCGACCTGGTTCTCACCGAGGATGAGGTCGAACCCGTCATGATGAAGCTTCAGGAGGGCGGCATACACGAATCGGCTCTCCATAATCACCTGCTTGGAGAATCCCCCCATGTGATGTACATGCATATCGTCGGCCACGGCGATGCCGTGCAGATGGCGAAAGCGATCCACGATGCGGTGGCGTTGACCAAGACACCTGGCCCAGATGCCGCTCCCGCAGCCCAACCCGCAGTCGAACTTGGTTTTAACCAGAAGCAGGTCGAGCAGGTTCTCGGGCACACCGGGAAGGTCAATGGTGGAGTTCTTCAGATCGGAGTGCCGAGGGCCGAGACAATTACCGACTCGGGTATGACAGTTCCGCCGTCGATGGGCGTGGCGACAGCCTTGAACTTCCAACCGACAGGCAGCGGTAAAGCGGCCATCACTGGAGATTTCGTATTGCTTGGAAGTGAGGTCAATCCGGTCATCAAAGCATTGCGAAAGAACGGCATTGCAGTGACAGCGCTGCATAGTCACATGCTCATGGAAGAGCCTCGCCTGTTCTTCATGCACTTTTGGGCAAATGATGATGCGGTGAAACTCGCGAAGGGACTGCGAGCGGCACTGGACAACACAAATTCAGCAAAGTGAACCCAGAATCCAACGCGGTAGTGCCCGAGCCAACGCGAGTCTCGCTCACTCAGTTCGTCGGATACTTCCTGTGGCTCGGGACAGTTGGATTCGGCGGACCTATTGCTCTTGCCGGGCACATGCAGCAAGACCTGGTCGACGATCGTGGTTGGGTCCGCAAAGAAGACTACCTGGAGGGTCTCGCGCTGGCGCAGCTGGCTCCGGGCCCGCTGGCTGCCCAACTCGCGATTTATCTCGGCTACATCCGGGCAGGGTTACTCGGAGCTACAGCCGTGGGGGTGGCATTCGTCTTGCCATCGTTCCTGATGGTGCTGGGACTCTCGGCAGCCTACGTTCGCTTCGGCGGGCTGCCTTGGATGCAGGGAATGTTCTACGGAATTGGCGCCGCCGTGATCGGGATCATCGCCCGCTCCGCGTTTAAGCTGACCAAGCTCACGCTTGGGAAGGACAAGTTGCTGTGGGGAATATTCGCGGTTCTGGCGGTCTCTACGGCATGGGCCTCACGAGAAATCATCTGGCTCTTCTTGTTAGGCGGTATTGTTGCCGTCGTAGTTAAAGCTTTGCCAGTTCGCCAGCAGGCGAGAGCAGCGGTCTCATTGCTGCTTCCGGCCATAACCGTGGGGACGAACAACACTCTGCTTCAACTTTTTCTTTATTTTGCCAAGGCGGGAATGTTCGTATTCGGTAGCGGACTCGCCGTTGTGCCGTTTCTCTACGGCGGAGTGGTGCAAGGGCATCACTGGATAACCGACCATCAGTTCGTCGACGCGGTCGCGGTGGCGATGATCACGCCGGGACCGGTTGTCATCACGGTCGCCTTTATCGGCTATCTGGTCGCGGGTGTTGCGGGAGCGACGGCGGCGGCGCTGGGCATTTTTCTTCCGGTCTACCTGGTTGTTGTTTTGCTCGCGCCCTCCTACAAACGCTGGGCGAAGAACCCGCAGCTGAACGCGTTCGTTCGAGGCGTTACCGCCGCGGCCACGGGCGCGATTGCCGGCGCGGTGATCGTTCTTGCGCGACGTTCTGTCTACGATCTCCCTAC
>WNFA01001201.1_pt1 | contig 32772 bp, 27 predicted proteins | sample 5400481 | NCBI WGS metagenome assembly WNFA01 (sample SAMN13153340, study PRJNA577476) | soil metagenome | isolation source: 120 cm saprolite under Douglas fir tree site 2 hole 1 replicate 2 | place: USA:California | collected 2015-04-18 | reverse complement strand
TGGACGAGAAGATCGTCCTGGCCTGCCTGCTGCACGACATCGCGATCGCCGGCTTCATCCGGAGCGACCACGGCTACTGGAGCGCCCAGCTCCTCGAGCCGTACGTCGACGAGGAGGTGGCCTGGGGCATCCGCTACCACCAGGCGCTGCGGTTCTTCCCCGACGAGTCGGTGGGCTACCGCTATCCGGAGCTCTACCTCAAGCTCTTCGGCGCGGACTACGTGCCCGAGCCGCACATCCAGGAAGCCCACCGGTACGCGCGGAACCACAAGTGGTACATGACCTCGCGGCTCATCACGGTGAACGATCTCTACGCCTTCGATCCCACCGTGCAGGTGGCGCTGGAGGAGTTCACGGACGTGGTGGGGCGCCACTTCCGCCAGCCGAAGGAAGGGCTCGGCTTCGATCAGAGCCCGTCGGCGCACATGTGGCGCACCATCAACTGGCCAACGCGCTATCTTTAACTCGGAGGGGGGCTGCGCCCCCCTTCCGAACCTCCCCCCCAGCAGCGGATGGCGCGGGCGAAGAGGTTGTGAAGAAATCGCTTGGGTCGGCGCGCGCAGCGCGATAAGACTGCGGGTATGAGCGACATGCTCTTTCCTCTGCCGGATGCGAGGGAGCCCCGCGTCGAGACGACCCCGGCGCCCCCACGTGTGCAGCGGCCGGATCGAAGGCAGGTGGAATTGCGCCCCCTGGATCTGGAGGCGCTGCTGCCGGACGATCACCGCGCGCGAGTGGTGTGGGCGTTCGTCGAGGGCCTCGATCTGACGCCGTTCTATGCGGCGATTAAGGCGGTGGAAGGCCAGGCGGGGCGGCCGCCGATCGATCCCGCGATTCTGATGGCGCTGTGGCTGTACGCGACGCTGGAAGGGGTGGGGAGTGCGCGGGCAGTGGCGCGGCTGTGCGAGGAGCACCATGCGTATCGGTGGCTGTGCGGCGGCGTATCGGTGAACTACCACACGCTGGCCGACTTTCGCGTGGGCCACCCGGAGGTGCTCGACGGCGTGCTGACGACGAGCGTGGCGGCGCTGCTGGCGGCGGGGGTGGTGGAGCTGACGCGGGTGGCGCAGGACGGGGTGCGGGTGCGCGCGAGCGCGGGCGGGGGCTCGTTTCGGCGCGCGGCGCGGTTGCAGCAGTATCTGACGGCGGCGGCGGCCCAGGTCGCGGCGCTCCGGGACCAAGTAGAGGCAGATCCCGGGGCCCTGTCGCGCCGGCAGGCGGCGGCGCGACACCGGGCCGCGGAGGAGCGGCGGCAGCGGGTGACGGAGGCGTTGGCGCAACTGCCGGCGCTGGAAGCGCGGCGGCGGAAGGCCGGGGTGAAGGGGCCGGCGCGGCTGTCGACGACGGATCCGGACGCGCGGGTGATGAAGATGCCAGATGGCGGGTACCGGCCGGCGTTCAACGCGCAGTTCATGACCACGACGCAGGGGCAGATCATTGTCGGGGTCGCGGTCACCAACGCCGGGACCGACCATGGGCAGCTGCACCCCATGGTGGAGCAAGTGCAGCAGCGGTATGGGCAGGCGCCGACGGAGGTACTGGCCGACGGCGGGTACGTCGATCTCGACGATCTCCGCGCCCTCGCCGCCGCGCGCGGCTGCCAGGTGTATGCGCCCCCGCCGGGGCGGGCCGATCCCACCCGGGCCGAGCGCCCGTGCTGGCGGCCGGATGATGCGATGGTGGCGGAGTGGCGGCAGCGCATGTACAGCGCGGCGGGCCAGGCGGTGTATCGCGAACGCGGCGCGACGAGCGAGTGCATCAATGCCCAGGCGCGGAATCGGGGGCTGCGGCATCTACTCGTCCGCGGGCTCCGGAAGGTCCGCGCGGTGCTGCTGTGGTTCGCGCTCGCGCACAACCTGCTGGGGGCCGTGCGGCTGCGGGCCGCGGCGGCGCTCGGCCCGTAGGCCCGCGCCGGCCGGCCGGGCCCGGCCGGCGGCGGGGTGACGGCACGGAGCCAGCCCCGCACGCGGGTCACCCCCGTTCGGGATACGAGCCCGCCTCACGCCTGGCGACGGGGACCGCTGCGCACCACGACGCCACCCGCGATTCGTTCACAGGCTCGAAGCCCGCGCTCGAAACAGGGATCAGCGACCGCTACACTTTCCCCCAGTAGGCGCGGGCCGGGAATACCGGCTTGCAGCGGGTGGGCTCGGTGGGCCCCTCCAGCACGTCGGCCACCCCACGCCAGATCGCGTAGTGCGGCGTGTTGCGGTGCGCCTCGAGCGCGGCCTGGTCCTTGTAGACCTCGTAGAAGTAGTAGACGTTCTCGTCCTTCTCGTCCTGGAGCACGTTGAAGCGCAGGCAGCCCGGCTCGTCCCGCTCCGAGCCGAGCGCGTCCGCCTCGATGGCCTTCAGGAACTTGTCCCGCATCGCCGCCTTGATCTTCACCTTCACCCAGATCGCGAGCATCGTTGCCCTCCCCGGTTCGAGTTGGTGAGCCGCGGCCGACATTACCACACACCGGTGACGCTTGAGGCGCGGTGGCTTGCCTTCCCCATCCCGCCCGTCGTAGCATCCCCGACGGGAGACACCTCACGGGAGACCCACCATGGATGAATCCGCGATCGGCGCCCTCACCTTTGACGTCTTCGGCACCGTGGTGGACTGGCGCACCAGCGTCATCCGGGAAGGCCAGGCATTCGGCAAGCCTCGCGGCCTCTCGGTGGACTGGGGCAAGTTCGCGGACGCCTGGCGCGGGCTCTACCAGCCCGCGATGGAGGAGGTCCGCAGCGGGCGGCGGCCGTGGGCGAAGCTCGACGAGCTGCACCGCGAGAGCCTGGTGCGGCTGCTCGGCGACTTCGGCATCATCGGCGTCTCGCCGGCCGAGATCGACCACCTGAACCACGCCTGGCACCGGCTGGATCCGTGGCCCGACGCGGTCCCCGGCCTCACCCGCCTCAAGCAGCGCTTCACCCTGGCCACGCTCTCGAACGGCAATATCGCGCTCATGGTGGACATGGCCAAGCGCGCGGGGCTCCCGTGGGACGCGATCCTGGGCGCCGAGGTGGCGCGCGCCTACAAGCCCACTCCCGAGGCGTACCTGCGCAGCGCCGAGGCCCTGGGGCTCCGGCCCGAGCAGTGCCTGATGGTGGCCGCGCACCCGGCCGATCTGGCATCGGCCGCGCGCTGCGGCCTGCGCACCGCCTACGTGCCGCGCCCGCTCGAGTTCGGCCCCGGCCGCCCCGGGTCGCAGCCCGAGCCGGGGCAGCCGTTCGACGTCGTGGCGGGCGACTTCGTGGAGCTCGCCGAGAGGCTCGGCTGCTGACCGCATGGCCGACTCCTCCGGCCTCTTCGATCTGAGCGGTAAGGTCGCGCTCGTCACCGGCGGCAGCCGCGGCCTCGGGCGCGCCATGGTGCTGGCCTTCGCCCAGGCCGGCGCCGACGTGATCATCGCGAGCCGCAAGCTCGCGACCTGCGAGGCGACCGCGGCGGAGGTGCGCCAGGCCACCGGCCGCCGCGCGCTCCCCGTCGCCTGCCACGTCGGCCACTGGGGCCAGGTGGAAGCCCTCGCGGAGACCGCCTACAAGGAGTTTGGCCGCGTGGACGTGCTGGTCAACAACGCGGGGATGTCGCCGCTCTACGACCGCATCGAGAACGTGACCGAGGACCTCTGGGACAAGGTGCTCGACGTGAATCTGAAGGGCCCGTTCCGACTCACCGCGATGGTGGGCGCGCGGATGGCGGCGGGCGCGGGCGGATCCATCATCATGGTCTCGAGCACCTCCGCGATCCGGCCCACCGCCAACGTCATCCCCTACGCGGCGGCCAAGGCCGCGGTGAACGCGATGACGGAGGGCTTCGCGCGCGCCTTCGGCCCCAGCGTGCGCGTGAACTGCATCATGCCGGGGCCCTTCCTCACCGACATCTCCAAGGCCTGGGACCTCGAGGCCTTCCGCGAGCGCGCCCGGACCACGATGGCCCTCGGCCGCGGCGGCGAGCCCGAGGAGGTCGTTGGCGCCGCGCTCTACTTCGCCTCGAGCGCCTCCAGCTTCACCACCGGCGCGGTCCTCGGCATCCACGGAGGAGCGGCCTGATCCGTCCCTCCTCCGCGGACGAGGCGCCGGCCGAGGTCGCGCCGGTCCGTCCCGGCGAGCGGCTCGACTGGGCCGCACTCGAAGCGTGGCTCACCCCTCGCCTGGCCGAGGTGCTGCCGGCCGCGCGGGGACCGCTCGAGGTCTTGCAGTTCCCCAACGGCTCGGCCAACCTCACCTACCTGCTCCGGGTGGGCCCGCACGAGCTGGTGCTGCGCCGGCCGCCGTTCGGGCAGATCGCGCCCGGCGCCCACGACATGAAGCGCGAGTTCAAGGTGCTCTCACGCCTCTGGCACCACTTCGACCGCGCGCCGCGCGGCTACCTCTTCTGCGACGACCCCGCGGTGCTGGGCGCCGACTTCTTCGTGATGGAGCGCCGCCGCGGCCTGGTGGTGCGCGACGCGATGCCGCCGGCCCTCCGCGCGCATCCCGAGGCCGGCCGCCGGCTCGCCTTCGGCCTCGTCGAGGCCATGGCCGATCTTCACGCCCTCGAGCCCGCGGCGTGCGGGCTCGCCGACCTCGGCCGCCCCGACGGCTTCGTCGATCGTCAGCTCGACGGCTGGGCCAAGCGCTGGGCCCTCGCCCGCCCGGAGGACGCGACCGGCGAGATGGAGCGGATCCACGAGCGCCTGGCCGCTCGCCGACCGCCGCTCAGCCGCGCGTCGATCGTCCACAACGATCTCAAGCTCGACAACTGCCAGTTCGCCCCGGAGAATCCCGACCGCGTGACCGCCATCTTCGACTGGGACATGACGACCCTCGGCGACCCGCTCGTGGACCTCGGCACCCTGCTCAACTACTGGCCCGATCCCATGGACACCGCGGCCACCCAGCGCGGGACCCGGCCGGGCCTCGCTCACATGGGATTGCCGACGCGCGCGGAGATCACCGCGCGCTATGCCACGCGGACCGGCCTGGATCCGGCGGCCGCGCGCTGGTGGGAGGCCTTCGCGCTCTGGAAGACGGTGGTGGTGGTGGTCCAGCTCCACCGCCGCTGGGTGCGCGGCGAGTCCACCGACCCGCGGATGGCCCACATCGCCGATCGGGCGCCGAACCTCGTCGCGGCCGCCCAGCTCGTGCTCGACGACGCGGGGCTGTAGCCATGTGGATCGCAGGGCTCTGACCCATGTACATCGTGGGCATCGACGTCGGCGGGACGTTCACCGACCTCACCGCGGTGGACGCCGAGACCGGGCGCGTGGTCGTCACCAAGGTGCCGTCGCGCCCCCGCCACGAGGCGGCCGCGGTGCTGGCCGGGCTCGAGGCCCTCGGCATCGCGGGCGCGGCGGTGCGCCGCCTCGTGCACGGCACCACCGTGGGCACCAACGCGGTGCTCGAGCGCCGCGGGGCCCGCGTCGCGCTGCTGACCACGGCCGGCTTCCGGGACCTGATCGAGATCGGCCGGACCAAGCGGAATATTCCAGCCCTGTTCATCCCCACCTTCGTGCGCCCGAAGCCGGTGGTGGAGCGCAAGCATCGCTTCGAGGTGACCGAGCGGCTCGGCCCCGACGGCGCGGTGCTGGTCCCGCTCGACCCCGCCTCCATCGAGCGCGCGCTCGACGGCGCCCTCGCGGGGGACGCGGAGGCGGTGGCGGTGTGCCTGCTCCACGCCTATCTCAACCCCGCCCACGAGCGCCTCGTGGCCGACGCGGTGAAGGGCCGCGCCCCGGGCCTGCCCGTCTCCTGCTCGGCCGACGTGGTGGCCGAGTACCGCGAGTTCGAGCGCTTCTCGACCACCGTGCTCAACGCCTATCTCCAGCCCCTGATGGAAGGCTACCTGACCTCGCTGGAGGAGCGCCTGCTCGCCACCGGCTACACCCACGGCGTGCTCACGGTCGCGTCGAGCGGCGGCATGATGACCACCGACACCGCGCGCCGTCTGCCCATCAAGACCATCTTCTCGGGGCCGGCGGGCGGGGTGAGCCAGGCCTGCTTCGTGGGCGCGGCCGCGGGCATCCGCGATTTCATCACCTATGACATGGGCGGCACCTCCACCGACGTCTGTCTCGTGCGCGATCTCCAGCCGCTGATGACCGCCGACGCCATGGTGGGCGCTTTCCCGGTCAAGGTCTCGCAGATCGACATGCACACGGTGGGCGCGGGCGGCGGCTCCATCGCCTGGCTCGACGTGGACGGTAGCCTCCAGGTCGGCCCGCGCAGCGCCGGAGCCTCGCCGGGGCCGGCGGCCTACGGCCTGGGCGGTACCGAGCCCGCGGTCACCGACGCCAACGTCGTGCTCGGGCGCATCGGCACCCGTCGGCGCCTGGGCGGCAGCATCGGCATCGACCCTTCGCTCGCGCGCGGGGCCGTCGCGGACCTGGGCGCGCGCATGGCGCGGCCCCTCGGCGTCGAGGCCCTCGCCGAGGGCATCGTCACGATCGCGGTCGCCCGCATGACCTCCGCGATCCGGGAGATCTCCATCCAGCGCGGCCACGATCCGCGCGACTTCACCCTGATCGCTTTCGGGGGCGCCGGCCCGATGCACGCCCTCGCCATGGCGGAGGAGATCGGCATCCCGCGGGTCCTCGTCCCGCGCCACCCCGGCAACTTCTCGGCGCTGGGCCTGCTGGCCGCCGACATCAAGCATGATGATGTCCGCACGCGCGTGGGCCTGCTGAGGGAGCGCCTCCCCGCGCTGCGCCTGGCCTTCGCGGAGATGGAGACCGCCGCCCGCCAGCAGCTCGAGCGCGAGGGCTTCGCGCCGCAGCAGCAGAAGCTCCTGCGCTCGCTGGACCTCCGCTACCGCGGCCAGGCCTTCGAGCTCAACATCCCCGCGGCCGAGACCGAGCTCGTGCTCGATCCCATCGAAGCCGACTTCCATCGCCGGCATCGCGACACCTATGGCCACGCCAATCCCGGGGCCGCGATCGAGCTGGTGAACGCGCGGCTCACCGCCTACGGCCTCGTGCCCAAGCCGGCCGCGGAGCGGCACGCGGCGCCGGGCGCAGAGCTCGAGGGCGCGCTGGTCGAGCGCCGGCCGGTCTGGTTCGAGGGCCGGGCGCAGGACTGCCCGGTGTGGGACCGCGAGCGCCTGCCCGAGGCGGCGCAGCTCCGCGGGCCCGCCATCGTGGAGGAGTTCGGAGCCACCACCGTGGTGCCGCCGGGCTGGCGCGGCGCGATGGACGTTCACGGCAACCTCCGCTTCGAACGGGAGGCCCGGGCATGAGCCCCTCCCCGGTTGATCCGATCACGCTGGAAGTCCTGCGCGAGACCTTCTCCTCCATCGTGCGCGAGATGCGGGTCACCCTGGTGCGCACCGCGTACTCCTCCATCCTCTACGAGGGCGAGGACTTCTCGTGCGTGCTCATGGACGGCGACGCCCAGCTCGTCGCGATGTCCAAGGGGCAGGACCACCCGCTCCACATCGTGCCCATCGCCTGGTCCGTGAAGTCGGTGCGCGAGAAGTTCGGCGACGACATCCACCCAGGCGACATCTTCCTGCACAACGACCCCTATACCGGCGGCACCCATCTCAACGACGTGGCCATGATCTATCCGCTCTTCGCGGACGGGCGGCTCTTCGTCTTCCCGGTGGTGCGCGCGCACTGGGGCGACGTGGGCGGCATGAGCCCGGGCAGCCTCTCCGGCGACGCCACCGAGATCTTCCAGGAAGGGGTGCGCATCCCGCCCATCCGGATCGTGGACCGCGGGACGCCAAATCAGGCCGCGCTGGATCTCATCTTCCACAACATGCGCGGGCCCCGGGAGCGGAAGGGCGACTTCGACGCCATGATCGGCACCTGCCGCAAGGCGGCCGAGCGGGTGGAGGCCCTCGCCGCGCGCTACGGCGCCCCGGTGGTGCGGGCCGCGGTGGTCGAGCTGATGGACCGCGCCGAGCAGCGCATGCGGCGCGCGATCGGCGCGCTGGCGGACGGCCGCTACTCCTACGAGGCGCACCTCGAGAGCGGGCGCGTGCGGCTCGAGCCCCTGACCATCCGGGCCCGCGTCACGGTGGCGGGCGAGACGATCACGGTGGACCTCACCGGCACCTCGCCCCAGGTCGCCGCGCCCACCAATGTGGGGCCCGCCATGGCCCCCACCGGCGCCTTCACCATCATCAAATCGTTCCTCGATCCCGGCACCGACGTGAACTCGGGCGCCTTCCGCCCCCTCACCGTCATCACCCCACCCGGCACCATCGTCAACGCGAATCCCCCCGCGCCGTGCGGCGGCATGGTCGAGGTGAAGTACTGCGTGGAGACCGCGGTGATGGGCGCGCTGGCCCAGGCCCTCGACGGCCGGGTGGCCGGCGATCTCAAGGGCGGCGGCAATCACTGCTACGTGGGCGGGCCCGATCCGCGGACCGGCGAGACCTTCATCTTCTACGAGTACCCGGCGGGCGGCACCGGCGGCTTCCACGGCGGCGACGGCAGCAATACCGTCCGCACGTGGACCGAGAGCGACATGACCACGCTGCAGCCCATCGAGGCGGTGGAGCAGCTCTACCCGGTGCGCATCGAGCGGACTTCACTGCGCGAAGACTCGGGCGGGCCGGGACGCTGGCGGGGCGGCCTCGGGCTTACCCGGGAAGTCCGCGTGCTGGTTCCCGCGAGCCGGCTCTCGGTGCTCGCCGAGAAGGCGGTGCTCCCGCCCTTCGGCGTCTGCGGGGGTGGCTCCGGCGCGACCAATCGCTTCTGGGTGCGCCGCGGCGAGACGCCGATCCAGCCCTCCCCGCTGCCCGGCAAGGTCGGCGGCTTTCCCCTCGAGCCCGGCGACGTGGTCCTGATGGAGAGCTCGGGCGGCGGTGGCTTCGGCGACCCCCTCACCCGCGATCCGGCCGCGGTGGCCGCGGACATCGCCGAGGGCTACGTCACCCCCGCGGCGGCGGAGCGCGACTACGGCGTGATCTGGCGCGCCGGCGATGTCGACGCCGCCGCGACCGCGGCCACGCGCGCGGCGCTCCTCGCGGGCCGCCTCCGCGTGCGCTTCACCCCGGTGGCCGATCTCGACGCCGACCGGGGCCGCCTCGTGCGCCTGGACGCCCAGACCGCCGCGCGCCTCGGCATCGGGCCGGGCGCCATCGTGGAGCTGGTGAACCCGCGCGGCGCCCCGCTGCGGGCATGGGTCGACTCGCTCACGCCCGGCGACGGGCCGCGCGGGGAGATCGCGCCGAGCGCGCTCGCCATGCTCGGGGTGGCCGACGGCGCCCTCGTGGAGCTGCGCGCCGTGCATTCGGGCGCCCTCGGCCCCGTCGAGCGCGCCACCCCCACGCGGCCTTCTCAGTCGGCGAGCGACCCGGCCAGCAGCTTCGTAAGGGCTGAGAAGTCCACCGGCTTGATCATGTGAGCGTCGAATCCCGCTTCCTTGGATCGGCGGCGGTCCTCCTCCTGGCCCCACCCGGTCAGAGCCACCAGCGTCACGTCCTTATGCCGTTGCTGTTCGCGAATCCGGCGCGCCGCTTCGTAGCCGTTGAGTCTGGGCAAGCCGATGTCGAGCAGGACCACCTGGGGTTGAAACGTCGCCGTCACTTCTACCGCTTCGAGTCCATCGTGGGCGACGTGAACTTCGTGGCCGGCCGCCTTCAACAGTATCGCGAGGCTGTCTGCCGAGTCCCGGTTGTCCTCCACGATCAGGATCCGACGCGGGACCGTCGCCAGTGCTTGAATGCCGGACGGCTCGCGCGGCACGGGCGGTAAGGGCGTGGAAAGAAGAGGCAGACGCACCACGACCTCGCTGCCTCGACCGATCCCCTCGCTGCGCGCTTCTACTTCGCCATCGTGCATTCAAAGATGCGGGGAAGCTGCTCAGCGGCAATGCCGATGCCAGTGTCTTGCACGCGGATGAGAACCTCTTCGCCCTCGCGCTCGACGGTCAGCCTAATGCGGCCGCCCGGCTCGGTGAACTTGCAGGCGTTATTCAGCAGGTTGCCCACGACTTGCGCCAGCCGGCTCGGGTCGGCGTTCAGGTACACCGGTTGCGGCGGCAGCGTGACCGACAGTTCATGATTCATACTCGCGCAGAGCGGGCGAACGGCTTCGACGGCGCTATGTACGATCGAGGCCAGTTCGACCGGCTCCCGGCGAACTTCGATCTGGCCCCGGCTGATGCGGCTCACGTCTAGCAAGTCGTCAACGAGGCGCACCATCTGCCCGACTTGACGCTGCATCAACTCGGTCGCCGACCTCACCTTTTGCTCATCGCCCCCTGATCGGCGCAGAATCTCCACCGCGTTGCGGATGGGCGCGAGGGGGTTGCGAAGTTCATGGGCGAGCAGCGCCAGGAATTCGCTCTTGCGGCGATCGGCCTCCCGCAGCGCCTCTTCGGCGCGCTGGCGCTCTGCGATTTCCGCCTGCAAGTCCTGGTTGGTCTTCGCCTGGGCGGCAATCGACAACCGCGTCTGATATGCGGTAACCGCGAACGTGGCAAGGCTTTCGAGTAGGCGCTGGTCTTCGGCATCGAACTTGCGGCTCTCATCGTGCGCGATCACCCAAACCGTGCCGACCGCTTGGCCGTGGACGTGGAAGGGCACCAGCAACCCTTCGACCAGCAACGGAAGAACGCCCCCAAACTGCGTGTAATAGCGGTGGGCATTGGAGAACAGCAGCGTGATATTGCGATCGAGCACGGTGCCGCAGGGGCCGTACTCGCGCGGCGTGGTGGTGTCCCAGACCCGAGGCGCCCACTGGCCGGCGACCGCGTGCCAGCGGAAATGATTTCCCGCCGGACTGAGACTACCTGGGGGGCCGTCTTCCTCCAACAGGCTGATCCCCGCCGAGTGGCCCCGGCACAACTCCAGCGCAGTATCCACGAGCCTTTGCAGAACGCTTCCCGGAGAGGAAGTCAGCTCCTGCGCCAGGGCAAGCAGGGCCTGGTTCTCAGCCTGGTAATCCGGCGGGCGTAACCCTGAATTATGAGTTGATGAGAACAGGAGGGTAACCCTCACTTATGAGTTCCTACGGTAGCCGCGCGTCCGGTCCACCAGGTTCAGCAGCGGCGCCCCGGCCAGGAAGCGCCGCAGGTTCTCCGCGAACAGCACCGAGCACTTCTCGTCGTAGCTCGGCAGGAAGCCGGAGACGTGCGGCGACACGATGACGTTGTCGACCGCGTAGAGCGGGTGGCCGGGCGGGGGCGGCTCCCGATCGAAGACGTCCACCGCCGCGCCCGCGATCTGCCGCTCGCGAAGCGCGCGGGCCAGCGCCGCCTCGTCCACGCTGGCGCCCCGCCCCACGTTGATGAAGAAGGCGGAGGGCTTCATGCGGGCGAGCGCCCTTGCGCCGATCATGCCGCGCGTGTCGGGCGTCAGCGGCGCGCAGAGCACCACCACGTCCGACCGGGCCAGGAGAGCATCGAGCTGCGCGTGCCCGAGCCACTCGTCGGGCAGGACGCCGTCCGGATCGCCGGTGCCGGGCAGCCCGTAGCCGTCGTCGGCCCGTCGCGAGGGATCGCGCTTGCACGCCAGCACGGTCATGGCGAAGGCCGACTTGGCGATGCGCGCGAGCTCACGGCCGATGCTGCCGTAGCCAATGATGCCGAGCGTCGCGCCGCGCACCTCGGCGGGGACGAAGAGCGGCCAGCGCTGCTCGTCCGGTGGCCAGCCCCCGCGGCCCTGCCACTCCACCATGCGCGGCACCCGGTGGGCCAGGGCGAGCAGCATGGTCACCGCGTACTCCGCGATGGTGGCGGCGTGCACGCCGCTCGTGGTGGTGAGGGGGATCGCGCTCTCGGTGTAGAGCGGATGGTCCGCGAGGGCGTTCACCCCCGCCATGTGGAGCTGCACCCAGCGGAGCCCGGGCGCCCGGGTGAGGTCCCGCGGCGGGGCGCCCGCGTAGAGCACGTCGGTCTTGGTGTAGTCCGCCGTCTCCGGATCCGCCTGCGACACCAGGATCTCGGGAGAGACCGCCCGCAGCCGGTCGAGCTGCCTCTGGTCGAAACGCATGGTCACGAGGACGTTGAGCATGGGCGCTATGATATCCTTCCTGCTCGCGAGGAGACGACATGAAGACCGAGCGCAAGGGATTCCGGCAGATGGTGGACGAGGCCAAGTCGCGCATCAAGACCATCAGCCTCGAGGAGGCCAAGAGCCGTCTCGGCAGCGACCGCGTCGTGTTCGTGGACCTGCGTGACGTGCGCGAGCTGGAGCGCGAGGGCATGATCCCCGGCGCCTTCCACTGCCCGCGGGGCATGCTCGAATTCTGGGTGGATCCGGACAGCCCGTACCACAAGGACGTCTTCGCGTCCGACAAGGAGTTCGTCTTCTACTGCAACGGCGCCTGGCGCTCGGCCCTGGCCACCGACGTGGCCCAGCAGATGGGCCTCGAGCCCGTCGTCGAGATGGACGGCGGCTTCGCCGAGTGGAAGAAGCGGGGCTACCCGGTCGCGGAGAAGCCCACCAAGAAGGCCTAGCGAGCCTGCTTCGTCAAGAGGCGCGTGGTAGCATCGAAGGCATGCCGACCAACTCGGGAGCCGAGCCGCCCATCGACGACGCGCATCCGGAGGAGCATCCGCCCCTGGAGCATCCGCCCATGGAGCATCCGGAAGTTCTGCCCGCCCCCGGGCCGCAGGGGCCGGCCATCGAGCAGCCCGCCAAGCTGATCCGCATCGCCGCGATGATCCGCGAGATGCTGGAGGACGTGCGCCAGTCCAAGCCGGACGAGGCCGGGCGCCGGCGGCTGCGCGAGGTCTACGAGCGGGCGCTCGCGGGTCTCAAGGAGGGCGTGTCGAAGGATCTGCAGGACGAGCTCGATACCCTCACGATCCCGCTCGACAGCCACTCGAGCGAGTCCGAGATCCGCCTGGCCCAGGCCCAGCTCGTCGGCTGGCTGGAGGGCCTCTTCCAGGGGATCCAGGCCGCGCTGTGGAGTCAGCACATGCAGGCGCGGGCCGAGATCGAGGAGATGCGCCGCCGCCGCGGGCTGCCGCCAGGCCCCGCCGACGGCCCGCCCCGCGAGCCCGGCCAGTACCTATAATCTACCTAGCGACGGTAACTCTTTCCTCTTCCCGGATCAGGGCGTCCTCGCTCGGCGTCACCTTCACCCCGTGCGTCGGGAACTGCAGAAGGTGGCGAACTCCTTCGGTTTTCGCGTCCGGCTCCGTGCGAAACGCCACTTCGTAGGCGCAATGGGTGCAGCTCATCGTGTAGGTTGGCATCGGTCCCTCCTCCCAGGCCGGGAGGAAACAGCAAGAGGAATGCCATCGCTCAGCTTGACTCGGCCGCGCACGGGGGCACACAATCCCCTTGCCGGCTGACCCTCCTGCATCGCCGCAGGCCGCGGTAGACCCGCCAGTCCCGGCCCTCAACGCCCGAGGCCGGAACGAGACCGCCGGACCCGAGCCACGGGGAGGGCTCCGCTGTGGATCTCTCGGCCACCATCCATCTGCTGGGCGAAGCCCTCGGCGACGTGCTGCGCACCCAGGAGTCCGTCGCGCTCTTCGAGACCGAGGAGCACATCCGCGCGCTCGCCAAGGCGCGCCGCGCCGGCGAGATGGACGCGGCGGTGCGGCTGCCCCTCGCGGTGGCCGATCTCCCCGCGGACGCCGCGCGCGCCACCGCCTCCGCCTTCGCGGTCTACTTCGACCTGATCAACCTCGCCGAGGAAGTGCACCGCATCCGGGCGCTGCGGACTCGCGAGCGCGCGCAGCATCCGGCGCCCATCGGTGAATCCATCGGGGAGGCGGTCGCCCGGCTCGCGGCCCGCGGAGTCACCGCGGAGCGGATGGCCGAACTACTGCGCGAGCTGCGTATCGAGCTGGTGCTGACGGCGCACCCGACGGAGGCCAAGCGCCGCACCGTGCTCTCGAAGCTCCAGCGGATCAGCGAGGTGCTGCGGCATCTCCAAGATCTGGACCTGCTCCCGCGGGAGCGGACGGAGCTCCTGGCCGGGCTCCAGGCCGAGATCACCGCGCTCTGGCTGACCGACCGCGCGCGGACGACGCGGCCCGCGGTCACCGACGAGGTGCGCACGGGGCTCTACTTCGTGGACGAGGTGTTCTGGGATCTCCTGCCCCGTATCGGCGCCGATCTCGAGGCAGCGGTCGCGCGACACTACCCGGGTCTCGCGCCGCCCCCCGCGTGGCTCACGGTGGCGTCCTGGATCGGGGGTGACCGTGACGGCAACCCTTCGGTGGTGACCGAGGTGACCGCCGAGACCCTCCGCCTGCATCGCGGGCTCGCGGTCGAGCGGCATCGCCGATCCGTGCAGGACCTGGCCCGGCGTCTGAGCGTGAGCGGCCGGCGCTGCCCCCCGCCGGAGGCGCTGACCGCCTGGCTCGACGCGCGCCGTCCCCTGCCCGCGCACGTGGCCTACCTCGAGCAGCGCTACGCGGGGGAGCCGTACCGCCTGGCTCTTTCCCTGCTCGCCGCGGATCTGGAATCGGCCTCGGGGGAAGACATGACCGCACGCCTCCTCGACGAGGCTCCGCACGCCGCGCGCATCACCGCCGCCGAGGTCCGGACGGTGGTGGACTTGGTCGCGCAGGGCGTCCCCCCCGCGCTGGCCGGCGATCGCGTGCGCGCGCTCGAGCACCAGCTCGAGAGCTTCGGCCTGCACGCGGCCCGCCTCGACATCCGGGAGGACTCGGGCCGGCTCACCGCCACGCTCGGCGACATCCTCGCCCGCCTCGCCCTCGATCCCGGCTTCGCCGAGCGCGACGAGCCGGCCCGCGCCGCCGTGCTGCTCCGGCTCCTCGCCGAGGAGCCGCCCAAGGCCTCCGAGATCTCCGCGCTCGCCCTCGACGAGGCCGCCGCCGAGACCTGGCGACTCTTCCGCCTCCTCGCCCGCGCGCAGGCCATCTACGGCCGCGCGTCGCTGGGGCCCTTCATCATCTCGATGACCCGCGGGCCGGCCGATCTGCTCACCGTGCTGCTGCTGGCTCGCTGGGCGGGCGGCGCGTCGGGCATGCAGATCGTGCCGCTCTTCGAGACGCTGGGCGATCTCGACGCGGCGCCGCGCACGCTCGAGTCGCTCTTCGCGCTGCCGGTCTACCGCGCGCACCTCGACTCCTGTGAACGCGAGCAGATGGTGATGATCGGCTACTCCGACTCCAACAAGGACGGCGGCTACCTGGCCGCCAACTGGGCGCTCTACCGCGCCCAGGAGGCCATCGCGCGGACGTGCCGGGAGCGCGACATCGGGCTCACGCTCTTCCACGGGCGCGGGGGCACGGTCGCGCGGGGCGGCGGGCCCGCCGGGCGGGCGATCCGGGCCCAGCCGCCCGGCACCGTCGAGGGGCGCTTCCGCGTGACCGAGCAGGGCGAGACCATCGCCTCGCGCTACGCCGACCCCGCGCTGGCCCATCGCCACGTGGAGCAGATCGTGAGCGCGGTGCTCCTCGCCTCGGCGGACGACGCCGATCACGCGGTGGCGCCGATCGACCCCGCCTGGCGCGAGGTGATGGACGTGATGGCGGGCGCCGCGCGGGAGACCTATCACGACCTGGTCGAGCGGACGCCCGGCTTCCTCGAGTACTGGCGGGCGGCCACCCCGATCGAGGAGCTCTCGCGCCTGCGGCTCGGCTCCCGGCCCACCGTGCGCCGCGCGGGCGGACTCACCCGGGGCGCGGTGCGCGCGATCCCATGGGTCTTCTCGTGGATGCAGAGCCGCTTCAACCTCCCCGGCTGGTACGGCCTCGGCACCGCGCTGGCGCGGGTGGACGCGGGCCGGCTGCGGGAGATGTACGCGGGCTGGCCCTTCTTCCGGGCCATCCTGGACAATGCGGAGATGTCCCTGCTCAAGGCCGACATGGGCATCGCCGCGCTCTACTCCGAGCTGGTGCCGAACCGGGCGCTGGCCACCGCGGTCTTCACCGGCATCGGCAGCGAGTTCGTGCGCACGCGGGAGTCCATCCTGCGCGCCACCGGCCACGCCGAGTTGATGGACGGCGACCCGGTGATCCAGCGCTCCGTGCACCTGCGCAACCCCTACGTGGATCCGCTCAACTACCTCCAGGTGGAGATGCTCCGCCGGCTACGCGCGCTGGCGGACCAGGACGGCGACGACGCCGCGCGGTACCGCGAGATCATCGTGGTCACCATCAACGGCATCGCCGCCGGCCTGCGCAATACCGGCTGACCATGAGCAAGGCCGCGCTCTTCCGCTCCATCAAGGCGCTGGACGTCGAGGCGGTCGCCTCCCTCCTCGAGGCGCACCCCACGCTGATCCGGGCCACGGACGATCGTCGCCGCAACCCGCTTCACTTGCTCTGCAGCCTGCCCGCCGATCCGAAGACGGCCGGCCGATCGCTCACCCTGGCGCGCCGCCTGCTCGACGCCGGCCTCGACGTCAGCACCCCCGCGTTCGTCGAGGGTGCGTTCCAGGCGACCCCGCTCTGGTACGCAATCTCGCGGGGGCGCAATCTCGCGCTGGCCGGTTTCTTCTGAAGCACGGCTCGACTCCGGAGAACTCCCTGAGGGCGGCCGCCTTCGCGGACAACGTGGAGGCCATCGACCTGCTGGTCCGGAGTGGGGCGAGCCTGGACCCGGTCGCCGAGGACGAGACGCCGTTCCTGGGAGCGATCAAGTGGAGCCGCTTCGTGGGCGCCGAGCGGCTGCTGCGTCACGGGGCCAACGTGAACTTCCAGAACTCGAAGGGCGTGACCGCCCTGCACCTGGTCCTCAAGAAGAACAGCGACCGCAAGCACGTCGAGATGCTGCTCCGCCACGGAGCGGACCCGACCATCAAGGGCCGGGACGGCAAGAGCCCGCTCGATCTCGTCCGGAACCGGCGCGACAAGACGTACTTCCCCCTGCTCTCCCGCCGGCAAGCCGCCCCTTCCTGAGTCTCTTGTCCTGGCGCACGCTTCAGGAGTAGGATCACGGCGACGAGGCAGCTCCCCACCGGCCCAAGGAGGGCGTCATGCTAGAGCGGCTCATCTCCGGCGACAACCACATCGACCTCACCTATTGCCCGCCCGATCTGTGGTCCTCCCAGGCGCCGTCCAAGTGGAAGCTGCTGGTGCCGCGCGTGGAGGAGCTGGAGGACGGCTGCCACTGGTTCGTGGAGGCGCAGGACAAGGGGATGTGGAACGGCGTGGGCCCGGGCTTCCTCAAGCGCACGCCCGGCTCCTTCGCGCGGATCGACGAGATGGCCTCGTGCGGCTTCGAGTGGGACCACCGTGCGGGGGCCAGGCCTCGGCCCACCACGCCCGAGCTGCGGCTCGCCGATCTCGACCGTGACGGGCTCGACGCCGAGGTGGTCTACGGCTGCCTGATGATCAACGACATGATCGCGAGCGGCGAGCGCCGGGCCTGGGCCAACGCGATCTACAACGACTGGGCCGCCGACTTCGCCAAGAAGTCGGACCCGAACCGGATCTATCCCCTGGCGATCGTGCCCAACAACGATCCCCAGGTGGCCGCGGCGGAGGTGCGCCGCTGCGCCAAGATGGGCCTCAAGGGCGGCGATCTGGGCTTCAAGAGCATGAGCATCCCGCTCTACCAGCACGAGTGGTACCCGCTCTGGGAAGCGGCCGCCGAGTGCCACTTCCCGATCGCCTTCCACTCGACCGGCTTCAAGGCCCTCCGCGCCCCCGACTCGCCCGCGATGGAGCAGCAGTACATGCTCCAGTGGCGGCTCGTGCGCTCCTCGCTCTTCCAGCTCGACACCATGGAGGTGCTGGTCTCGCTGATCACCTCCGGGGCCTGCGAGAAGTACCCGGACTTCAAGTTCGTGCTGGGCGAGTCCGGGGTGACCTGGCTGCCCTACGTGTTCGACCGCTTCGACACCGAGTACGAGGACCGCGCCCGCGGCCTCGGCTTCTCCATGAAGCCGAGCGACTACTTCAAGCGCCAGGGCTACGTGACCTATCAACAAGATCAGTTCCTGGAGCCGATCATCCCGCTGGTGGGCGAGGACAATATCATCTGGGGCGCGGACTACCCGCACCCCGACTGCGTGTGGCCCGACTCCCGGCGGCACCTCGAGAAGAACCTCGGCAACCTGCCCGAGCGCGTGCAGCGCAAGATCACCTACGACAACGTGGTCAAGCTCTACAACCTCCGCTGAGCGAAAGGACCCCATGACTTCCACCGCACTCGAGATTCCGTCGCTCAAGGGAAAGGTATCGGACGAGGAGTGGGCCGTCCGCGTGGATCTGGCCGCCGCCTACCGCCTGGTGTCGCGCTACGGCTGGGAGGACCTCGTCTTCACCCATATCTCGGCCCGGGTGCCCGGCACCGAGGACCAGTTCCTGATCAACCCCTACGGCCTCTTCTTCGACGAGATCACCGCCTCGAGCCTGGTCAAGATCGACCAGGCGGGCAGAAAGCTCGAGGACTCGCCGTTCAACGTGAACGCGGCCGGCTTCATCATCCACAGCGCGATCCACGGCGCCCGCCACGACGCCAAGTGCGTGCTCCACACCCACACCGCGAGCGGCGTCGCGGTCTCCACCCAGCGGGCCGGGCTGCTGCCGATCTCGCAGCATTCGCTGTTCGTGCTCAACAGCGTGGGCTACCACGACTTCGAGGGCCCCGCGCTCGACGAGGACGAGAAGCCGCGCCTGGTCGCGGACCTGGGCGAGAACCGCTGCCTGATCCTGCGCAACCACGGCCTGCTCACGGTGGGCGAGACGATCGCCGACGCCTTCGTGAACATGTACTACCTCGAAGCCTCCTGCCAGATCCAGGTGCGCGCGCAGTCGGGCGGCGGTGAGCTGATCCCGGTGCCCAAGGAAGTCATGGACAAGGGCTACGCCAACGCGGTGGCGAACCAGCGTCGCAACGGCGGCCAGGGCCGGCTCGTATGGCCGGGCCTCCTGCGCCGGCTGGATCGCACGGACTCGTCCTACCGGAATTGACCGCGTCGGGAGACGCGCTGCGCTTCGGCTCCGCCACGGGCGGGCGGCGCAGCGAGGACGGTCCGCTCCTCACCGGCCGCGGACGCTTCACCGACGACGTGGACCTGCCCGGCCAGGTCCACGCCGCGTTCGCCCGCTCCGCCGCGGCCCACGGCGTCATCCGCGCCGTGGACACGAGCCGGGCGCTCGCCCTGCCCGGCGTGCTCGCGGTGCTCACCGGGCGCGATCTCGCCGCGGCCGGACTGGGCGCGATCCCGCCCGCCGCCTCCTTCCCCGGCCGCGGCGGCAAGGCCCTGGCCTCGGCGCCCATTCCCCCGCTCGCGGTGGACCGCGTGCGCTACGTGGGCGAGGCGGTGGCCATCGCGGTCGCCGAGACCGCCGCCCAGGCCGCCGACGCCGCCGCCCTCGTGATCCTCGACCTCGACCCGCTGCCCGCGGCCGCGGATGTGGACCGCGCGCTGGCCGCCTCCGCGCACCCGATCTGGCCAGAGGCGGCGGGCAATATCGCCTTCGACTGGACCGACGGGGACGCCATCACGGTGGACGCGGCGATTCGCGGAGCCGTGCACGTGGCGCGGGTGCGCCTGCACGACACGCGGGTCGCGCCCTCCGCGCTCGAGCCGCGCGCGGCCATCGGCCAGTGGGACGAGGCCACCCAGCGCTACACCCTCACCGCCTCCACCCAGGGCGTCGCGGTGGTGCGTCGCCTCTTAGCAGAGGGCGTGTTCAAGATCCCGCCGCAGCAGCTCCGCGTGATCACTCCCGACGTGGGCGGGGGGTTCGGCATGAAGGTGCAGGCCTACCCGGAGTACGCGGCGCTGCTCTTCGCGGCGCGCCGGGTGGGCCGGCCCGTCAAGTGGCGCGCCACCCGCGTCGAGAGCTTCCTCGCCGACACGCACGGCCGCGACGGCATGCTCGAGGGCGAGCTCGCCCTCGACGCGACCGGCCGATTCCTGGCCCTGCGCGCGCGGACACGCGTGGGCATCGGCGCCTACGTCTCCGCGTTCGCGGCGGTGTTCGGGACCAACAATACCAAGAACTGCCTGTCGAGCGTGTACCGCATCCCCGCCATCGTCATCGACGTCACGCTCGCGTTCACCAACGCGGCGCCGCTCGGGCCCTATCGCGGGGCGGGACGGCCGGAGGCGCTCTACCTGATCGAGCGCCTGATCGATCAGGCGGCCGCGGCCACCGGCATCGACCGCGTGGAGCTGCGCCGGCGCAACCTCATCCCGGCCGCCGCCATGCCCTATCGCACCCCGAACGGCCCGGTCTACGACAGCGGCGAGTTCGAGACGATCATGGACCAGGCGCTGGCCCTGGCCGACTGGAACGGGTTCCCGCAGCGGCGCGCGGCCTCGGAGCGGGCCGGGCGGCTGCGCGGCATCGGCCTTGGCTGCTTCCTGGAGGTCGCGGGCGGCATCCTCGACGAGACGGTGGAGCTGCGCTTCGGCGCCGACGGCACGGTGGCGCTCCACACCGGGGCCCAGCCGATGGGCCAGGGCCACCTCTCGACCTTTCCCCCGCTGATCGCGGCGCGGCTCGGCATCGATCCGAGCGCGGTGCGGCTCGTGCAGGGCGACAGCGATCTGGTGCCGGCCGGTACGCCCAGCGTCGCCTCGCGCTCCATGATGATGGCGGGAAGCGCGGCGTCGATGGCCTGCGACGCGTCGATCGAGAAAGGCCGCCGCCTGGCCGCGCATGTCTTCGAGGCTGCCGTCCCCGACGTCGAGTTCGCGGCGGGCCGCTTCCGCGTGAAGGGCACCGATCGCGCCACCGGCCTGCTCGACCTGGCCGCCCGCGCCCGCACGCTGCCGGATCTAGCGCCCGACCTGCAGGGTGGCCTCGACAGCACCGCCAAGTTCGTCTCGCCCCAGATGAGCTTCCCCAACGGCTGCCACGTCACCGAGGTCGAGATCGATCCGGAGACCGGCGCGGTGGCGGTGGTGGGGTACGCGGCGGTGGACGACGTCGGCCGCATCGTCCACGAGGCCATCGTGGAGGGCCAGATCCACGGCGGCATCGCCCAGGGCCTGGGCCAGGTGCTGGGCGAGCACGTGGTCTACGACGAGCACGGCCAGCTCCTCACCGCCTCGTTCATGGACTACATGCTGCCGCGCGCCGACGACCTGCCCGCGCTGCGCGTCGGCCACCACGGCGTCCCCTGCACCACCAACCCCCTGGGCGTCAAGGGCGCGGGCGAGTCGGGCGTGGCGGGTGCGCTCCCTTCCGCGGTCAACGCGGTGCTCGACGCGCTCGCCCGCCGCGGGGTGCGCGAGCTCGACATGCCGATGTCGCCGTCCCGCGTGTGGGCCGCGCTCCACGCGAGTGTCTCCAGCAGGGGACATTGACCGGCTTCACCCGAGTCGCTACGCTCGGGGCATGAGTCGCACGGAGATGAGGACCCGGCGCTGGAAGCGGGTCGAGTACGACCGGCTGATCGAGGCCGGCTTCTTCAGGCCCGGCGATCCCGTCGAGCTGCTCGGTGGTCAGCTCATCGTCGCCGAGCCTCAGGGCAGTGGCCATTTCGCCGCCGTCCGGGCCGCCGAGGAGGCGCTCCGCGCCGCGTTCGGCCGAGGCTGGGACGTCCGCGGCCAAGGCCGGCTCGCGCTCGATGAGGAGTCCGAGCCGGAGCCCGACCTGGCCGTGGTGCCCGGGAGCTTTCGCGACTACCAGACCGGCCACCCGTCGCGGCCCGTACTCGTGATCGAGGTGAGCGAGACCAGCGTCGCCCTGGATCGCGAGCACAAGGGCAGCCTCTACGCGCGCGCCGGGCTCGCCGACTACTGGATCCTGAATCTCCCCGAGCGCGCGCTCGAGGTGTACCGCGACCCCGAGCCCGACCCGGCGGCGCCCTTCGGCTGGCGTTACCGATCGGTCATCGTGCTCGGGCGCGGGGCTTCGGTCTCCCCCTCGGGCTGCCCGGACGGCGTATCCCCATCGCCGATCTGCTGCTCTAGGCCCACGCCACGTTTTCAGGGCTTTGCCCGCTGGTGCGAGAGAAAGTGGGCGAGGTCGATCAGGTCCTGGTCGCCGAGCCCGGCCAGCTCCTGCGCCATCGCCCCGCCGTAGCCCAGCCGCGCTCCGCTCTTGTACTCGCGCATGGACTTGAGCAGGTAGTCCTCCCGCTGGTTGGCCACGCGCGGCATCTGCTCGCGGCCGGAGAAGTCCGGGTTGTGGCAGACCCCGCACGGGTGACGCAGGGTCAGGATCCGACCCCGCGCGAAGCGCTGGGGGTCCGGGGCCTCGTCGGGGGATGGGGGTGGCGGCAGCTTCGTGACCCGCTCCGCGAAGGCGAGCAGGTCGTCGTTGGTGAGCCCCTTGGCCGCCGCGGTCATGGCCGCGCTGTCCCGCCGGCCCTCCCGGAAGAGGAAGAGCTGGGCGACCACGAAGAAGGACGGCTGCCCGCCGAGCGACGGCGTCTCCGGGATGCGGGATTGGCCGTCAGCGCCGTGGCAGGCCAGGCACACCACGAAGCGCTCGTCGACTGACTGGGCGGTCGCCGCCGATCCGGGCAGGAGGCCGATGGCCGCGAGCGCAGCCACGAAAACGACGCGGGCCGAGGGTGGCCGCTTCCCCACCCCCGGCCCGCGAGGAGACGTCACTTCCCGTAGCTGACCCGGTAGATCGCGCCGGCGTGGTCGTCGGAGACGAGCAGCGAGCCGTCCTTGAGCACCAGCACGTCCACCGGCCGGCCGAGATAGCTATTGTTCTCGACCAGGCCCGTGAGGAAGGGCTCCACCGCCCTCACGGTGCCGTTGCTGTTGAGGAACACCGCCACCACGTCGGCCGCGTACTTCTTGGTGCGGTTCCACGGCCCGTGGCGGGCGATGAAGATCGCGCCCTGGTACTTCTGCGGAAACATCTTGCCGGTGTAGAAGCGCATCCCCAAGGGGGCCGAGTGCGGACCGAGCAGCACCGCGGGCTTCACGAAGTCACCGCAGGCCTTGCCCCAGCCGAATTGTGGGTCGGCGAAGTCGCCCTGGTGGCAGTAGGGGAAGCCGAAGTTCTGGCCCACCTTGCTGAGGCGGTTCAGCTCGTCCTGGGGCAGATCCTCCGACAGCCAGTCGCGCTGGTTGTCGGTGAACCAGAGCTCGCCGGTCCTCGGATGGAAGTCGAAGCCGACCGTGTTGCGCACGCCGCGCGCCACGATCTCCATGCCGCTGCCGTCCAGATTGATGCGGCGGATCTGGGCGTACCGCTCGAGGTCGGGCTCACAGATATTGCAAGGCGCGCCCACCGGAACGTAGAGCTTGCCGTCGGGGCCGATCTTGATGAACTTCCAGCCGTGCGGAACGTCGCCCGGGAGCTGGTCGTAGACCGTGACGGGCGCAGGCGGGTTGTCGAGCTTGTCCTCGATGCCGTCGTAGCGCGTGATCGCCTTGGGCGTGGCCACGTAGAGGGAGCCCTTGTGGAACTCGATGCCGTTCGGCAGCATCAGCTTCTCGGCCAGGGTCTTCACCTCGCGCTTGCCGCCCTTGTCCACCACCGCGTAGATCTTGCCGGCGCCGAAGAGCGAGCTCACGAAGATGGTGCCCTTGTCGCCCTGCCGGAGGCCGCGGGCGTCGAAGACGTTCGACGCGTACACCTCGACCTTGAAGCCCGCCGGCACCCTCATCTTGGCGAGCGGCAGCTTGTCGGCTGGAGTGGGAATCGGGAAGGCGGGCACCGGCGCCATCTGCGCGCCCGGGCCGGCCTTCGGGCGTCCGATCGCCCAGAAGGGCTCTTCCTCCTGCTTCGGCGGCTCCGCCGGCGGCGTTCCGGTCTGCTGCGCGCGGGCCGACCCCACGAGCGCGAGCCCGGTCACCGCGACCACGATCCAGACGATCCGCCGCGTCATCGAGGCTTTCATCATGCCGATCCTCCACTTGGTCCCGCGGGTGCACTTCTCCCATCGCGGCCGGAATGCTATCGCGGGGCGCGCGGCAGGTAAAGGGCCACCGCGGCACGCAACGGGGGTAAAATGAGCGGCCGTGACGACCTCGACCGCTCCGCCCATGCTCACGACCGTCGTTCCCGAGCCCGCCGCCTGGCATGGCCCCTCCCTGGCCGCCGAGCGCTACCTGATTCCCCTCCCGGCCGCGGTGCTGGCCGAGCTCGATGGCGCGCTGGCCGAGCTCCAGCGCGCCCCGGTGCCGACCCTCCTGCTCCTGCCCGAGCACTTCCCGCTCGCGGCCACCGGGCGCTTCATGGCCGAGGTGCGCCGCCGGCTCGACGAGGGTCCGGGCTTCGTCATGCTCGACCGGCTGCCGGTGGACGCCATGAGCCCCGACGAGGCCATCGCGCTCTACTGGCTGCTCATGAGCCTCCTCGAGCCGCCGGTGGCCCAGGAGTGGAAGGGCACCGTCATCTACGACGTGCGCCACGACGGGCAGGAGTACACGCAGGACACGCGCGCCGCGCTCACGCCGGGCGGGCTCGAGATGCACACCGACAGCAGCATGGGCGAGGCCCCGCCGAACTACGTGAGCCTCTTCTGTCTCCGGCCCGCCCGGAAGGGCGGCATGAGCATCGTCTCGAGCGCCCCCGCGGCCCACAACTACTTCCTCACCGAGCACCCGGATCTCCTGCGCCGGCTCTACGAGGTGTTCTACCGCGACCACCAGGAATACCAGGCCGCCGACGCCGCCGCGACGAACTTCCGCCCGGTCTTCGCGTGGGACGGGCGGCTGCGTACCCGCTTCAACGCGCGCCACATCGTCCGCGGCTACGAGAAGACCGGCCGCACCCTGGACGCCGACGGCGCGGAGGCGGTGCGCCTCATGGACGCCTTCCTGAGCGATTCCGCCCATCGCCTCGATCTCTGGGTGGAGCGTGGCCAGATCCAGGTGCTGAACAACCGCCTGATCGTCCACGGCCGCACGCCTTACAAGGACGACGAGACGCCCGGACACCGCCGGCACCTGGTGCGCCTCTGGCTCCGCGCGGGCGACCGCCGCCACTTCCGCGGCTAGCCGCGCTCCCACGCCATGGCCATTCCCGTCGGGCTGAATATCTGGTCGCGCCTGGTCGAGAACACCTTCCCCTACTTCGATCAGACCGTCGCGCCCTTCGACATCCTCTGGATGCCGGACCACGTGCAGTACGGCGCCAACAAGGTGGCGGAGGGCTGGACGCTGCTCACCTGGGCGCTGGCCCGCTATCCCGACAAGCGCTGCGGGCACGAGGTGCTCTGCAATAGCTTCCGCAACCCGGCCCTCCTGGCCAAGATGGCGGCGACCGCCCAGGCGCTCTCGGGTGGGCGGGTCATCCTGGGTATCGGCGCGGGCTGGAACGAGGAGGAGTACCGGGCCTACGGTGTTCCCTACCCGCCCGCCAAGGTGCGCATCGCCCAGCTCGCGGAGGCGATCGAGCTGATCCGGCGCATGTGGTCGGACGCGCCGGCCGAGTACCACGGCGAGCACTACTCGATCTCCGGCGCCTACTGCGCGCCGCGGCCGAACCCGGTGCCCCCGGTGATGGTGGGCGGCTCCGGGGAGAAGTATCTGCTGCGGGTCGTGGCCAAGCACGCCGACTGGTGGAACTACGTCTGGAAGGGGGCAGAAGCCTACGCGCACAAGCAGGAGGTGCTCAAGGCCCATTGCCGCGAGGTGGGCCGCGACTACGACACGATCGAGCAGGTGGTCCGGGTCGGCATCCTGATCGCGGAGAACGAGCGCGAGGTCGAGCGGCTGAAGAAGGCGTCGTGGATCCGCTCGCTCAACGACATCCAGATCGTCGGCACCCCCGCTCAGGTGACCGAGACCATGCTCGGCATCGTCAAGCAGGGCGCCCGCCGCCTCACCGTGAACTTCGCCGACGTGCCCCGGCCCGAAGGCACCTGGCTCTTCGCCTCGACCGTTCTCCCGCACCTCTGAGGCATGGACACCCCGCCTCCGCGGCTCGCCGCGAGTCACGCGCTCTGGGAGCGCGCCCGCCGGGTCATGCCGGGCGGCGTCTACGGCCACCAGAACGGGGCCGCCCTCGGCGAGGGCCATCCGCGCTTCCTCGCCCGCGCCGAGCGCTCCCGCGTCTGGGACGTGGACGGCAACGAGTACGTGGACTGGATGTGCGCCTACGGGCCGATGATCCTGGGCTACGGTCACCCCGCGGTGGAAGCCGCGGTGGCCGAGCAGCTCGCGGGCGGCGACTGCCTCCCCCTGCCGGGCCCCCGCATGGTGGAGCTGGCGGAGCGGCTGGTGGCTCTCACCCCGCGCGCGGACTTCGCGGTCTTCGGCAAGAACGGCGCGGACGCGACGAGCTGGGCGGTGGACGTGGCGCGCGCATACCGGCCGGCCGCGGATCGCCCGCGTGCGGGGCGCCTATCACGCGGCGCGCCCGTGGGCCCTTCCCCACCTCCCCGGCGTGCCCGCGCACTACCGGGACGATCTGCTCGAGTTCGCATGGAACGACCTCGACGAGCTGGGCGCCCTCTTCGCCGCGCGCCCGGGCGAGATCGCGGTGGTCATGACCGCCCCGTTCGACCACGCGACCGGGGCCGCCCCCGCTCCCGGCTTCTTCGCGGGGCTCCGCGCGCTTTGCGACGCGCACGGGACGCTGTTCGCGATGGACGATGTGCGCGCGGGCTTCCGCTTCCACCTGGGCGGCTCCTGCGAGCACTTCGGGGCCGCGCCCGATCTCATCTGCTACTCCAAGGCGATCGCCAACGGCCATGCCCTCTCGGCGGGGCTCGCGCGAGAGCCGCTCCGCGCGGCGGCCGAGCGCATCTATTTTACCGGCTCCTTCTTCTTCGCGAGTGGCGCCTTCGCGGCCGCCCTCGCCACCCTCGACGTCCTCGCGCGGACGGACGCGATCGCCCGCATCCAGCGGATCGGCGGGCTCCTGACCGACGGCCTCTCCGAGCAGGCGCGGCGGCACGGCGTCCCGCTGCTCCCGGTCGGCCAGCCCGCCATGCCGGTCATCCGCTTCGCCGACGATCCCGAGCGCCGGCGCATCCGCCGCTGGTGCTCCCTCGTCACCCAGCGCGGCGCCTACGCGCACCCTACCCACAACTGGTTCGTCTCGGCGGCCCACACCGAAGAGGACGTGGCACGCACGCTGGAGGCCGCCGAGCGCGCCTTCAAGACGGTCGCAGCCGAGGCCTGACGCTCAGCGCACGGTCAGCCGGAGAATCGTGATGGAGTGCGCGGGGCACACGTGGTCGAGCCCGCCGCTCCGCGCGGTGGCGCGGCTCTCGCGCACGTCCACCCGGCGCGGGTGCTCGAACGAGTTCATCGCGCCCACCTCGGGCCCGTTCACCTCCCAGACCCGCACCGGCCCGGCCACGTCCGCGCCCGCCACCTCCACCGTCGCGGTCAGGTCCCGGTCGCGGTCGCGATTGACGAGGGCCACCGCGATCTCCCGCCCCGCCTCGTCCGTGCTCGCCGCCGCGTCGATCAGCAGAAACGGCCCCAGGTCGGCCACGTGGTGCACCCGGCCGCCGCCCGCGTCGGTCTCCTGCGCCGGGTCGAGCGTGTAGCGCTCCCCGTCCGCGTGCACGTCGAGCGCCTGCGCCAGGGTGTGCTCGGCGTAGAGTCGGAGCGGGTGGTAGATCGTCTGGAGAAACAGCCCCAGCTTGTTCGTGAAGATCGGGGCGATCGCGTTCACGAGCTGGGCGAAGTTGGCCATGCGCACCACCCGGCACTGCCGGATGAAGGCGTTCAGGTAGGAGGCGACCGCGAGGGCGTCGGTGAGGGTGTAGCGCTCCTCCACCCCGCCCACCCGGTCCGCGTGGCTGCGCGTGCGGTACCACACGTTCCACTCGTCGAAGGCGATGTGGACCGGGTGCGCGATCTGCTGCATGTGCCGCACGCGCTCGATGAGCGCGGCGCAGATCCGCACCGCGCGCTCGGCCTGGTGCGATTGCATCACGGTGGTGTAGTGGCCGGTGCTGCCAGTGTAGAGGTGGATCGAGTGGAAGTCGATGAACTCGGCGAGGCCGGCCAGCACCACCTCGTCCCACTCCCCCCAGCCGGTCTGGCCGCAGCCCACGAGCTGGATGGTCGGATCGGTGCGCTTCATCACCATCGCGAACGCGCGGGCCCGCTTGACGTAGTCGCGCGCCTCCAGGTTGCCGATCTGCCAGCCCCCGTACATCTCGTTGCCGAGCCCCCAGTAGCGCACCCGGTGCGGCTCGGCGTGGCCGTGCCGGCGCCGCAGGTTCGCCCACGAGGTATTCCCGGTGCCGTTGCAGTACTCCACCCACGCCTGCGCCTCGTCCATGGTGCCCGAGCCCATGTTCACGCAGATGAAGGGCTCGGTCCCGAGCTCCCGGCAGTACTCGATGAACTCGTTGGTGCCGAAGCGGTTCGACTCCTCCGCGTACCAGGCGAGCTCGCTACGCCGCGGCCGCTCGTCCTTCGGGCCGACCCCGTCGAGCCAGTGGTAGCCGCTCACGAAGTTGCCGCCGGGCCAGCGGAGGATGGGGAACGCGAGCGGACGCGCCGCCTCCAGGACGTCGCGCCGGAACCCGCGGGCGTCGGAAAGCGGCGAGCCCTCCTCGTAGATGCCGCCGTAGATGCAGCGACCGAGGTGCTCGATGAACTGGCCGAAGATGCGGCGGTCCACCGTGCCGATGCGTCGTCGCAGATCGATCCCGATGCGCGTGGTCATCGGCAGAGTCTAAGAAGTCCGTCCCGGGCTGTCAATTTGACATGACGTCGCGCGGGGACGTAGAGTGTCGCGCGGAGGAACCCCATGGATACGTCCGACAACGTCGTCGAGCGCAGGAGCGTCAGCCGTCGGGCCTTCGTCGCGGGCGCCGCGAGCGTCGGAGTGGCCGCGTGGGCCCGCCGCGGTGCCGCGCAGCCGAAGGCCACCATCACCTACTGGAACGGGCTCACCGGTGCCGATGGCAAGGTGATGGACGAGCTTATCGATCGCTTCACGCGCGAGACCGGCATCCGCATCGAACAGCAGCGGCTGCCCTGGGCCGACCTCTACGCCAAGCTCCAGGTCGCGGTGCCGGCGGGCGAGGGCCCCGACCTGGCGTTGATCCACACCGTGGAGGTCCCCCACTTCGCGAGCGACGGCGTGCTCGAGGCCATCGACGACGCCACCACCGCCGCGAAGGGCTTCCGGGGCGAGGACTATCTCCCCGCCACCTGGCAGGGCGGCACCTTCCAGGGCAAGCGGTACTCGCTGCCGCTCGACGTCCCGCAACACATCATGTACCTCAACGTGAAGGTGATGAAGGACGCGGGGCTGGTCGGCGCCGACGGCCGCCCGCGCGTGCCGGGCAGCCGTGACGAGCTCGTCACCATGGCCAAGCGCATCACCAAGGCCGACACCTTCGGCTTCGCCATCGGTACCGTGAACCCCGGGCGCTACACCTGGGGCTTCCACAACCTGCTCTGGCAGAACGGGGCCAATATCTACGCGGCCGATCTCAAGCGCGCGGGCGTCACCGATCCCGCCGCGCTGGAAGTCGCCGAGTTCTGGGAAGCGCTTCCGAACCAGCACAAGGTCGCCCCGCCCGCCAACACCAACTGCCGCGACGCCTTCATCGCGGGCCGCCTCGGCATGTGGATCGCGGGCTCCTGGAACTTCAGCGGCCTGCGCGAGGCCAAGGTGGACTTCGTGGCGGTGCCCGTGCCGCGCCTGTTCAAGCAGGCGGTGGTCTGGGCGATGCCGCACCAGTACAGCTTCCCGAAGCCGAAGGGGGCGGCCGACCGCGCCCGGCGCGACGCGGCCTGGGCGCACGTGCGCTGGATGACCGACAACGTGGCCGAGTGGACGCTCAAGGCCGGGCAGGTCTCGGCCAGCCGCAAGGCCCACGCAGACCCGCGCATCACCGGCGACCCGGTGCTGCGCGCCCTCCTCGCCCAGGCGCCCAACTGGCAGGTCGGGCAGCCCACGCCCAAGTGGGTCGCGGCCGAGAACATCACCCGGCCGGTGATCGAGGCGATCTACACGGGACAGAAGCCGGCCAAGGCCGCGATGGAGGATCTGGCGCGCCAGATCAACGCGCTGCCGGACTAGGCGTGTCGCGCCAGACGCGCGTCGCGTACGCCTTCCTGGCGCCGGGCCTCCTGCTCTTCGCGGTCTACCGCCTCTATCCCCTGCTGGAAGGCCTCCGCCTGTCGTTCACCAACGCGCGGCTCGGCCGTGCGAGCGAGCAGTGGATCGGCTTCGCCAACTACACGCGGCTCCTCGAAGACGATCGCTTCCACGTGAGCCTCTGGAACACCGCGTTCTACACGGTGGCCAGCACGCTCCCGATCCTCGCGGTGCCCCTGGCGCTGGCCTTGGCACTCAATCGCGGCCGCCTGCGGACCCTCCTGCGCAGCGTCTTCTTCTTCCCGTTCACGCTCTCGGTGGTCACGGTCGGGCTGGCCTGGCTCTGGCTCCTCGATCCGGTGGTCGGCCCCTTCAACTACTACCTGCGCCGGCTCGGCGTGCCCGCGCGCTCCTGGCTCGCCGATCCGCAGACCGCGATGTGGACCATCATCCTCACCACCGTCTGGTGGGTGACCGGCTACTACCTCGTGATCTACCTGGCCGGGCTGCAGGATATCCCCCGCGACCTCTACGAGGCGGCCGCGCTCGACGGCGCCTCCGGCTGGCGCAGCTTCTGGGCGATCACACTCCCCCTGCTCCGCCCGGTGCTGCTCTTCGTGGTGGTCACCCACGTCATCGGCTCGTTCCAGCTCTTCGGCCAGGTCTTCGTGCTGACCGGCGGCGGGCCGGGCGACGCCACCCGCACGGTGGTCCAGCATCTCTACGAGGCCGCCTTTCAGAACTTCTTCCAGTTCGGCGCCGCCTCCGCGATGGCCTGGGTGCTCTTCGCGGTCATCCTCGCCTTCTCGGTGCTCCAGTTCCGCCTGCTGCGCGGCCACACGGAGTACTGAGCGGTGCCCCGCGGCGTCCGGACCGTCGACCGCTCGAGGGTGGCCCTCACGGTGGCCCTGCTCGCCCTCGCCGTGCTCTGGCTCTCGCCGATCGCGTGGGTGGTGGTGACCTCGCTCAAGCCGGCGCCGGACATCATCCGGCTGCCTCCCGAGTGGATCCCGTGGCCGCCGACCGGCGCCCACTACCACGAGGTGCTGCTGGGCAGCTCCCGCACCGCGCGCATCGGCCGCGCCTTCGTCAACAGCCTGGTCGTGGCAATGGGCAGCGTGATCCTCGTGCTCGCGACGAGCGCGATGGCCGCCTACCCGCTGGCCCGCATGCGCTTCCCGGGCCGCGATCTGGTCTTCGTCCTGCTGGTGGGCAGCCTGATGATCCCGAACGCGGTGCTGCTGGTCCCGCAGTACGTGCTCACCCAGCGGCTCGGGTGGCTCAGCACCTACCAGGGCCTCATCGTGCCGGAGGCGGCCATGATCTTCGCCTTCGGGGTCTTCCTGCTGCGCCAGTTCTTCGTGACGATGCCGCGGGAGCTGGAGGACGCCGCCCTGATCGATGGCGCGGGTCCCTGGCAAGTTTTCTCTCGGATCATCATCCCGCTCTCGCAGCCGGTGCTCGCCGCGCTGGCCATCTTCGCCTTCCGCTCGGCGTGGAACGACTTCCTGTGGCCGCTGATCGCGGTGAACAAGCCGGAGATGTTCCCGCTGCCGGTCGCCCTCGCCCTGCTCCGCAGCGCCTACAGCTCGGAGTCCTACGGGCCGATCATGGCGGGGGCGGCGCTCAGCGCGCTGCCGCTCCTGGTGGTCTTCGTGGTCGCCAACCGGCGCATCGTCGAGGGCGTGCGCCTGAGCGGCCTGAAGGGCTAGGAAACTCGGAGGGGGCTCCGCCCCCTTCCGAACCTCCCCCAGAAACGGGTTGCGCGGGCGAAGAGCCTGTGAAGAAATCCGTTGTGTCGCCGCGCGCCGTGCGGCGACACTGCACACATGAACGACCCCCTCTTTCCGCTGCCGGATGCGACCGAGCCCCCTGTCGCGCGCGTGAACGCGGAGCCGCGGGTGCCGCTCTACCACACGATCAAAGCCCTCGAGGGGCACGCCGGCCGGGCCCCGATCGATCCGGCGATCCTGATGGCGTTGTGGCTGTACGGGACGCTGGAGGGCGTGGGGAGTGCCCGGGCGTTGGCGCGGCTGTGCGAGGAGCACGACGCGTATCGGTGGCTGTGCGGCGGGGTGTCGGTGAACTACCACACGCTGGCGGACTTCCGCGTGGCTCACCCCGAGGTCCTCGACGGGCTGCTGACGGCGAGCGTGGCGGCGCTGCTCGCAGAAGGGTTGGTGGAGCTGACGCGCGTGGCCCACGATGGGGTGCGGGTCCGGGCGAGCGCCGGGGGCGGCTCGTTTCGCCGGGGGGACCGGTTGAGCCAGTGTCTGGCGGCCGCCGAGGCGCAGGTGGGGGCCCTGCGCGCGCAGGTAGCGGCCGATCCGGGCGTGGGGTCACGGCGCCAGGCGGCGGCCCGGCAGCGGGCGGCCGAGGAGCGTCGCCGCCGCGTGGCCGGGGCGTTGGCGGCGTTGCCGGGGCTCGAAGCGCGCCGGCGGAAGGCGGGGGTGAACGGCCCCGCTCGGATGTCGATGACCGATCCCGAGGCGCGGGTGATGAAGATGGCCGACGGGGGCTTCCGCCCGGCCTTCAACGCCCAGCTCACGGCCACGACCCGGGGTCAGGTCATCGTCGGCGTCGCGGTGACGAACACGGGCACGGACCAAGGCCAGTTGTGGCCGATGGTGGAGCAGCTGCAGCGACGCTATGGCCGGGCCCCGAGGGACGTGCTGGCGGACGGGGGCTACGTCGATCTGGATGACATCCGCGCGGTGGCTGGCCCCGACGTCGGCTGCAAGGTGTACGCGCCCCCGCCGGGGTTCAGCGATCCCGGGCGGGCGCAGCGCCCGCTCTGGCGCGTCGATGATGCCCTCATCGCGGAGTGGCGGCAGCGCATGGGCACGGCGGAGGCCAAGGGAGTGTATGGCGAACGCGCCGCGACCGTGGAGTGTGTCAATGCCCTGGCCCGCAATCGGGGGCTGCGGCAATTCGTCGTCCGCGGCCTGAGGAAGGTGCGGGCCGTGCTGCTGTGGTTCGCGCTCGCGCACAACCTGATGCGAGCGGCGGGGTTACGGCGCGCCGTGGCGAT
>WNFA01001507.1_pt1 | contig 32786 bp, 25 predicted proteins | sample 5400481 | NCBI WGS metagenome assembly WNFA01 (sample SAMN13153340, study PRJNA577476) | soil metagenome | isolation source: 120 cm saprolite under Douglas fir tree site 2 hole 1 replicate 2 | place: USA:California | collected 2015-04-18 | reverse complement strand
TTCGCCAGGGCCGCATGGTGGCGGTTACCGGCGGCGAGAGCGCGGCGGCAAAGGCAGCGAGAGACGCTCCTGGATCGCGAAGTTGAGGCGCACAATGGCGCCGCCAGGTTGACGAGTGGGGAAAACGTGACTAAATTAGATAGGTAGAATCGTGGCTGCCCCGATCATCGGGAACGCGGTACGGTTCGTTTTTTTCCTTGCGACGGGTGGGAGATCGTCCAACGGTAGGACTCCAGATTCTGGATCTGGCTATCTAGGTTCGAATCCTAGTCTCCCAGCCAATCTTTTGGTCCTTTATGCTCCACCCATCACACGAACTGAAATGCCGGCTTCCGGCGGCTGCGGCATTCTTGCAAAAAAGAGAGCAATTATTCCGATTGCCGCTACGGCTGAATTCACTTCGAAAGCCAGTCTGTAGCTGTTGTATAGGTCATAAAGTTTCCCGCCTAGGTAGCCGGCCGGCGAGCAAAAGAGCGCCGCCAGCAGCAGCATCATTCCGTTCACCTTCGGAAAAGCCGCCGGGCCGTAGTAGTGACCCGTGACGGTATACAGGCAAATGAACGTCCATCCAAACCCCGTTCCATAGAGAATCGCGGCGCTATAGGCGATCCACAACACCTCCGGGGAAACTCGAATCGCCAGGAACGACCCCAGGAAATAGCAGCAGAAGCCCAGCATGAACGCGTAGCGACCTTCCATGCCGTCCATCAGCCAGCCGCCAATCAGCCGGCCAAAAACGGCTCCCAGAGTGAAAAGACCCATGGCGAATGCGGCATCCGCGGGGCGAACGCCGAGCCCTTTCAGGTGCAGCAGCCAATGGGCCGTAAAGAAAAAAAACGGGAATTGACAGGCGATCGCGCCGACGAGAATCATCCAGTAGGCGCGCGTCTGGTAAGCCTGTTGAGGCTCCCACAGAAATTTTGTAACCCTGGCGGATGCCGCGGTCGACTTAACTGAAGGCGCCGCGCCAGGACCGCCGTCCACCGTTTGCCCCAAGTCTTCCGGGCGCTCTCTCACGAACAGAAAGGCGACAATCGCGGACAAGACGGAAATCCCTGCTACAATCGCCCACGCTTGCCGCCAGTTTCCACCATTCGCCGTCAGGATTCGATTGATCAGCGGCGCAACGAAAAAACCTGCAAATCCCGACGCCGATAACGTCACAGCCATGGTCCTTCCGCGGTAGCGGCTGAACCATCGCGTGATCGCTGTGGCTGCCGGAACGATGGTCCCAAAACTTATTCCCATCGCTGTGAGCATTCCGAACCCCACCCAGTAGTGCCAAGGCTTCGAAGCGATGAAGGAGAGCCACAGAGCGCCAGCGAGAATCAGCGCCGAGCCGATGCCGAATGTCTTGCGAATGCCCCAGCGTACAATGGACGCACCGACAAGGATTGAGGGTATACCCACAAAGAGATTCAAAAGTGTAAATCCCAGTCCGAATGAGCTGCGGCTCATAGGGATTTCCTTCAACATGTAGGTGTTGATAACTGCGCCGCCGTAGAGGGGGAATCCCATGTTGAGGAAATCCACAAGCCAAAGAATGAAAACCAGCTTCCAACCATAAAAGCCTCGTTCCAATGTCATATCTGTGTTTGTCCGTGGCCCAATGCGGGCATTCAGGTCCAGTGTCATTGCAAACATGAAAGAGCTTGGAGGATATCAGGTTCTTGAGGAATCGGAAAAATTTGTCCTTCCTACCAGAAGGGAATGGGGAATTCAGCCTGCTGCGCCGAGAGCAAGAAGCACCATATCCTCCACGAGAATAGAAGACCGGGAGTCGCGGATGCAGAGCGTCTCCGGCGATTATTCGAACGAGTACCGTGTGAAGCTCTCGCGCTCGGCGCTCACATCGTCGCCGCGCAGTTCGCGGAGCGCATAGGTCACGAATTCGGCGGTGACTCTCTTGCGCCAGGTCATGTCGAAATCAGTATTGTCGAGTGGCTTGGCGATTCGAGCCGCGAGTGTGGCGGATTCTTCAATGGCCTGCTGACTCAAGGGGCGGCCTAGCAGGGATTTTGCAGCCTCTGTAGCGGCCAGCGGGCGGCAGGCTGCGGAGCCGACCACAATGCGAGCGTCTTCAACCACATTGTTCCTGGACAGGCGCGTCGCCACGGCGACGGATAGCACGGGAAAGTCAAACGAACCTCGACGCCGGAGCTTCCAGTAGGTGCTCTTCCATTCGGGCAAAGAATCGAGCACTACGTCAGCCAGAATTTCATCCGGCCGGCGCTTGATGTAGTCGATCCCATCGTTATTGTATAGATCGGAAAGAAGGATCTCACGTTCTCCGGAGCGTGACACCAGCCGGACGCGCGCACCAAGCGCCATCAGCGCCGGTCCGGTGTCCGTCGAGGACACCGCCATGCACTTTGAACTTCCCGGCGCGACCCAGCAGGTCGTGCCGTCTTTTTTCAGGCAAAAATTGATGGACTTTCTCCACTCGTAGCTTTGATCGTAGTAATTGCACCGTGTATCCAGGCAGATATTTCCGCCGAGGGTCGCCATGTTGCGGATTTGCGGAGTGGCCACCAGGGAAGCCGCTTGCGCCAACGCCTTCAATCCATTTCGGAAGCGTGGGTCCGCCGCTATATCGGAGAGTGTGAGGCAGGCGCCGAGCCGAGAGCCGGATTGGCTCAGTTCAACCGCGCTCAAAGATTGGATGTGGCGAAGGCTCACTAAAGTGCGCGGGACCTGTTGCCGGCGTTTCATGTTGGGTAGGAGGTCCGTGCCGCCCGCAAGGGGCATCGCATTGGTCCGCTCGCCGTCCAGAATGTGCGAGGCTTCTTCCAGAGTGCGCGGCGCGCGGAATTCAAAAAGAGGCAGCCGCATCATGACGTCAGGACCTTCTCTTTCTTTGATTCCGTCCTTGCGCGCCGCGGAACCTCATTGACGGCGCTGCCGTCGCCGCCTTCCCAAGGGGGTGGGACGCGCAGGGCCTCGGGCCAATTGACATGCGGGAAATGGGTCGGTCCGAAGCGCGGGTCACGCCCCGCTCTCTTTTCGGCAAGCGCCTTCATGATTTTTTCCGGAGTAACGGGAATTTCATCAATCCGCACACCAACGGCGTCGTAAACGGCATTGGCGACGGCAGGCATGATTGGCAATAGCGGGCCTTGACCAACCTCTTTCGCACCAAACGGGCCATGCGAATCAGGCTCCTCAATCAGCTCGGTGATCACTTCGGGCATGTCGAGCGAGGTCGGGCTCTTGTATTCCAGGATTGAAGGAAATTTGTGCACCAGCGCGTGAGAAAGTTTTTTCGGAAGGCGGCGGAACTCTTGCTCTTCCATCAGAGCTTCGCCGAGCCCCATGTAGACGCTGCCTTCGACCTGGCCGCGGACAAGAGTAGGATTCAGCGCACGGCCGATGTCATGCGCAATCCAAATTCTTGGGACGGTAACCCAGCCAGTCACTGAATTTACTTCGGCCTCGACGACAGCCGCGGAATAAGAGTAGGTGGGAGACGGTCCTACGCCGCCGCCTTTGTATAGCGCGGGAGACTTTGGTGGAGTGTAGGAACCTACGGTGGCAATCGTACCGAAGCGGGCCTCGGCGAGGCAAACGGCCTCTTGAAAGGTGAAACCCTTTTCCGGTGCGAAGGAATCGAATACGCGTTTGTCAGCGAAGCGCAGCTGTTCTTTGGGCACTTCCAGTTTCTCCGCGACTGCTTCTGCAATGATTGCTTTTCCTCGCTCCGCGGCTTGCAATGCTGCGTTTCCGGCGGAAGTCCGGCCCCCGTGAGATAAGCGGAGCAGGCCAGACCCACGCCGTGGCCGTCTGGCAGTTTGCGAAATTTCTCTTTCCAATTGGAGACCTTAACGACGCGGCGAATGCACTCAGCAAGATTGACGGTGCCAAGACGAAAGAAATTTGCGGTTATGGCGTTCGAGGATTCGACGATGTGGAGACGCAAATCCGCAGGGTCGATCTTAAGTTTCTCAGCGATCTTGTCGAGCTGGACTTCCTGACCGAAGCGCGGCTGGGGTGTGCCATGCCCGCGCTTGGGCCCACAGGGTGGTTTGTTCGTGAAGGTGCGGCAGCCTTGATAGCGATAGCGCGGAATGTGATAGGTAGTGGTTTGTAACGCGCCGGCGTAGAACGTGCTGGCGACTCCGTACGAGCCGTAGGCGCCACCGTCGATCAAGGTCTGGAGATGCATGCCGGTGATTGCGCCATCCTTCTTGACGCCGGTCTTGAATTTCATCAGGACCGGATGGCGGCCACGGTGGCAATAAAAAACTTCTTCGCGCGTCAGACAGATTTTGACCGGCCGGTCGAGCCTGAGCGCGGCCTTAGCGACGACGATTTCATGATTGAACGGGTCGCTCTTTCCTCCGAAACCGCCGCCGTTGGGCGTGGCGATCACGCGAATATGAGCGGGCGGCATTTCCAGGACTTTGGCGAGGGCGCGATGAAGATAATGCGGAGTCTGCGTGCTGGACCAGATCGTCAGCTTTCCATCCGGATCTTTCATGGCGACCGAAGCGTGCTGCTCGATGGGGAGGTGGGTGTTCCCTTGAAAGAAAAAAAGATCTTCGAAGATTTCATCCGCTTCTGCAAAGCCTTCTTCGACGTTGCCGAACTCCAGAGCTACCAGCTTATGAATGTTTCCTTCTTCGCCGTATTCGTGGATCCGGGGTTCGGGAGTCGCCAGAGCTTCCTCGGGATCGGAGATCGTCGTGAGGATTTCATAGTGGACATCGATCAAGTTGAGTGCTTCAAAGGCCGTTAACTCTTCGCGTGCGATGATGGCGGCGACCGGATCTCCGACGTGACGCACGCAGTCGACACAAAGAGCTTGCTCATCCTGGCTGACGGGAAGGATTCCGTATTGTATTGGAACGTCTTTCCCCGTCAGCACCAGATACACTCCGGGGTAAGCGGCGGCGCGTGCCGTGTCGATTTTTCGGATGCGCGCGTGAGGGTGGGGAGAACGCAGGAGCTTGCAATGCGCCATTCGCGGCAGGAAAATGTCGTCAGCGAAACGCGTTTGGCCGGTCACCTTTGCGCGGGCATCGACCCTGCGCCGCGGGACACCGATCACGCGGAGTTTCTCCTCGTTGGCCTTAGGAGGGTCAACGGGCATGACTCGCGAATCTTTTTCATTCGGCATGCTTCCTCCTGCGGACCTGTTCTTGCCGTTGCCACGCAAACTACGCTACAGAACGGTTCTGGTCAGCGATCTTGAGCATCGCGGCTTCGACGGCTTCGAAAATCTGAAGATAGCCAGTGCAACGGCAAAGGTTTCCGGAGATCGCTTCGCGGATTTGGTCGCGGGTGGGATGGGGATTGTGATCCAGCAATGCTTTCGCGGTTACCAGAATGGCTGGCGTGCAATAGCCACATTGTGCTGCGCCGAGGTCGGCAAAGGCATCCTGCAGTGGATGAAGGTTTCCGCCTTCTCCGAGGCCCTCTACAGTCAGAACATGCTTTCCATTGCATTCGAGCGTCAGCACGAGACAAGAAAGCACTGGCTTGCCATCTAAGAGTACGGCGCAAGCTCCGCATTCGCCGAGTTCACAACCGTGCTTTGTGCCGGTATGACCGAGGTCCTCGCGCAGGACTTCCAGCAAAGTTTTGTAGGGTGCGAAGGAGACATCGGTCTCTTCGCCGTTGAGCGTGAATCGTATCTGTGCCGTCTTTTGCGCTTCGATGGGCAGTGTGGTCAATTTCAAAGCACCTCGCGAAAGCATTACCGGATCTGCTCGCTTTCGTTGATAACTTTAGGTTCTCACCATATGAAATCAAGTGTCAGGCTCTGGAACGTGTGCTCAAATGTTCATTCAGCGCGGAAACAGCCGCGCCGCATTATCGTACAGAATCTTGCGCTTCGCCGCAGGTCCGATCGGCAGAGCGTTGAACTTCTCAATGTTCCCCCTGATCTCCGGCACGCCCGGCCCGGGCCAGTCCGTCCCCCACAAAACTTTATCGGCAACATCTTCGATTCGCGGAAAGTATTCCATCAATTTCTGCGGTGGAATGCCGGAGATATCCATGTACATGTTTTTGTGACGACGTACAAGGAAAAATGCCTCATTCATCCACAGCGGCCTGCCGCCGTGCGCAAGAATGACCACGAGATTCGGATAGTCAATGCTCACATCATCGCAGAGCATCGGCTGAGCATGCAGATTTCTCGCGCCCGGGAAAATGGAAGTTCCGGTATGAACCATGATCGGCATCCCATTTGCTTGCGCTATAATCTTTGGCGCTACGTAGTTGATAAGCCCGGCGCGCTCCACTCCGAGGTTGTCCAGAAAAGAGAGAAACGCTTTCGGATCCGCCGAATATTTTTCCACGTTGGCGTAATCCGTGCGTCCATGCTTGATCAAATCCAGCGCCGACGGCTTCACCATGTGATACGGCATGATGTGAACGTGAATGTCTATAATCGCTTGCAGAGGTCACCGCCCTGTGCACTAGTTGAATCGGACGTACTCAAAATTTAAAGCTTGATTGTTTATCCCGCGGGCAGGCGGAGCAATCCAATTTGCAAACTTGCCCGGTTCCACGACTCGTCCACTCATCAGAGACTGGACGTACGCGTAATCCTTGGAATTCGGGAGCCATTCGGATCCGTGGTTTTTCCACGCTTCTGCGCTCACGACTTCTCCATCCGGGCTTATGAATTGCCTTGCGAAATTGCCGATCTCTCGATGGAATCCTTTGTGTGGCAAAGTCAACCGGAAGGGAATGCCCGCACTATCAATCACCCGCTGCCAGCGCCCGACCCCATCAGCAATCTCGTCGATGTAGTCATCGCGCAATCGTTCGTTCAACGCCGTTAATGCGGGCACATTTTTGGTGATGACTTTTCCGCCGACAACTTCAGAAACTGGGTATTCCGCGCCGGCCAGCACGTGATCGTCGTCCAGCTTGGTTTCGCGGAAGCGCCCTTTCAGCCCGCTGGTGTAGTAATTCGCGGCGTTCGAGGAGATATCCGAGCCATAAAGGTCGAGAGTGACGCTGTAATGAAAGTTCAAGTATCGCTGTATCGTCGGTAAGTCAATCACACCGAGCGCGCGCACGTCCGAGGGATCCTCGACCTTATGTTCTTTCATCACTTCGCAAGTGCGCTGAATAATGCGGCTTACGCCCGTTTCGCCGACAAACATGTGGTGCGCTTCCTCCGTGAGCATGAACCGGCAGGTTCGCGCCAGCGGATCAAAACCGGATTCCGCCAGAGCGCAAAGTTGGAACTTGCCATCGCGGTCGGTGAAAAAAGTAAACATATAAAACGCCAGCCAATCCGGCGTCGGCTCATTGAAGGCGCCCAGAATGCGCGGATTATCAGTGTCTCCGGATCGCCGCGCGAGCAAAGATTCGGCTTCCTCGCGGCCATCGCGTCCAAAGTAGCGATGCAGCAAATACACCATGGCCCACAGGTGACGACCCTCTTCGACGTTTACCTGGAAAATATTTCGCAGGTCGTACATCGACGGGCAGGAGGCTCCCAGCATGCGCTGCTGTTCGACCGAGGCGGGTTCGGTGTCTCCCTGTGTCACGATTACGCGGCGCAAAGTGGAGCGGTATTCGCCGGGCACCTCTTGCCAGGCTGGCTGCCCTTTGTGGATGCCGAAATTCACTTCCCGCTTCTCGTCACGCGGCTGGAGGAAAATGCCCCAGCGGTATTCCGGCATCTTGACGTAGCCGAACTGCGCCCAGCCGTCGGGCTCCACGCTGGTGGCTGTTCGCAGGTACACCTCATAGTTATGGCTCTCGTTCGGCCCCATGTCATACCACCAGCCCATGTACGCAGGCTGCCAGTGCTCAAGGGCACGCTGCAAGACCCGGTCTCTGCCCAAATCGACATTGTTAGGGATTTTCTCCGTGTAGTTAATCATGGCGATCTCCTCAGAACTCCAAACCCGGCCCGCCCACTAAACTCTTTCCCAATTGAATTTCACCGGGGCTCCCGTTCCATATACTTTCAGGGCTCCACTCGGACCGACTGAGTTCGGGCGGATGAAAATCCAGTTTTGCCAAGCGGAAAGCCGGCCGAAGATTCGAGTCTCCAGCGTCTCAGCACGTCCAAACCGAAGATTTGCTTCAAGGCCCGTGAGGGCATCGGGCGATTGAGCGGCACGGGATTCTATGGCTTGGCGAATTTCATCTTCCCAATCGAGATCATCCGGTGCCGCCGTCACCAGGCCTGCGTCGAGGGCCTCGCGCGCGGAAAGCATCTTTCCAATCGCGCCATTCAATGTCTTCAGTTGTGTTTCATCGCAGTAGAATCTTGCCGCCAAGCGAGAAAGCCTGTTTACCATTGGCAGCGGCCCGAAGTTCATTTTCGAAAGCGTCATGCTCGCGATACTCCCCTCTTCCTGCGTATCGCGCATGTACACGCGGTCGGCCGCGAGTGCCAATTCCAGAAGTGTGCCGGCAAAGCAGGTCCCCGGTTCAACCATGGCATAGATGGAACGAGACGTGACATCGATCCGCGCAAACGTCCGGCGCATCATTCCCAGAACTTCGCGTACGAACCAATCGTTCTGATGATTCAAAATGAATTCATCGATGGAGAGAACGGCCTCCGCGTTTCCCGCCGTCTTGAAAATCCAGAGCCCCAAATCCAATTCGCTGGAACGCAATGTCAGAATCACGTCGTCCAGTTCCCGCGCCATTTGCAGCGGCCACCAATTCGCACCGGCCGTGAGCACCTTTTCCAAGCTATCTTCGGTAAGGCTCTCCGGTGCCCGCACCGTTATCGTCGCCATACGTGCCTCGCGATTTAATTGTACGTCGACGTATCCGTAGTGCAGTCCCGCTTCATCAGCTGTCCGGTTCAACGGTGTCAACGCCACACCTTTTGCATCGGCAGGTCGATCGCTCTTTTCAGCGAGTTTCAATGCGCGCTGTTTGATGTGTTCTGCAAACTGCTGCGGCTTGACGACGTCATCGACTAGCCACCACTCTTTTGCCCTTTGACCACGAACCCCATCCGGATTGGTGCAAAACATATCGGCGTGGTCGCGGCGAACCTTGCGCTTGTCCGTTACCCTAGTAAGTCCACCAGTTCCGGGCAGAACGCCTAGCAACGGCAGCTCCGGCAAGCTGACCGCCGAAGAGCGGTCGTCGACCAGAATGATCTCATCGCAAGCCAGTGCCAGCTCGTAACCGCCTCCGGCTGTAGTTCCATTACAGGCGGCTAAAAACTTCAGTCCGGAGTGTGCGCTCGAATCTTCAATCCCATTTCGTGTTTCATTGGTGAATTTGCAGAAATTCACTTTCCATGCGTGAGAGGACAGCCCCAGCATATATATGTTGGCGCCAGAGCAAAAAATGCGGTTCTTTGCGCTAGTGATGACGACCGAACGAACCTCCGGATGCTCGAATCGAATGCGCTGCAAGGCATCGTGCAGTTCAATATCCACGCCAAGGTCGTACGAATTCAGTTTCAGCTTGTAGCCCGGACGGATTCCACCGTCCTCGGCAACATCCATCGTCAACGTCGCCACTGGGCCGTCAAACGCGAGACGCCAATGTTTGTATCGCGAGGGATCGGTTTGGAAGTCCACCGATTCCGCCTTCACGTGGGATTCTTGAGTTGCGACAACGTCCACGAGAGCCTCCTACTGCAAATTCGCCAGCAAAGTTGTTTTCAATCTGGAAAAACTAGCTTCCACCGAACTGCCCGAGGTGTCGAGCTCCATGTCCGCTTGGCGGTAGAGCGGTTCTCGCGCTTCGAGGATGCGCCGCAAGTCTTCCATCGCCTGGTCGTTCCCGGACATCGCGCGAAAATCTCCTTGTTCGAGCACCCGCGACATGTGCTCCTCCGGCTGCGCCTTGATCCAAACGGTGTAGCAATGAGAGAGGAGGTAATCAAACGTCTCCTTTTCCGATACTACGCCTCCGCCGACCGAAAGCACGGCGCACTCATGCTCGGCAAGCACTCTTGTCAGAGTGCGCCGCTCGATCGCTCGATAGCCGGATTGCCCGTAGAGCGAGAATATTTCCCCGAGCGGCATTCCTGTGTCCTTCTCGATTTCGCCATCCAGCTCAATGAAGGGAACGCGCATATCCAACGCCAGTTTGGATCCCAGCGTAGATTTGCCGGCTCCACGCAATCCGATTAGCGCGATGCGCTTGCGGCGCAACTTTTCTCCCGGACTGAAGTCCCGCGTTAGACGGAACACCACATCTTCAAGACGATGATTGGGGAGGCGTTCGAGGAATCGCTGGATCATCTGCTTTTCGACAGGCTCTTCCACTTCGGGGGCGAATAACTCGACTAGCGAAACGTTGAGAGCAGCGGCAATCCTGCGCAATAAAACGATCGACACGTTTCCTTCTCCAGCTTCGAGCTGCGCCAGATGACGTTCTGACACTTCCGATTCCCGAGCCACGATCTTGCGTGTCATCCCTCGGAGATTGCGCAACTGACGAACGCGCTTGCCGAGGAAGAATAGAAAATCCCCATCGGGAATTGGCGTTGCCCGGTGTAGACTCGCAACCTTGGAATTGGTGCTTGCAGGTGTGCTCATGCGCCACGATTCAAACATGCATTATAATACATGCCACTACAACAAGGTCAAGAAAAAGAGGCGCAGTTTGACTCGGCATGATCCGTCTCCCCTCATCGGCAGATGCCTATATCTCTATAACGCATTTATATTCTTTATGTTACGACGGAATGTCGTGAGAGCTGTACTGCTGAAGGGCTAGATTCCAATTGAATCGAATATGCAGTATTATTCCGAGTTCGCTTTCCGGTCTATACACTTCGACTCTCGCTGTTCTAGATTCGTTTCAATAAGATCGTGGGAATGAGGGAGGTTTTCCGATGAAGCTGCCTAACTATCTAAACGGTCAGTGGAGCGAAGGCGCTGGTCCCGGGGAGCCACTCATCGACCCGGTCACAGGGGACGAGCTGGCACGCATATCTTCGCAAGGTGCCAATATTGAAGCGGCCCTCGCGTTTGCACGAACACACGGTGGGCCCGCGCTCCGCCAACTCACTTATGCCCAGCGTGCTGAAATGCTGGCCAAAGTCGCCGATGCCCTCGCTGCCAATCGCGACGAGTACTTTCGACTCTCTCTCTTAAACTTGGGAGCGAACCAGGCCGATGCCTCTTTTGATGTGGATGGCGCCATTTATACCATGAAGTATTACGCCAAAATCGGCCGCGGGCTGGCGGAAGGAAAAATGTTGAAGGAAGGCGCCCAGATTCCCTTGTCGAAAAGTAGGGTGTTCGCTGGACAGCATTTTCTAATGCCCACGAAAGGGGCTGCCGTTTTCATCAATGCATTTAACTTTCCCGCCTGGGGGCTTTGCGAAAAGGCCGCTCCTGCGCTGCTTTCCGGTGTTCCCGTGATCGTGAAGCCCGCTTCTCCGACGGCCTGGCTCACCCACAGGATGGTGGAAGATATTGTGAAGGCAGATCTCTTGCCGCCTGGAGCGATTTCCGTAATTTGCGGCACTGCCCGCGACCTGCTCGGTCACGTCCGAGAAGAGGACATCGTTTCGTTTACCGGCTCAGCGGATACCGCCGCGCGCATTCGCTCGCACGCGAACGTCTTGCGCCGCTCCGTTCGCGTCAACATTGAAGCAGATAGCATCAACTCCGCAATACTAGGCCCTGATTGCGCTCCCGGAACAGACCTGTTCGACCTCCTTGCAAACGAAGTTGTCCGCGAGATGACTCTCAAAGCGGGGCAGAAATGCACGACCATCCGGCGCGTTCTTGTGCCGCGTTCACAACTGAGGGTATTTGGTGGTGCCGTTACTGCGCGCCTGAGCTCCATGAAAGTTGGTAATCCGCGGAACCCCGAGTCAAAGGTGGGGCCGGTTGTAAACAAAGGGCAGCAGTCCTCATGCTTGGAAGGACTGGCCAAGTTGAAAGAAGAATGCGAGGTCCTGTTCGGCGATGACAAAGACTTCCAGCCGATTGATGCCGATCCGCAAAAGTCCTCCTTCGTGAAACCGGCACTTCTTCTGTGCAAGAACGGACGCGAAGCAAAATACGTTCATGACGTGGAGGTTTTCGGCCCGGTAGCCACGTTGGTCGCTTATGACGACCTTGAGGATCTGATCGTCATCACGCGCCGCGGATTGGGTTCACTGGTTGCCTCGGTCTTTTCAAATGACGCCAATTTCATCCGCGATACGATACTTGGAATCGGCGATCTCCACGGGAGAGTCTTGGCCGTCAATTTGGCTGTTGGAACCCAGCACACGGGGCACGGCAACGTCGTGCCAAGCTGCCTGCACGGCGGCCCGGGAAGAGCTGGAGGCGGCGAGGAACTCGCCGGATTGCGCGCCTTGTTGCTCTACCACCGCCGACTCGCCGTGCAAGGACCGGCCGATTGTATCTTGGAACTGGAAGGATTGTGCGCCGACACTGCACTATTGTATTCATGACCGCCACAGCTGGCGCAGGTCTGAAGGCATGTTCTTTGACGGGCGAGGTTTCTAGCTTTTCGTCGCGGCCTCAGCAGCACATCGCGGCGACGCACTTGGCCATGCGAGCTTTCGCCGAGTCGCCCAAGCAGCGGGCCTCGACGGCCATCCACTCGTAAATAGTTGAGACAGAGTGCACTCTGCTGCATCTAAAGCTCGGCATCGTTCCGACGCCTGCGGGACTTGCCGGAACAGGCACGCGCTCCGACGTAGACACTGCTCTTATCCGGGAATAGTGCGACCATAACCTGAAACTTTTTGCCATGGGCCAGCCAAACATGCCAAGAATCCAGACCACGGAAGATCGCCGGCTCGAAGAAGCGCGCACTCGCAAGAAGCATTGGAAGCGCTGGGGCCCGTATCTCTCCGAGCGGCAATGGGGAACGGTGCGCGAGGATTACAGTCCGGACGGTACGGCCTGGGAGTCTTTCCCGCACGACCATGCGCGTTCACGTGCCTACCGCTGGGGAGAAGATGGCATCGGCGGAATCAGCGATCGTCATCAGATGATGTGCTTCGGATTAGCGCTATGGAATGGGCGCGACTCCATTCTGAAAGAGCGGCTCTTCGGCCTCACCGGAAATCAGGGCAACCACGGCGAGGACGTCAAAGAGTACTATTTCTATCTCGATTCAACGCCCACGCACAGCTACATGCGCATGCTGTACAAGTATCCGCAGGCGGCCTTTCCCTATGAAGTCCTTTTGGAAGAAAGTCAGCGCCGCGGGCGTGGCCAGCCCGAATTCGAATTGCTCGACACCGGTGTTTTTTCTGAGAACCGCTACTTTGACATATTCGTTGAATACGCCAAAGCCGACATCGAGGACATTCTCATTCGAATCACTGCGGTGAACCGCGGGCCGGAAGCAGCAGCCGTGCACATCCTTCCGCAACTCTGGTTTCGCAACACGTGGTCCTGGGGAAAAGATCTTCGCCGCCCGGTCGCCCAAAAAGCCGCCAGTGTTCCTGGAAGCGCATGCGTCGAATTGCAGCACTGGCAGTACGGGAAACGCTGGCTGTTGTGCTCCGGTCAACCCGACTTGCTGTTCACGGAAAACGAAACCAACAACGCGCGACTGTTTGGTGGAAGGAATCGTTCACCCTACGTGAAAGACGCCTTCCACGAATATGTGATTCACGGCAACAAGGCCGCGGTCAATCCTGATCAGATGGGAACAAAAATAGCTGCATCTTACCCGTTGCAGCTTGATCCCGGCGAGTCCGTCACGCTCAAGCTGCGACTCACAGACCTCGAGCCGCTTGGCGGAATGGATACAGGTGCAGGCACCGTCGGGGGATTTGTGTCTCCCGGGACGCAGGAGCGCGCCGACGGCGTTCCCGCCACAAACGATTTTGACGCTGGATTTAAAGCTGTCTTCGCCACTCGCCAAAAGGAAGCCGAAGAGTTTTATTCTACTCGCATTCCCAAAGAACTCTCCGATGATGCAAGAGCCGTAATGCGGCAATCGTTTTCTGGCATGCTCTGGTCAAAACAGTTTTATCACTACGACGTGCATACCTGGCTCGAAGGCGATCCCGCCGGCCCGCCCCCGCCGCCGGAGCGCTGGAACGGCCGCAATAAGGATTGGACGCATCTTTACAACGACGACATTATGTCCATGCCGGACAAATGGGAATATCCGTGGTACGCGGCATGGGACCTGGCGTTTCACTGTATTCCCCTGGCGCTTGTTGATCCCGATTTTGCCAAAGAACAGCTCATCCTTCTTTTGCGCGAATGGTACATGCATCCCAACGGCCAATTGCCTGCCTACGAGTGGGCTTTCAGCGATGTGAATCCGCCCGTTCATGCCTGGGCCGCCTGGCGCGTCTACAAAATCGAGCGGCGCGTTCGAGGCATCGCGGATCGCGGATTCCTCGAAAAAGTCTTTCACAAGCTGCTTCTGAATTTCACCTGGTGGGTGAACCGCAAGGATCCCGACGGCGCGAATATCTTTCAGGGCGGATTCCTTGGCCTCGATAACATCGGAGTTTTCGATCGCTCCGCGCCTCTTCCCACTGGAGGCCACCTCGAACAGTCCGACGGCACCAGTTGGATGGGCATGTATTGTCTGAACATGCTGGCGATCGCACTTGAGCTGGCCAAAGAAGATCCCGCCTACGAAGATGTCGCCAGCAAGTTTTTCGAGCATTTTGTTTACATTGCTCGCGCCATGAACGACTTTGGCCTCGGCGGGCAGTCGCTATGGGATGACGCCGACGGTTTTTTTTACGACGTATTGAAGCTCCCCAACGGCGAAGAGCACTTCATGAAGATTCGTTCGATGGTCGGTCTAATTCCGCTTTTCGCCGTGGAGACCCTCGAGCCGGAAATCGTCGATTGCCTCCCTGGCTTCAAGCGCCGCATGCAATGGTTCATCGACAATCATCCGGACGTGCCCGAACACATCGAAATGACGCAGCGTTCCGCGCGCGGAGTGCGCCGCCTCCTCTCCCTCGTAAATCGCAAACAGCTCAAGCGCGTGCTAAGCCGCATGTTGGACGAAACGGAATTCCTTTCGCCTTATGGCGTGCGCGCTCTTTCGCGCTTCCACAAGGATCATCCCTACGAAGTTCACGTGAACGGAAATACCAACCGCGTTGACTATGAGCCCGCCGAATCCACGACGGGCCTTTTCGGCGGAAATTCCAACTGGCGCGGTCCCATCTGGTTTCCTGTCAACTATCTGCTCGTCGAATCTCTCCAGAAATTTCACCACTATTACGGCGAAGATTTCAAAGTTGAGTGTCCCACGCATTCTCCTGCGGAATCCGATCTCTGGCAGGTAGCAGCGGAAATTTCCCGTCGCCTCATTCACATTTTTCTGCGCGATTCGAATGGCCGCCGTCCAGTAGCTGGCGGCACCGAAATTTTTCACAACGATCCGCACTGGCGCGACCTCATCCTTTTCTATGAATATTTTCACGGCGACAATGGCGCCGGGATCGGCGCAAGCCATCAAACCGGTTGGACCGGTCTCGTCGCAAAACTCATCGAACAAAGCGGTGAGTGACGTGTCCGAACTCACGATACGGGAAGCAACGCTTGGGGACGAACCAGAGATCCTTCGCATAATGCGCCTTCTTGCCGAGCAGGAGCCGGGCAAGATTCAGTTTGACAAGCCCACGGCTCGCGCCACTTTCTACCGCTTCTTGTCCCTCCCCTCTTTTGGGCGAGTCTGCCTTCTCTGCCAGGAGAACGTTGCGGTTGGCTATATTGTGCTGACGATTGGCTATAGCTTTGAATTCCATGGCCACGACGCATTTATCGACGAGTTGTACATTGACGTCGCCTATCGCCACCGCGGGTTCGCCCGTCAGGCCGTTGCCTTTGTCGAGGAGAAAGCCCGCGAACTGAGTGTGAATGCCATACATCTCGAAGTGGACCGGGGAAACGATCCCGCATTCGAACTCTACCGGCGCAAAGGATTCGAGGATCGCGATCGTTTCCTGATGACCAAATGGCTAAACGGCGAGGCTCAATGACCTGGGAGGAACGCTGATGGATGCGAGATTCGACGGGAGAGTGGTTCTGGTGGCAGGGGGCACCGGTGGATTGGGGCGCGCCGTGACTCTGGCATTCCTTGAAGCAGGTGCCAGGGTCGTTGTTACCTATCGCGCGCAGGAACAATTCGAGGCATTGAAGAGGGCGGCTGGGACAGCCGGATCGGGATTTGAAGCGCACTCGGTCGATGTCACCGATGAGGCTGCCGTGCGGCAACTCGTCGAGAAAGTCCTGGGGAAGTATCGCCATTTGGACGCTATGGTTAACACTGTGGGTGGGTTTGCCGGTGGCACGAAGTTGTGGGAACTGGAGACGAAGGTCTTCGAGCAGATGCTGGCTCTGAATCTTCGCTCGGGGTATGCGCTATCGCGTGCCGTGGTAAGAGCGATGTTGAAGGAAGGCCACGGCGCTATCGTAAACGTAGCCGCAAAGGCCGCGTTTGACCATGCCGGTGGAGCGGCCGCTTATGCGGCTTCAAAATCCGCCGCCCTGGCGATGCTGGATTCTCTAGCCGCGGACTTGAAAGGCACCGGCGTTCGCGTGAATACGATTCTCCCCAGCATCATTGATACGGAGGCGAACCGCAAAGCCATGCCGACGGCAGACTTCTCGAAGTGGCCGAAGCCCGAAGACATCGCGCGTGTCGTCCTGTTCTTATGCAGCGATGATGCCAGAGTCATTCATGGCGCCGCTATCCCGGTCTACGGGAATAGCTGAAACTTCTTTCAAGAGACTAAGCTCGATTAAGCGGCTTGCATTGCCGGGACCCGGAAATTCTCAGTGACCAAGGAGCGGTTGGTGTCGGAACAAGCGGAAATTCAATTTGGCCGCGAGATTTGTGGCGACCTTGCCGCAGCTGAATCGCGTGAGTGGCTCGTAACCAACGGAATCGGCGGGTACGCCTCCGGTACCATAGCCGGGAGTCAGACTCGCCGCTATCACGGACTGCTGGTGGCCGCCTTGCAGCCGCCCGTGGGCCGCACATTACTAGTCTCGACTTTCGACGAAATCGTTCACTACGCGGGCGCCGATTTTTCCCTAGCTACCCATCGATGGGCCGCCGGCGTCGTTGATCCGGAGGGCTTTCTACTCCTTGAGGATTTTCACTTGGAAGGCTCAACGCCGGTATGGACTTACGCGCTGGCGGATGCGCTTCTGGAAAAACGCGTCTGGATGCGCCAAGGTGAAAACACCACTTTCATTCAGTACACCCTCCTGCGGGGAAGCAGCGCCATCGAACTAGAACTTAAAGCGCTCGTGAATTATCGCGACTTCCACTCCTTGACCCATGCCGGCGACTGGCGCATGAATGTCGCTCCAGTCGAACATGGCGTAAAGGTGCTGGCATTTGACGGCGCGGTTCCTTTCTGCCTGAAAAGTAGTGCAGCAACCTGCGAGCCGCGCCACGAGTGGTACCTCGGCTGCTATCTCGCCGCAGAAACCGAGCGGGGATTGAGCGACCGCGAAGACCGTCTCTTCGCCGTGCTATTCCGCGCAAATCTGGAACGCAGTTCCAGCGTCACACTCGTTGTGTCAACAGAGGCAACACCCTTGCTTGATGGAGAAGCTGCCGGGGCAGAGCAAGCCAATCATGATGTACAACTGTTCCAGGAATGGCAGGAGAAAAACGAATCCCTTGCCGGCGAAGCGCCTTCATGGGTCAGGCCGCTCATCCTCGCCGCCGATCAATTCATCGTCAAGCGTAGCCTCCCGGAAGAGCCAGGCGGCCGCAGTATCATCGCCGGCTATCACTGGTTTGGCGACTGGGGTCGCGACACCATGATCGCACTGCCTGGACTAACCCTGTCAACCGGCCGCGCGGGAGTTGCGAAGCAAATCCTTCTTGCCTTTTCCCGTTACGTGGACGGCGGGATGCTCCCCAACAATTTCCCCGATGCCGGCGGCAAGCCGGAATACAACACCGTAGATGCCGCACTCTGGTATTTCGAATCCATCTGCCAGTATTTCGAGGCCACGCGGGATGCCTTGACGCTGCAAAAACTTTTCCCCGTTCTCGCAAGCATGATCGACGCGCATCTCGCGGGCACCCGCTACAACATTCATGTCGACCCGGCGGATGGACTTCTCTTTGCCGGCGGTCCCGGCGTGCAACTCACCTGGATGGACGCAAAAATCGGCGACTGGGTCGTAACGCCCCGCGCAGGAAAGCCCGTGGAGATCAACGCGCTATGGATCAACGCGCTTGAAACGATGGCCGGTTTTGCACAGTTACTTGCCAAACCAAGCGCGGCGTATGAAAAACTCGCGGGCAAAGCAAAGCAAAGTTTTCAGAAGTTCTGGAACGGGGACCGCAATTGTTGCTTCGACGTTATTGATTCGCCGGGCGTTGGAAGTGATGCGTCGGTTCGCCCGAATCAGATTTTTGCCGTCTCCTTGCCAGCCAGCCCGCTCGCGCCTCAGCAGCAAAAAGCCGTCGTTGATGTTTGCGCGCGGCACCTCCTAACCTCGCACGGCTTGCGCAGTCTCGCGCCGGGTGGACCCGGATATATCGGCCATTACGGCGGCAGCCCCCGCGATCGTGACGCTGCTTATCATCAAGGTACGGTCTGGGGCTGGCTCCTCGGCCCTTTCGCGCTCGCGCACTATCGCGTCTACCACGACCGCCAAGCGGCGCTGCGATTCCTCGATCCCCTCGGCCGGCAGATTTATGCGAGCGGTCTCGGCACGTTAAGTGAAATCTTCGATGGCGATGCTCCCTTCACGCCACGCGGATGCATCGCGCAAGCATGGACGGTCGCCGAAGTCCTGCGAGCTTGGCACGTAATAGCGGACGGAAAGAAACGAGGAATCACTTAGTAGGATTTGATCTCGCTGAATTTGGAAATCTATCCACGAGACGGCCCTTCGTACAGTTCGATAAGCACCTTGCCCCCATCCGGAGACGCGACGAGGAAAAAATTGACCCGCGTGCCATCCGCCCCTGCCCGAGTTTCAGCATAGACCGGAGTGACTTTGAATTTTTCCTTCAGGATTTGCGTGGCGCGGTCGACTTTGGCGCAACGATATTCCACCTGCTGGACCCCCTCTCCAAACTTGGCCAGGTACTTTGCGATAGCTCCGGAGCCGCCGGGCTCGCGCGCGGTCAGAATGTCAAGTGAAATACCTCCGGCGAACTCAAGTTCGAATTCCTCGGCATCCTGATCCGGCGGCACGTCAGCAAGCCTCGGAGTTCCATTGGCAATTCGAATTCGCCCAAACGTATCGCGGTTCACAGCAAGTCCAACGGTTATAGCGGGATTGGGTGCATGCAGCAGCGCGGAAAGTTCGCTCTCGACCCACCATTCAGAAAGGGCGGAACCCGCGGCCGCACGGCCCAAGCGGTAGATTTCACCCGCGGCAGCAAGCCGCTTGGATTCATCCGCGGACGAAAGGTCGGCGACCGATTGAGCGAGAGGACTGGACATGGAACCGTCAGGAATTGTAGCTTGAGGGCGTCACGAAAAGAAGCTGAAGCCGTTCAGCCTTCCTCGTAAGACGCATCGAAAACCGCGTGCGCCGCATCTGAGGGATATGCCAAAGCCAGTCTTGTTAACAGTGGATGATGACCCCGAAGTTCTCCGGGCTATTGAGCGCGACTTGCGCAGCCGCTATGCGGATCGCTATCGCGTCATGCGCGCGAATTCCGGAAGCGCCGGCCTCGCCACCCTGCGCGAATTGAAAACTCGCAACAATCCCGTGGCCCTCTTGCTAGCGGATCAACGTATGCCCCAAATGGACGGCGTGAATTTCCTCGCTGAGGCTATGGAGATGCACCCCTTGGCAAAGCGCGCCCTGCTTACAGCCTACGCGGACACCAACGCGGCTATCGACGCCATTAACGAAGCCCGTGTGCACTACTATTTGATGAAGCCCTGGGATCCCCCCGAGGAAAAGTTATTTCCGGCGCTTGACGATCTGCTTCACGATTGGACTGCGACGTTCCGCCCGCCGTACGAGGGCATTCGTGTCCTCGGTACCCGCTGGTCGAACCGCTCCTACGAACTGCGCGAGTTCCTCGCTCGCAATCAAGTCCCCTATCAATGGATTGACGTGGAGCTGGCGCAAAGCGATCCCGAAGTGCGCGGGCTGATTGACTCGCTGGGACCGGAGGCGGAAAAACTCCCGTTGATCCTCTTTCCGGATGGCACGCGCCTGCCCGAGCCGCCCCTGCCCGCCGTCGCGGACAAAATCGGACTCCGCACCCATGCCCTAACTAACTTCTATGATCTTGCCATCGTCGGCGGAGGCCCTGCCGGGCTTGCCGCCGCTGTTTATGGTGCGAGCGAAGGCCTGCGCACCGTAATTGTTGAGCGCGAAGCGCCCGGCGGCCAAGCCGGACTGAGTTCTCGAATCGAGAACTATCTCGGCTTTCCCTCCGGACTCACCGGCCTTGACCTGGCGCGGCGTGCCGTAGCCCAAGCCCGGCGTTTCGGCGTGGAAATTCTCTCGCCGCAGGAAGCCGTCAGCATTCGCGTCGAAGGTCCCTACCGGTATCTTAAACTCGCCGATGGTTCGGAACTCTCCTGTCACGCCCTCCTTCTGGCCATGGGCGTTCAGTGGAGGACCTTGGACGTTCCGGGCATTGACCACTTGCAGGGCGCGGGCGTTTATTACGGTGGCGGAACGTCCGAAGCGATGGCTTGCAGGGGCGAGACGGTCTATATAATTGGCGGCGCGAATTCCGCTGGCCAAGCCGCCATGCACTTTTCGAAGTTTGCTGAGAAGGTGGTGATGTTGGTGCGCGGAGTTTCGCTTGCCGCCACCATGTCGCACTACTTGATCGAGCAAATCGAAAAAACGCCTAACATCGAGCTATGGCCGCGGACAAGCGTCGTAGAGGTGGAAGGAAAATCGCGGCTCACGGGAATTACCGTCGAGTGCTCTCCATCGGGAGAAAGAAAGAAGCTTCCCGCCTCAAGCCTGTTCATTTTTATCGGTGCGCAGCCGCGCACGGAATGGCTTGGCACTGCGATTGAGCGTGACGAGCGCGGTTTCATTCTTTCCGGCCCCGACCTTCTTCGCAACGGGAAGCGGCCGGCCTCCTGGACGCTGGATCGCGACCCCGGCTTGCTAGAAACCAACGTGCCCGGAATTTTTGTCGTTGGCGATGTGCGTCACGGTTCCGTCAAGCGCGTCGCTTCCGGCGTGGGAGAAGGCGCTGTCGTCGTCCAGTTCATGCACCAGTATCTGGCAAAGGTACAATGAGCGAAACAAAGGATCAGGCACGAGTGGAAGCCCTGGTCGCCAAATTGCGCACGATCGCGCCGTTCGCGGACCAGCCGCAGGCAGACCTGGAATGGTTTGTCGCTCAAGCGGAAGAACGTCGCTTCAACGTCGGTGAAATCACCGTCAAGGAAGAGACGCCGGCGGACACCATGTTCGTGCTGTTCGAAGGAGAATTGCGAGCCCGCCGCGAGAACGGTCCCCAGGACGGCCCCGTGTTTACCGCCCGCGCCGGCGACGTCACGGGCGTGTTGCCGTTTTCCAGGATGAAAACTTTCGGAGTGACCGGTCGAGCCGTTCTCCCCGTCTATTCTCTAGCGTTTCCCTCCGCCAAGTTTCCGGAGTTGTTCCAGCGCATGCCCGAGCTTTCCCAGCGCCTCGTGGGATTGTTGACGGACCGCGTTCGAAACGTTACCCGCGAAGAGCAGCAGCGCGAAAAACTCGCCGCCCTCGGAAAATTGTCCGCCGGCCTCGCGCACGAGCTCAACAATCCGTCTGCTGCGGCCCGCCGCTCGGCGGCCTCGCTACGGGATTGTCTGCAACGCCTACGTGTCGCGGGACGCACTTCCAAGCTCGGCCCGGAAGACTGCGGCTTGTTAGCCCAGCGCGAAGAAGAAATCCGGACCGCGCTGAAGCCTGCCGAATCTAAAGATGAATTCGCCCGTGTCGAACGTGAAGAGGCCATCCAATCTTGGCTGGAGGCGCGCGCCGTTGCCGATGCCTGGAAGCTCGCACCGCTTTTGGCGGACGCCAACTTAACGGATGCTCATCTGGAAAGTTTCGCCGGCGCCGCCGGAACGTCCCTTGGCCCCGAGCTCACCCGCTTCGGCACCCTTCTCGAAATGGAGCGCATCGCCGACGAGCTCGAACACAGCACCGCGCGCATTTCGGATCTCATCAAAGCCATCAAGGAATACTCCTACATGGACCAGGCGCCGCTTCAGGAAGTGGATATCAAAAACAGCCTGGAAACCACGCTCACCATCATGCATCACAAGCTGAAGCGCGGCATTGTGGTCACGCGCGAGTATGCTCCCGATCTGCCGAAGGTGATGGCCTACGGCAGCGAACTCAATCAAGTTTGGACCAACCTCATCGACAACGCCGTCGATGCCATGAAAGAAAAGGGCAAGCTTTTCGTGCGTGCCCTGCGCGAAAATGATTTCGTGTTAGTGGAAATCGCCGACGACGGCCCCGGCATCCCGCCGGAGGTGCAGTCGCGCATCTTCGAACCATTTTTTACGACCAAGGGCGTGGGCGAAGGAACCGGGCTCGGCTTGGACGTCGTGCATCGCATCGTGAAAAAAATGCGCGGCCTCGTCACCTTGAAATCAGTTCCGGGTGATACGCGATTCCAGGTGCGAATTCCGATCCAAGCAACTTTGTGATTTCGCCGGAGACCAGCATGGCTGAAAACTGTACTCACCTCGATCAGATTAAGCGCGTGAAACCCAAGACTAAGGGTTGCGAGGAGTGCCTGAAAATGGGGGACAGTTGGGTGCATCTGCGCCTGTGTCTGAGCTGTGGCCATGTCGGCTGTTGCGATTCCTCCAAAAACAAGCACGCCACCAAGCATTTTCACGCCACGAAGCATCCAATTGTCCGCTCGCAAGAGCCCGGCGAAAACTGGATGTGGTGCTACGTTGATGAACTGATGTTCGAAGAAGAATGAACTTTACGCCCTTTGCTTCGGAGGAATCAGGACCGACGACAGCAGCGCGATCAGCAGCACGCCACCAACGATACCAAGAGAAACCGTCACGGGAATGTGCAGCCACCTCTCGCAGATCATCTTCCCGCCGATAAAAACCAGCACGATCGCCAGCCCCTCATCCAGAAAGCGCAAACGGTCGATGACTCCTGCCAGCAGGAAGTACAGCGCCCGAAGCCCCAGAATCGCGAGCACGTTCGACGTGTAAACAATAAAAGGATCGCGCGTAATGCCAAAGACCGCCGGGATGGAATCCACGGCCAGCGTGACGTCCGTAATTTCCACCACGAGCAACACCAGAAACAGCGGCGTGGCAAACAGCCGTCCCGCATTCCTCACAAAAAAACGCTCGCCATGATAATCATGGCTTACTCGAAGGTGCCGGCTGGCGAAGCGAAAGATTTTGCTTCGTTCCGGGTGAATGTCCCCTTTATGATAGAAAAGCATCCGCACGCCCGCATAAACGATGAACGCCCCCAGCACATACATCACCCACGAAAAATGCTCGATCAATTCCGCGCCCAGCGCGATCATCACCCCGCGCATGACCAATGCCCCTGCCACGCCCCATTCCAGAAGCCGATGCTGCAACCGCTCATCCACGGCAAACGCGCGAAAGATCACCAGAAAAAGAAATAAATTGTCGACGCTGAGAGCTTTTTCAATCAAATAGCCGGTAAAGAATTCCAGGGCCGGCTGCTCGCCATTAAAATAGAGCATCCCCATCCCGAACAAGACGGAGACCGCGATCCATCCGAAGCTGGCGATCGCCGCCTCCCGAATCTCGATCTTGTGTGGCCGCCGGTGAAAGACGCGCAGGTCGAGCGCGATCGCGGCAACGATAAAGAGATTGAATGCAATCCACTGCAGGGGCGTTCCCATGGTGGCGCTCGTCAGCGCTAGGGAGCGGAGCTGTGCGCGTCGATGGAATTCAAATTCGACAGTTCGACGCGGACGGTTTTGCCGGGTTCAATTTTCACCGGGACATCCCATCGCACGCGCATATCTCCTGCATCGGCGTCCAGATTAAGCGTGCTGATCCAATATTCGCCCGGAGCAAGACCCGAAAGCGACGCGTGCCCCTCGAGATCAGTGTCCGCCTTGGCTGCCAGAAATTTAAGCTGCGCCACGTCAGGAGCGACGCGTTGCACGCGTTTCCGGCGATCGTTCTGGAGCGCTGCCCACTTGCGCTGCGGATTGACGCCGTCCAGTTCGAGTTCTACGCCAGAGATGGTCTCGGGACGCGAGCGAAGGAATTTCCTCAAATTAACCATATATTCTTTCTTCAACTTCTCGTACTTCTCTGGCTGCTCTGTTTTGTCGGCTTCCGAATACTTTGGTTTTGGCAAGCCGTTGGTCACGCCGCCGCTATTCGTCCGCTGGTAGGCCTGCAGGAATTCCGGAACGCTGAGGATGTCATCCGCGCTCAGCAGCTTGTCAATGTCCGGTTCCGTGAGGTCCAGAGTGTCATGACCCTTGAGCCACGTGCGCAATTCTGGAGAAACCGCCAGGCCATCAATAAACTTGTCGCGCGGCGGGACGGGGTCTTTCTCCTCTATTTCCTTTACGATCTCCGAGTAGCTTTTCGTCAGCACGTAAAACGTGAATTGTCGCACTGGCTCCGGGCGCGCCCTGGTCGGCGTGATGCGCGCAGAGAGTTCGAGCGCTCCGGTCTCGCTCTGCGCTCGTGCCACGACTGCAAGGGAGAGCACACCCATCACAACGCCCATTGTGAAAACCGCTGCTTTTCTCATGCTAAAATCGTAACAGAAATGGAAAACCAAACGACAGAAGTTCCCCCGCCCGTATCCTGATCTGAGAGTTTAGTCCGTCAGTGCTTCCAGAAGAGCAGGAACAGCGTCGCTGCCGCTAGCCCCGCGAGTAGTAATCCTGCAAGGATCCGGGCGAACAGGGAAGAGGGCACCGTGGGAATAGGAGCAGGCGGCCTCCTCGGAGGAAAGGGCGGATCGATTACGCCGATTCCGCTCAACTTGCGCGGCGGTCCGCCACTGTGTGCGGAGGATGCCTCCGGCTCAAGCTCAAACTCGTCTTCAGTGAAATCGTACGGCACGGCGAAAACGCTACTCTCTTGCACAAACCCTGTCTAGAACAGTCGGAAAACAGCCTCGACCGTCACCCATGCAGGAACCGCGCGGCGCGCGGCATCGCGCGCGGGCACGAATTTCCACCCGCGAATGGCTTGCTCCGCCCGTTCATCAAGCCCCAGCCCGATTCCCTGTACGACGCGGATTTGCGAGGCGCCCCCATCCGCGCCAACCAAAACCCGCCAGGACAGTACGCGCAGCTGGGCAAAGTCATGCCGGGATGATAAGTGCCAGGCGTGGGACCTTTGCCGACCCCATCTCCTGGCGTATCCCCAATCGAGTCTCCCGGACCATCGCCGATTGTGTGGCCTCTGCCGCGACCGGAGGAATCGTTTTGTTCCGCCATCCAGGGCAGCCCCGTGTTGTCCACTGTTGTCAGCACGCGTGGCGCTGATGCGTCCAGAATCGCCGGAGGAATGGGCATCTCCGGATTCCGATTTTGTGGAAGAGTGGGTTTTAGGAGCTGAATCGAAGAAAGCGCAGGAAGGTTTCCTTGCGAAGTTGGACCAGAATCATGACCGCTCCCGCTGCCACTCCCCTCTGATGGTTTATGGCCTCGAAGGCTGTCGAGAAAATTCGCAGGCAGCGGAAGGAGATTCGCCCTGCTCTGTCCCGGTGGAACCGGACTGTGCTTCGCACCGGGCGGGTGCAGGGTCACAATTGCCAGTGCAGAGATGATTGCAGCGTGAGTTAAAAAAGAGGCGCTCTGCGCACGACCAGCTCCCGCCGACCGCTCCCATTTCAGAAAGTGAATCGGCGCGCTAGCCACCGAAGGGAATATGCGCGCAGGCGCAAGAATTTGATGAAAGTTGTCCCGCACACGGTGAAACCAACAATCTGTTGGTTTTTGAAGCGAAGAGAAATCACGCGAAAGCGGGTCTCGCATGGGGCTGGCCTCCGCGCCCGCCTCGGATTTGGCCACATTCCTCGACGACTCGGGCGGCGAACGCCTGTTGAGAAGCGGAGCGCCGCAGTTTGGTTGCCCACACTGGTTGCCCACAAATGAGGCGTTCGAGGAATACCCGAAAAAGTGGGACTCAACACAGAGGACACAGAAGGTCGGAGGCCGACCAGATCTTTCCAGTTTATTTGAGGGTCGCGCTTTTAGTAGAGGTGGAACGTGACTTCAATCTGCACGCGGCAATTGACAGGCTTGCCGCCAGGACCCACCGCCGGCCGCATCTTCCAATTCTTCACTTGTGCGAGCGCCTTTTCTTCCAAGCCCAGTCCGGGACCCTTGATGACCATTGGAGAGATCACGCGTCCATCCGCGGTAACCGTCACGTCAAGCAATACAGTCCCCTGATACTTGGCCTTGCGAGCTTCGTCCGAGTACTCCGGCTGCGGGCAGTAAATGCACTGCGGCGAACCGACGCCGTTCACGCCCGCGCGGAAAACACCTCCGCCCGTGCCACCGCCTTCGCCAGGGCCAAGGCCCCCGCCGGAGCCACTGCCAATACCTCCGGCCTCACCGGTGCCGATACCACCACCACCGCCAGGGCCGCCGGAATAATTCACAGCTGCCGCCAGCGGATCACCCATGTTGGTCAGCGGCGGATTAGCCACTTTCAAATCCGGCGGACCAAGCAGCGAAGGATCCATGGGCAGTTTCGGATTCAGGTTCTTGAGCGTCGCTTCGGGCGGCGTAAATTGCGTCCACTTGAACTTCGGCGCGCGCCCCTGCGCCGCGGGCAACGGCGAACGGCCACCCCCGCCGCCACCGCCCCCGGCCTTGTCCGCGCCCGCGGGCAGCTTCGAAATATACGGGGAAATATCCAGCGGAGTGATATCGAGCTGTTTGTTCTTTGCCTGCGTGGAGACAGGCAGCACATTCCAGAAGACCGGCACAAGGAGCAACAAGATCACGCCGCCGTGCAAACCAAATGCGATCGCTTGACTCCAGCCGAAGTTTTCATCTTTCGACCAGATGTCTTTCACCTTGATGGGCTTTACGGCGAAGGGCAGCGGCGCCTGCTTCGGGGGCGAGAAAAAATCCTTGATGCGCGTCCCAAATCCGCCAAAATTGGATCCCCAGGCCACTTCCAGTTTACTGTTTACCGGTCTTTTGGAAGCTGCAGGGGAGCTGAAAAAATCCTTCAAGTTAGAGCCGATGCCCATTCCAAAAGATGTTTTGGTGAAAGGCGCATCCGCGCGCTCGCGCACCTTGATCGGCCGCTCGACCAGGAACTGCCTCAGGTTTGACAAAAAATTATCGGGAATGAGAATGTCGGGCGGATCGAATTTCGGCACCGCCGAGGACGGCATTGGGACTGCAGGCCCGCGGCCTCCAGCAGACACTTTGGCCCTAGTGATTTCAGGCGGCAGAAGATTGATAAATTTGCCCGGCACCGTTTACCTCTTCAATTTAGACGCAGATTCCCCGCATTCGGTGTACCTGACCGTTATGATTCGCGCTGGCCGGGAAAGGTTGCGCGCCCCATGCGGCTGACACCGACTCCCATTCATTGTAACATACGTCCTTACACTGCTTTCCGATGTTTCCCGCCGTACACCTGAACTACCGTACGGCTAGTACGGGCATGAGAATCACGGTTAGTACGGGCAAACAAGGTCGGTTATGCAGGCAACCGTGCCGACAATCAAGGGGCTATCCGAGCGCTCAAATCTATGGCCGAACCACTCGAACTCAAGAAAACGCTGAACTTGCCGAAGACCGATTTTCCCATGAAGGCCGGCCTCCCGCAGAACGAGCCCAAGCAGCTCGAATCCTGGCACGGCGGCAACATCTACGAACGCATCCTCGAAACGCGCAAAGGCAAGCCGCTCTTCGTTCTGCACGACGGCCCGCCGTACCCCACCGGCGAAATTCATCTCGGCACCGGCCTCAACAAGATCCTCAAGGATCTCGTCGTCAAAACCAAGAGCATGGCGGGTCACTACGCTCCGTACGTCCCCGGGTGGGATTGCCACGGCCTGCCGATCGAAACTCAGGTTGAAAAAGAGCTGGGCGGAAAAGGGAAGGTGCCTCCTGCGGAATTCCGCAAGCTTTGCCGTCAATTCGCCTTGCGCTACGTCGAGCAGCACAAAAAAGATTTCAAGCGCCTCGGCATTTTCGGTCGCTGGAATGATCCTTATTTGACGATGAGCCACGAATACGAAGCCACCATCGCTGGCGCGTTCCTCGATTTCATGGAAAAAGGCTACGTCTACCGCGGCCGCAAGCCCGTCTACTGGTGCATCTACGATAGCACCGCCCTCGCCGAAGCCGAAGTCGAGTACGAAGATCACACCAGCCCATCGATCTGGGTGAAGTTCCCGGTTGTCGTCGGCGGCAGGGGCGAAGCCCCGAAAATCGGAGCCGACGTCAGTGCCGTTATCTGGACCACCACGCCCTGGACCATTCCTCACAATCGTGCGCTCGCCTTCCATCCCGATTTCGAATACGCCGTAGTCGAAACCGAAAAGGGCGCTCTGCTCCTGGCCGCCGACCGCGTCGCTGCACTCCAATCCGAGTGCGGGATCAAGGAAGCCAAAGTTCGCGCCACCTTCAAAGGCCGCGATTTCGACGGCATGAAATTCCAGCACCCATTTCTCCCGATCCAGGCCCCCGGCATTCTCGCCGATTACGTCACCCTCGATCAGGGCAGCGGCATCGTTCACACCGCTCCCGGCCACGGCGCCGATGACTTCAACTCCGGCCAAAAATATGGACTCGAAGTCTACGCGCCGATTGACGACAAGGGTGTGTATCTGGAAGGTTTGCCCGAATACAAAGGCACAGATGTTTTCACCGCGAATCCAATCATCGTGAAACTCCTCGCTGATCGCGGCGCGCTCCTGGGCAACCACGAGTACAAACACAGTTATCCGCATTGCTGGCGCTGCCACAATCCCCTGATTTTCCGCGCCACCGAACAGTGGTTCATCAAAATGGACCAGGCCGCTCACGGAAAAGAAAAATCGCTGCGTCAGGAAGCCCTCGAAGAAATCCACGGTGTCAAATGGATCCCCGCCTGGGGCGAAGACCGCATGTACGAAATGATCGAGAAGCGCCCGGACTGGTGCGTCTCGCGCCAGCGCTTCTGGGGCGTGCCCATCATTGTTTTTTATTGCGACGATTGCGGAACGCGCCTCGAGGATTTCAAAGCGCTGCGCAACGTCGTGAAATGGTTCGAAAAGGAAGGCGCCGACGCCTGGTATCAGCACACCGCGGAAGAGTTGCTACCCGCCGGCACAACCTGCTCCTGCGGCGCAACAAAATGGCGCAAAGAGAACGACATTCTCGACGTCTGGTTCGATTCCGGCTCTTCGAATCTCTCTGTCTTAAAGGGCGCTGAGTGGCCTGCCGATGTCTATCTCGAAGGCCCCGATCAATACCGCGGCTGGTTCCACAGCTCGCTGCTCGTTGCCACGGGCATGCGCGACGCTTCGCCCTATCGCGGCGTCGTCACCCACGGCTGGACGCTCGACGAGCAGGGCCGCCCGATGTCCAAATCGCTCGGCAATGCGCTCTACCCCATTGAAATTTGCGAAAAGTGGGGCGCCGATCTCCTCCGCCTTTGGGTCGGCTCCGTCGAATACCAGGCCGACGTAAAGATGAGCGAGCGCGTAATGACGCAGCTCAGCGAAGCCTACCGAAAAATCCGCAACACGTTTCGCTTCGCGCTCGGCAACCTTGGTGATTTCGATTCCTCGCGCGACGCCCTTTCGAACGATCAACTCGAGGAATTCGACCGTTGGATGCTCGACCGCACCGCCGAACTCGTCAAGAAATGCGGCGAATGGTATGCCGGCTACGAATTCCACCGCGTCTACCACGCCATTCACGATTATTGCGTAGTGGATCTCAGCGCCTTCTATTTCGACGTGCTGAAGGATCGCCTGTACACCAAAGCTCCCAAAAACAAATTACGCCGCTCCGCGCAAACCGCCGTCTGGAAAATCAGCAGCGCGCTCGTCCGTCTCGTAGCGCCGATTCTCGTTTTCACCTCCGAGGAAATCTGGAAGTATTTGCCGAAAGCTTCCGGCGAGCCCGAAAGCGTCCACATGACTTTGTTCTCGGAAGCCGAAGCGCTCGCCTGCGGAATCGGCAAAGACGCCGCCGAAAAATGGGAGCGCCTGGCGCAAGTTCGCTCCGCTGTTCTCGTAGCCCTCGAACAAGCACGCGCCACAAAGACCATCGGCGGAGGCCTCGAAGCAAAAGTCCATCTTCACGCCGGACCTGAAGCCGTTGGCCTGCAAAGACTTCTCGAAGAAAAACAGTCCCTTCTCCCAGCGCTCTTCATCGTTTCCCAAGTCGAAGTCCATTCGTCCGCCATCCCGGCCTCGGCTCCAGCCGAAACCTTGCCGGGCCTTACCATCAAGATCGACCGCGCCGACGGTGCCAAATGCGACCGCTGCTGGAACTACTCGACCCACGTGGGCGAAAACGCCCGTTATCCAAAGGTCTGCGAACGCTGCATCGAAGCCCTCGCCGAAATCGAACGCGACGGCGCTGCGACGGTAGCGGCAACCTGACATGCCGCCTCGTTCCCAGACGCACCACCTTTGGAGTGCGGCGGCTAGCCGCCGCTTTTCCTCCATCCGCGATTCCTACAGTGCGCAAAGGTCAATCTCTCTCGATTCCTTTACTTCCTTTACCTCATGACTCTTCCTCCGCGCCTCCGGTGGCTCTGGCTAACCATCGCCGTCGTCTTCCTCGACCGCGCCACCAAAGCCTGGATCGAATCCCGCCCCTCTAGTTATTTCCCCCACCCCGTACTTCCCAACTTTTTCTATTTCCTGGACTCCCGCAATCCCGGCATCGCCTTCAGCTTTCTCGCCGGCCTGTCTTCTCCCGCCCTGCGCGCCATTCTCATCGTCGGCTCCCTCATCATCATTGCGTTGATCACCTGGCTGCTTGTCGCCGGCCGCTGCGTCAGCGCTTTAAACGCCTCCGGCCTCGCCCTTCTTCTCGGCGGCGCTACCGGTAACCTCACCGACCGCATCCTCCACGGCGCCGTCACCGATTTCCTCGAGGTCTATCTTCACTTCCTTCCCTGGCAAACCTTCAATCCTTGGCCCGCCTTCAACGTCGCCGATTCCGCCATCACCATCGGCGCTATACTGATCATTCTTGACATACTATTTGGTCGCCGGTCCGAAACACCTCATTCGAATTCGCGAACGCCGTAGTCGAGGAGGAAATCTGTGAGTCGATGGGATAGTTTCAATCGCCGTGAATTTCTCTCGACCGCTTTGGGTGCGGCCGCTTCTTTTTCTGTCCTGCCTCCCGGCCACCGCCTCATTCCAAATTTTCTTGAAACCCAGATGCGCTTCGCGCCTTTCGAATTTCCCGAAGAATTTATTTGGGGTGCCGCCACCGCCGCTTACCAGATCGAAGGCGCCTGGAACGAAGACGGCAAGGGCGAATCCGTCTGGGACCGCTTCTCGCACACTACCGGCAGAGTGAAGGGCGCGGCCACCGGCGACGTCGCCTGCGATTCCTACCATCGCTACAAAGAAGATGTCGCCCTCCTCCAAGAGCTAAATCTGACCAGCTACCGATTCTCCATCTCCTGGCCGCGCATCCAGGCTGATGGCACTGGCAAACCCAATCCCAAGGGCCTCGACTACTACAAGCGCCTTGCCGACGCGCTCCTCGAAGCAAAAATCCGCCCGCTCTGCACTCTCTATCATTGGGATCTTCCGCAAAAACTCGAGGACGTCGGCGGCTGGCCCAATCGCGATCTCGCCGCCCGCTTCACCGATTACGCTGACCTGACCGTTCGCGCTCTCGGCGACCGCATCGCTCACTGGTGTATTTTCAACGAACCCTGGGTGTTTACCTTTCTCGGCTACTCGAGGGGCGTACACGCTCCCGCGCGCAACAATTTCGCCGATTGCATGCGCGCCACGCACGTCGTCAATATTGCCCAGGGCCAGGCTTTCCACGCCATCAAAGCCATTAACTCCAAGCTCCAGGTCGGCACCGCCTTTAGCATGGCCAACTGCGAACCCGCCACCTCCAGTGACGCCGATCGCCTGGCCGCCGATCGTGCTCACGCCCTCGGCAACGTCTGGTTTGTCCACCCCGCCCTCCGCGGAGAATACCCCCAAGCTTTCCCCGGCAACAATCCGCTCGAACTTATGGGCGTCAAGTCCAGCGACATGGAACTTTGCCGCGCCCCGCTCGATTTTCTCGGCATCAACTATTATCGCCGCCAACTCGTCTCCGCCATTCCTCCAGGCGCAGGAGAAGATTCCACCGGCGTCCACAGTTCCGGCGCCCATCAGGGCCCGCTCACCGATTTTGCCTGGGAAGTCTGGCCCGACGCTTTTCACGATCTTCTCCTGCGCATTTCCCGCGAATACAAGGGCACGATGCTCGAAATCACCGAGAACGGCTGCTCTTATCTGGACACACCCGACGAACACGGCCAAGTCCGCGACGACCGCCGCATCCAGTTTCTGCGCGGATATCTGGACTCTCTCGGCCGCGCCTTGCTACATAGCGTCCCCGTTCGTGCCTACCATCACTGGAGTCTCCTGGACAATTTCGAGTGGGCCGAAGGCTACGCACAGCGCTTCGGCCTCACTTACGTGGATTTCCGCACGCAAAAGCGCACCATCAAGGACTCCGGCCGCTGGTACGCCAAGCTCGCCGCCACCGGCAGCCTCACTTAGCCTCGTCCATTCGCAGGGTAGACAGCGCAAAGAAAAAGGGTATAAGCTTCGCGCCAACTCTCTTCGGAAGTTTCAGACTAGGAGAAAACTATGGCGCGGCGACAGTTTTTAGCTCAACTTTTGGGATTGCCTTTTCTATCCTGGGGTGCGAAGGCCGAAGAACCCAAAAAGAAAACTCTCAAGATCATGATGAAAAGCGCCTGGGGCTCGGAC
>WNFA01000736.1_pt1 | contig 32899 bp, 31 predicted proteins | sample 5400481 | NCBI WGS metagenome assembly WNFA01 (sample SAMN13153340, study PRJNA577476) | soil metagenome | isolation source: 120 cm saprolite under Douglas fir tree site 2 hole 1 replicate 2 | place: USA:California | collected 2015-04-18 | reverse complement strand
CCCGAAGCGCTGGTAGTCCAATGACAGCGCAGTAGCGGTCTCTCCCTTCCGCCAGCGCCCTGCTCGCGGACTCGATGACCGACTTTCCCGGATGAAAATCCGGCTCTCCCAGTTCGAGGTGAATGATCGAGCGTCCCTGCGCCTCCAACTCCTTCGCCCTCGCAAACACTGACAGGGCCCCCTCGCCAGTCATCACCGACATCCGCGAAGCAATCGATCTCATGTCCTCTCCCTGGACTCACAAACCCTTATACATGCCGCCGTCGACTAGTACGGTCTGGCCGGTAATGTAGGAAGCGCGTTCCGATGCAAGCCACACAATCGTCTCCGCCACTTCCCGCGGCTCGCCCAGCCGCTTCAGCGGAGCTTCGGCCGCCCAGCTCTCAAAAATCTCCTGTTCGTTCTTCCCGGAGGCTGAAGACCGAGCCTTGGCCAATTCTTTCAGGCGATCCGTCGCCGTGAACCCCGGCCCAACATTGTTGACCAGAATCCCGTCTTTCCCAAACTCGTTCGCCAGACTCTTCACCAGACCGACCACTGCGGCGCGCACCGCATTCGACAGCACAAGATCGGCCACGGGCTGCTTGGTCGTAATCGAAGTCAGCGTGATGATGCGCCCCCAGCGCTTCCGCTGCATGAGCGGGATAACCTCGCGCGCGAAATACACCGTGCTGAGAAAATTAAGTTCCAGCGCCCGCTGCCAGTCTTCCAAACTGGATGCCAGAAACCCCTTGGCCGGCGGCCCACCCGCGTTGGTCACGCAGATGTCGACGACGCCGAAAGCCCCGGCCACCTCGGCGACGAACCGGCTGACGGCCGCAGCGTCCGTGACATCAAACGCTTTGGCAAACACTTCGGCGTTGTGCTGTTTCCTGATCTTTTCCGCCGCCTCGTGCAGAACGGGCTCATTGCGCGCACACATCGCGACCCGGCATCCCTCGGCGGCGAAGGCCTCGGCCGTGGCCCGCCCAATTCCCTGACTCGACGCCGCGACCAGCGCGACGCGGTTTCTGAGCCCCAGGTCCATGAACGAGGGATTATAAACGGTGCGCCGCGCAGAATCCCCCAACGTGAAACATGGCCCCCACAACTGGCGGTGTCATCCTGCGCGCAGCCGCTTTTCAGGCGGAGCGCAGGATGTGGCGTGCATCGCTACCGCTGCTGGCAGCGAACTGCCGCCTCACCTCCACGCTTGCCGCAGGTCGCTCAACCCAGTTACCCTGAACAGAAGCGAGGCACGCATGAAGCGCAACACCCATCGTCCCGAAACCAAGGCCGTACGCGGTAAGTCCGATCTTGAAAAGAAGAATGGCCCATTAGCCACTCCGATTTACCAGACGTCAACCTTCGAGGTCACCGACAACGAAGAGCAAGTCCGCGCCACGCCCACCGACCACTTCTACACGCGCTATGGCAATCCTACGAACACCGTCGCCGAGCAAACCGTCGCCGAACTCGAGGGCGTGGACGCCGCGCTGACCTTCGCCTCCGGCATGGGCGCCATCACAACCACGATCATGGCACTGCTGAAGGCCGGAGATCACATCGTCGCGCAACGGGACATCTACGGCGGCGTCACAAAGTTTCTGTCGCAATGGCTGCCTAAGCTCGGCATCGAGACCACCTTCGTCGATACAACCGAGTATGACCAGCACGAGCGCGCCATCCGTCCGAATACGAGGCTCTTGTATCTGGAATCGCCGACGAATCCGACGCTGCGCGTCGTCGACTTCAAGAGAGTCTCAACCCTCGCCAAGCAGCACAACCTGCTCAGTATGATCGACGCGACTTTTGGCACGCCAATCAATCAACATCCAGCGGAGTACGGTATCGACGTAGTCATGCACTCCGGAACGAAGTATCTCGGCGGCCATACCGACCTGATCTGCGGAGTCGTAGCCGGACGCGCCGACCTGATCGAAAAGATTCATTCGACTCGGACGACCCTCGGCAACTGCATGGACCCGCACGCCTCGTGGATGCTGGTGCGCGGATTAAAGACCCTGGCTGTTCGCGTCGACCGGCAGAACGACAACGCCCTCCGCGTGGCCGAGTATCTCTCGGAACACGCCAAAGTTCGCAGCGTTCACTACCCATTCCTGAAGAGCCATCCTCAGTACGCCGTCGCCCGCCAGCAGATGCGCGGAGGAGGCGGCATGGTCAGCTTTGAGGTAGAAGGCACCGGCGAAGACGCCCGCCGCGTCACCGAAGCCATGCGACTGTTCACCCTGGCTCCCAGCCTGGGCGGCGTCGAGTCCCTGGTCTCAATCCCCGTCCTCACCTCGCACGCGATGATCGGGCCCGACCAACGGAAGAAGATGGGCGTCACCGAACAGATGGTCCGCCTCTCCGTCGGAATCGAAAGCGCCGACGACCTGATCGCGGATCTGGAGCACGCGCTGGAAGCCGTGGCCGCGCCGCAGCAGGTACAGGTGGTGGGATGAGGAAATTCCTCAGTCCTTGGTGCTCAGATGTTCCGCCGTTCATCGTTGAAGCAGCCGCTCTGAGTTTTTGGGGCTCTGTTCCTTTGCTTGGGCGGGGATATATATCTCAAAAAAATAGCCGATGGCCGTAAGCTATTTTGAATAAGTGACTTGACGTGAGCAGATATGGCTAAAATCTTCCATTCAAAGGACTTATGCGCAAAATATTGCGGACAAAGGACTTAGCTGACTGGCCAACTCTTTAAGTCCTTCTAGAATCGGTGCGACTTCTGCCAAGGGCTGGGCAAAATCTTGTTTTCAAAGGACCTATCGCGTAAATCTTGCTCCTCGAAGACTTAGCCAGTCGATATTTATCTTTCAAAGATCTATGCTTGAAAGAAATATGATCTTCGAATAGGGGCTCACAGTCAAGGGAATTCGTGAGTGCCAGACAGATGCGCGCGGGAAGAATTCCTCCAAACAACGAAAATCCCAGCCTCATGAGAGGCCGGGATTGTTTTTGGTTCTTGCCGACGCTGGCTTAGAAAATGACTTTCGCGCCAAACTGCATGGTTCGCGCCCGATGAGCCCCAGTTGCTTCAAGGAAAGTAGCGCTACCTAAGCTGTTGTCGATTCCGTTGAACTGGGTGTGGTTAAAGATGTTGAACAGATCCCAGCGAAACTCGAAGGCATAGGCTTCCTTGATCGGGAAGTGCTTGAACAAACTCATGTCGAAGTTGGTGCGCCGTGGGTTGGTGAGAGAATTACGCCCCGAGTTACCGAACGTGAGCCCTTGCGGAGCGGCAAACGCGTCCGGGTTGTAGAGTCTAGGCCCAACGTCGCTGCCCCTCGTCACGCCCGACCGCGGGTCGCCTACCTTGTCGGCAAAAGAGGCGGTACCGACACCATTGGCGACGCCCGCGGCGTCAGCAAAAGCCGTGCCGTTCGTCACACTGAACGGGGTGCCGGTTTGGACGCCGATCAGGCCGGACACCTGCCAACCTCCCAACGCGACATGCGCAGCCCCTGGCTTCCTGAAGATGGGCAACTCATAGAGGTAACTGACGTTGAGGATGTGACGCTGGTCGAAGTTGGAACTCGCCCGCGTGCTCTTCGGATTGTAGGAGTCGACAAAGTTGCCGTCGAAGCGGTCCGACGAGTTGTCGATGGAATGACTGTAAGTATAGGCCACGCTCAAGTTAAGCCCACCTATGGTACGCCTGGCGGAGATCTGCAGGGCGTTGTAGACGGAGTTTGCCGTGTCCTCCAGTCGCGTGATGTCGCCATAGCCCGGAAGCGGGCGGAACAGGTTTGGATTGGCGCCGCAAGCAGCGATCGCAAGGTTATTAGCTGCGGCTCCGGTGACCGGAACTCCATTCACCGATAACGTACTGCAGTCCGTGTTGAAGGTCGCGGACGTTGGATCTGTGTCGATGGATTCGCCGGGATTGTAGGGATTTTGGGACAGCGGCACCGGGAACAATTGGTTCAAATTACGCTGGAGCGTCAGGTGAGTCCCCTTGCTGCCCACGTAAGACACGGTCCCCACAATGTTGGATGGCAGTTCCTTCTGCACGTCGAAGTGCCATTGTTGCACGTACGGCCAGATCGCTTTCGTGGGAATCGACTTGACCGCCAGCGGCAACTGGGCGCCGACATTCGCTCCAACGCCGGCATAGCCGTTGATATCGTTCTGAACCGGGCTCAAGACCAGCGGAGGAGTGCCTTCCAACGATTCGGTATTACCTTCGTTCCCGTTCGTGTGCTCATAGAAGATGCCATATCCACCACGGATGGCCATCTTGCCATCACCCTTCGGATCCCAAGCAAAACCAATGCGCGGAGCGGGGTTGAACAGGTGCCCTGTCATGCAGCCGGCGGGGATCCCCGGCCCACCGCACTGAATGATTCCGTTAAAGGGATCACCGATGACTTCGCCCGTATTCGGATCGACACTGGTGCTTCCAGGAACGTACCTACTCTGTTCAAAACTGTAGGCCTGTTTATATTTTTCTCGGTAAGTGCCGAACATGCTGATGCGCAGGCCCAGATTCAGCGTCAGCTTATTGGTGATGCGCCAGTCATCCTGGAAATACGGCTCCACGACCTTGTAGCGGTTGTAATACTTGAGCTGCTGGTTTTCCTGTTGGAACTGAGAAACTTGACCCAAGAGCAGGTCAGCAAAGGCATTCCCCGTAGAGACTGCCGACGTGTTGTCCGTGGTGATGAACCCGTTATTCGAGGGCTCGAAGCCGTCCATCTCGTTCTTCTGACCAATGGCGACGTAAGCCCCGAACTGAAGGCTATGTTTTCCAAAAATCTTGCTCACGTTGTCGCGAAAAGTGTAGGTCGGGTTGGAGTTTTTCCACGGAATGTAACTGGGATCTTCCCCAAAACCCGTGCTGTAAGGAGCACCTCCATTGATCTGGAAGCCCGGCAACTTGCCCCCGAAGCCATTCTGGAACAGGCCGACGGTGATGCCGGCGGGCCGTTGCCACGGCCCAATGTTGCTCAGAGTGATGTGGTCGGTCGTGTAGCTGAACACAAATTCGTTCAACAGTGTAGGCGAAATATTGGCCGTGATCCGCTGTACCAGGCTGACCCCGGGCCCGACAAAGTTGGTTTCAATGGTTGGGAACGTCCCTGTGCTCCACAAAGGCGTCGGCGTTACCGTTACCCATGAGTCATGAATAAAGCGGAACGTGGCCCGAACCTTCGGCGTAATGTTGTGGTCGATCTTGATCAACTCTTCCCGCCAAGTAGTGGGCGTAGTGACCGAGGCCTGATAGGCCGGGTAACCGCCATTGGTGGTATTCGCGTGCGGAATCATCGGCAGCAGGGCGGCTGCGACAGGATCGATCGTCACGTTCGCAGGATCAGCGACATTGGGACAGTCGTTAGAGCCATTGGTTGGATCGTAAATATCCGGGCAGAGGTCCGAAAAATTTCCCGCGCGCTCCGCGTCCGAGGGGACATTGGTCGGACCGAAGTTATTGGGAGTCCGCTCCCGTCGCCACTCCTGCGACCAGAAGAAGAAAGTCTTGTCGCGATTCTTGTTATAACCTGGCAGGACTACCGGACCACCGACGGTGTAGCCCCAGTCGTGCTTCTTGTACGCGGGCTTCGGCTGTGTCGGATCGTCAAAGAAATTCCGTGCGTTAAAGAGCTCGTTACGACCGTAGTAGTCGGCGGTGCCGTGGATCTTATTGGTGCCGGACTTGGTCTCCACTTCCACGGTGCCGGAAGCGTTGCGGCCATACTGGGCGCCGTAGTTCGACGTCAGAACCTTAACCTCGGCAATCGCATCCAGGTTGGGATAAACGTTCAGCGTGGAGTTGCTGCCGTTATCCATGTTGTCGCCGCCGTCGATCTCCCAATTGTTATATTCGACGCGGCCTCCGTTAATACTGTAACTGACGTTACCGTTGATGCCGACCGTGCCTTCATCCTGTCCCGTCTGGTTGCTCACGCCGGGCACCAGCGTCACGAGTTGGGTAAAGTTGCGACCGTTAAGCGCGAGATTGGAGATCTGTGCCCCCGTTACGGTGCCAGACAGATCGGAAGATTGAGTCTCCACCTGGGCAACTTGCGTCCCCTCGACCACGACCTGTTCGCTGATCGCTCCGACTTGCAACGCAACGTCAACGCGCGACTTGTCGGCGACCCGCAGGACCACACCCTTGGCCTGGTATTTCTTGAAACCTGGTGCCGACACTGCGAGATCGTAATTGCCGACGGGCAGAGCAGCGAACAGGTACTCACCACCGCCGTTCGTCTTGGCCGCCCGACTGATTCCCTGCTCGGCGTTGGTTACCGACACGTCAGCGTTAGGAACTGTCGCCCCTGTAGGATCTGACACCGTCCCTGTGATGGAGCCGGTATCCTGAGCCCAGGCCGCTCCGCAAAAAGTCACCAGCAACAGCACGATGCGCAACCATCCACGATGAGATTTCATGGTCAGGCTTCTCCCCCTTTTGGCGGGTACACCCCCGCGACTTCAGCTGCAGGCCGGCCGTGTCCCTTCGGGATCACAGGCCTGGCATTTTTTTCGGACAGACCCCTCGCTAGAACTGTTAATTGACCGGTTTGAGAATTGACTATTAAAACGTATGAATAGTGCTTTTATTGGGCATCTACTGTCAAGAAAAAAGCGAACCCGGTGCACATCCAATACATGACGCTTCGTGCCAAAACGTTTTTTTGAAAGTCTTGCAACCCCGCCTTAGGGCAGTTTCCGTGTCGATTCCCGCACCACCAACTCCGGCGCCACTTTGCGGTGAGTAGCCCCGATCTCGCGTTTTTCGAGGACGGCATTAATTCCGTCGACCACGATGCCCACAGCGGACGCTCCCATCGACTCCATGGGCTGGCGCACGGTGGTCAGTGATGGGGTGTAGAGAGCGGAAGGCGCAACATCGTCGAAGCCGATCACCGAGCAATTGTCCGGGACGCGAAATCCCGCCTTGGTCAGCGCCCGGATGGCTCCGAACGCGCTCATGTCATCAAACGCCAGCACGGCGGTAAACGGACGCTTCTGCGTGATCAGATCTTCCGTCAGTTTATAACCAGCTTCGAAACTGGAAAGCGGATCGCGCGACTCCGGCAGTTCAACAATCAGCCGCGAATCCAGTTCAAGCCCGGCCTGCTTGGCGAAGTTTCGGATGCCGCGCCAGCGCGGGGAACTGTCTGTCAAAGCTTTGGGGCCGCGGATAAATGCTATCTTGCGGTGTCCCAGCGAATGCAGATGCTCCACCGCAAGGTGTCCTCCGAGTTCGTTGTCCACGATCACCGAACTCATGGAGTCGGTTTTCAACTCGCAACCGATCATCGCGGTCGGAATGCTGCTCTTCTCGAGATCGCCAAGCAGGTTGATATCGACGAACAGCCAGTTCGCGAGAACGATCAGCCCCTCGATGCGGCGGTCAAGCAGCATCTCCAGATACCGCTCGAAGCGGCTGCGCTCGTTGTGTACGTCAGTCAGGATCGGCAGATACGACGACTGGTAAAGCGTATTCTCGATGCCGCGCAGCACCAGCGTGCAGTAGGGATCGGTCATGTCGAAGACCATCACGCCTACCGTGTGGCTGCGCTTGCTGCGCAGAGAACGCGCAAACTGATTCGGACGGTATCCCAGCTTCTCAGCTGCCCGGTGGATTCGCTTCTTGGTGACGGCGGGAATGTAGCGGGACAACGGCGCGTTGTTCAAAACGATGGAGACGGTGGTCGAGGAGAACCCGCTTTCCTTGGCGACGTCTCGAATGGTGACCATCGAATCCCTTTACTCGCAACCGCGCGCGACCGCTTGAATTCCAGGCGATCACTGGCGGACACTACAGCAGAGAGTGCATCGAGTGTCAAGCACGTGGATTACATTGCGGCTCTTCGCCGCGCTTCTTCTGGTGAGCGCAGCAGCGACCGTAGCGCCGCAAAATTCGCAGCCTGCCACACGGCTTGCGCCGCGCAACGGAGCGTCGCATACATCTTCTACGGCCGCCGCTACCGCCAATCCCGCGCAACTCTTTCAACAGGGCCAGGACGCCCTTAGCCGCGGACATCTCGACGAGGCCGAGCACGCCTTCCGCCAGGTGCTGGCTCTCGACCCGCAAGTCGGCGGGGCCTATGCCAATCTCGGCGTCGTTTCCATGCGTCGCAAGCAGTGGACGAAGGCGCTCGAGATGCTCAACAAAGCCGAGCATCTGTTACCGCAAGTCCCTGGCATCCGGCTGAACATCGGCCTCGCCTACTACCGGCAAAGCGAATTCCTGAAAGCCATCCCGCCCTTCGAGTCAGTCCTCCGCGACCAGCCAGACTCGGCCCAGGCCCGTCATCTGCTTGGCCAATGCTATTTCTTTGCCGAGCGCTGGGCTGACGCCGTCCAGACCCTCGAACCACTCTGGGCGCAAGCCTCGACTCAACTCAATTATCTCTACGTACTCATGATCGCGGCCAACCGCGCTGGCCGCAAGGATCTAGACGAAAAGGCATTTTCCCAGCTGGTTCAGGTCGGCGGAGATTCACCCGAATTCCATCTCTTTATGGGAAAAGCGCATCTGAATCTTGAGCAATACGACATGGCACTCGCCGATTTCCAAGCCGCCGCGCTGGCCAATCCCAAGCTGCCATTCGTCCACTTCAACCTGGGACTCACTTACCTTAAAAAGCAGGATTACGAGCACGCGCGTGACGAGTTCCTGAAAGATGCGGCGATCGAGCCGGACCTGGCACTGAACTACGAGCAACTCGGAGATGTCTACTCGCTCATGCAGCAAGATAGCGAAGCCGAGAAAAACTACCGCGAAGCCGTGAAACGCGATTCACGGCTGGTGAATTCGTATGTAGGATTGGCAAGAGTCTACCAGCGGCAGGAAAAATTCCAGCAGGCACTCATCGCGATTGACGGCGCGAGCAAAGTAGATCCTGGCCGCACTGACACCCATTACCTGCGGGGGCAAGTCCTCGTCCATTTGGGCCGCAAGGAAGAAGGCAAGAAAGAACTGGAAACAGCCATCCGCATGGACAACGAACGTCGCGCCGAGCGCGAGAAGCAACTGGAGAGGGCGGTCGTGCCCTCGCCCGAACTTATGCAGGAGCCGCAGTGATACACTTCACACCCCGGCATCTCGGCCCCGCGACACACACCGCAATCCCGCAACCACCGCAGGAGGTTTGACATGAAACGCTTTCTTAAGATTCTCGCTATCGTCATCGTCGTTCTCATCGTGATCGCCATCGCGATTCCCTTTTTCATCGACGCCAACGTGTTTCGGCCGCGCCTGGAGTCGGAACTCACCGACGCCCTGGGCCGACAAGTAAAAGTAGGAAATCTTTCGCTCTCGCTGCTTTCGGGTGGCATAACCGCCGACAACATCTCCATCGCCGACGATCCTGCCTTCAGCCAGTCTCCCTTCGTGCAGGCAAAATCCTTGAAGGTAGGCGTGGAGTTGATGCCGCTGATCTTCTCCAAGGTGCTGCACGTGACGGATCTGACTCTTGACGGACCGCAGATCAGCCTGGTGCGCTCGCAGAATGGAGAGAAATGGAACTTCTCCAGCCTGGGTAACAAGAAATCCACCCAATCTGCTTCCCCGACGCAGAATGCCGCGACTCCCGCAAAACCAGCGGCAGCGAAATCCGAGCCCGGTGCATCGCAATCGTCCTCCAGCGTTAATCCGAATCTTTCCGTCGCCAAACTGACCGTCAACGATGGGCGTCTCACCGTGAGCCGCGCCGGTTCCAGCGAACAGCCTCGTGTTTACGATAAGGTCAACATCGAGGTCAGCAATTTCGCCTTCGATTCCTCTTTCCCATTCAAACTCACTGCCGCTCTTCCGGCAGGTGGCACACTGAAACTGGAGGGCAAATCCGGGCCCATCAACGCCAACGACGCGGCGCTGACTCCGCTTGAGGCCAAAGTTTCCATTCAGCAGATGAACCTTGCGACCTCCGGATTTATCGATCCCTCCGCAGGGATAGCAGGCATTGCCGATTTCGACGGGAATATCATCTCGGATGGCCACCAGGTAAAAACCACGGGCACGCTGAAAGCCATGAAATTACAGGTGGTTCAGAAGGGTTCTCCCGCCGGCAAGCCGGTGCAGATCCAGTACGCGGCAACTTACGATTTGGTCAAGCAGACGGGAACCATCACACAGGGTGAAGTGGCATTGGGGAAAGCGATTTCCCACCTGAGCGGCACTTACGACACGCATGGAACAGCCAGTTCGGTGAACCTGAAGCTGACCGGTCAAGGCATGCCGGTCGACGATCTGGAAGCAATGCTTCCCGCACTCGGCGTGGTGCTGCCGGCGCGCTCCCAGCTCAAGGGCGGAACCCTTACGACGAACCTCACAATCTCCGGGCCTGTTAATAGACTTGTTACTACCGGCAACATTAAGCTCGAGAACTCCGCGCTCGCTGGGTTCAATCTTGGATCGCAGCTCGCCGCGGTCTCCGCGCTATCGGGCAAGAGCGTCGGCGGGAACGACACCAACATCCAGAACTTCAGCACCGATGTGCACGTCACCCCCGACGGCACTCGCGCGGAAAACATCAGTCTCACAATTCCGGCTTTTGGTGTGCTTACGGGTGCGGGCACGGTCTCCCCTTCCAACTCACTCGATTTCAAAATGGTGGCGAACCTCAGCGGAGGCGCCGTCAGTGGCGTAACGCAAATGGCGGGGTTGGGATCCGGCGGCGGGAGTCTCCCCTTCATAATTCAGGGAACCACATCGAATCCCAAGTTCGTGCCGGACGTAAAGGGGATGGCCGGCGGTTTCCTCAAGAACGCTCTCTCCAACAAGGGCAACACTCAGGGCCAGCAGAATCCGCTGTCTGGTATCACGGGCCTGTTCAAGAAGAAGCAGCCGCCGAAGTGAGCAGGACTTCAAACCGGGCCTGCGCCGCAAGCAAGTTTCTGCCTCGCGGCCGCAGGCAGCGCCCGATTCCCCAACTGGCAGCCCTTCTCCGACGCTGTGAGGTCGCAGTCAGGTTTTCGGACACGTTGCTGTAAAATACCCATTCGACTTCGAAGTACTGCGAAGAAGCGACAGATTTGGGTTTAAACCGGCTTGAGGGCACGGTATCGGCCGGGCACCCTTCGCGCTACCTCGTGAATCGAAGTTACTTGAACTCAAATTCGCTCATGCTGAAATTTCGTCACTTCGTCTACGCTCTCGCCTGCATTCTGCTCGTTGTCGTGGCTCTCATCGCCGTACCCTCCGCTCGGGCACAGGACTTTACGATGCAGGTCATCCAACAGTTCCAACCCTCATCGGTAGTGCCAGGCGGCTCCTCGAATGCAACCATCGCCGTGAGCCCCCTAAACGGATTCAACGGCTCCGTATCGCTGGCACAATGCGACGTCACCCCTGTGCAAACCATCAGCCCACCGACCTGCAGGGTGAGTCCCTCGACCGTGACGCCGCCCGCCAGTCCGAGCGTAACGCTCACGACCTTGTCTACCAGTCCATCTGGCTCTTACGTTGCCACCGTCACAGGCGTTGGGGGCACGACCACACAGCAGGTGTCGTTAACCTTCGCGGTACTCACGGTAACGCCTGGATACACCATTACAGTGACCGGAGCAGTCAACCCCACCACCGTTCACGCCGGCAGCGGCGCGACGGCAAGCGTCACCGTAACTCCTGCCAATGGTTACACCGGAAGCGTGACCCTTTCCTGCAGCGCGATCACTCCCACGGCAACCCCGGCGCCATCATGTTCGTTCACTCCGAATCCCGTCGTGATCTCGGGGCCCTCCGCTCAGACTTCGACCCTTACCATAACGACCATCGCGAACAAGGCCGCGATTTCTCGCCCCCGAATTTTCTACGCGGTCTGGCTGCCATTGCCTGCATTCGCTCTGATGGCAGCGGGCTTTGGCTGCGGCGGAAAGTTGCGCCGCAGATTCCTGACCCTGACCGCGCTGTTCACCGTGGCTGCGGCGCTTCTTCTCCTTCCAGCGTGCGGCACTAAGAGCAGCAGTTCCACCACCAGCAGCGGCGGGACTCCGAAGAACACTTATACCTTCACGTTGAGTGCCAGTGACGCCAATGCAATGGCACCCAGCAACGGCACACAATCGGTCAGTCTCACGGTGAACTAGAACCCGTGCATTTCCGCCGGTTCCGCCATACCGCCAGCCGTGATCTCGGGCCCTGGCTGATCTTTGCTCTTCTGTCCTGCGCAGCTCTTGCCACCCCGCTCTCTTCGAAGGAAAAATCGCAATCTCCCGTTGTGCGCTGGGACGAGCAGCAACCCGGCTGCACGTTCTCGCGAAGCCAGGACGGGAAATACAATTACGGACTCTGGTCAGGCGACGTCGGAGTCACGCTCTCCGTCGACTCTCAGGAACTTGAAAAAGTGCATCGCCGGCACGAGCCCTTCTTCGGCGTTCTACTGACCATCCGTTATCGCGGCCAAAGATCTCTGGAGGTCGCCTCTCAGAACGCGTCGCTTGAGTTCGTCAAACATTTCAAGTTCGTGCAAACGTCGCTGGATCCCGACGGCTTCTCTGCGAAGATCCAGAACGACGCCGATGAACTCGATCATCAGACCGCCCGCGAGATCGCAAAACACCCAGAGCAAAAGGATGCCAAACAGGCCTACATGCGCGCCTTCCAGAAGGACTCCGCCGAGTTGATCGAGTTCGTCAGCAAGAACAGCTTGCGCCCGACGCAACTCGACGCGGCAAACCCAGAAGTGAGCGGCTGGGTTCTGTTCAACACCTCCAGCAAGTGGATCGGCGGATGGAAGAAACAGGAAGAGTTCGTGCTGCGATTCCCGCTCGACGGCACGATCTTCGAGTTCCCCTTCAAGCTTCCGCCGAAAGAGGGCGAACTATTGCTGCGCCGCAGGGAATAAGGAACCGGGCTCCACAGTTTGCTGAAAAACTCGGCTACGATTCTGTTTTTCAGTTGTAGCGCCGCCGTCTCGGCGGCTGTCGTGAGGGCGTCCCGCCCTCACAGCGTGGGCGGGACGCCCACGCGACAGCCGGCCAGAGGCCGGCGCTACAGGATCCCGCGATCGAGTCTTTCAGCAATCTGTGAAGCCAAGACTTGGCGACTTATCTGTATTGAGTTTCCAGGCTTTTCACGCGGAGGCACAAGCGGCAGCGTGCGGCCGAGCGATGTAGCTGAAGCCCGATAGCCGAAGCCCGAAGCCCGCTCTTAAGACGCTGCCCCTCGCGTCTGCCGCTCCATTTCCGCTACCTGCCGCAGGAGAAGATCACGCAACGAAACCAGCCCCTTCAGTTCCTTGCCTTCAACTATCGGCAGGTGACGGAACCCAAACTCTTTCATGATGAAGAGACATTCCTCGATGCTTTCCTCCGCCGCAACGGCTCGGGGATTCGCTGTCATCACTTCGGATACCTCAGTCGTGCCCGGAGTCCGGCCCGCAGCGACAACTCGGTTCATGATGTCGCGCTCGGAGAAGATTCCGGCTAGTTCCCCATTGCGCAGCACCGGCAGTGCGCCCACGTTATGTTCCATCATGAAACGCGCCGCCTCAAGGACCGTGCGTCCGACATCGATGGAGTAAACTTTGCGGTCTTTCACCAGATCGCGGAGGGTTGTCATGGCTAGCTCCTTGAGGATTGAAAAGTTACAAGAGGACTTGCCCTGGCAGGAGCCCGGGCTATTTGGTGGGCAATACTGTATCACGTCCTGGAGCCAGGCAGCACGACACGAGGCAAGAAAAACCACACAAAAACAAAGCCGGCGGCACCTGCCGCCGGCTTGAGACAACGAACACGAGCCCCTAAAAGCGGAACTGCGGTCCAAACGTCACTTTCAGGTTGTTATGGCTGCCATGGTCGAAGTAGATCTCATCGCCAGCCTCTAAACGAAGCCCGATCGGTCCCGCGAAGGCTTCAATTCCTGCACCCGGATACGCCGCAAAAACCGTGTGTCCATTATCCAGGCCGACCGAACTGGTGAACCCAGCCGGCGCATCCTGATTCGTGACCGTAAAATTATCAAACCCAACCTTCCCCGTCACGAAGACGCGAAACGGCCCCGACCCGGTCTGAAATTTCGGTCCAAACAGACCGTGCAGCGTACGGAAACGCGTCGTTACGAATACGGTCGACACGCCATCGCTGAACGTATTGGTAAAGTTCCGTTTGAAGTCGTACGCCATTTCTGCTTCCAGCTGAACACTGGGGTGTATGTTCACTGCAGCACGCGCTCCCAACCCGATAAAATTGCTAACCGGCTTGGTTTGGCTAAACCGGAAATAGTCCGCAAACACTCCAACCTCTACGTGATCGGAATGCTCCTGCGCCATCACAATCGGTGCGGCGGCGAAGAACAACATGGCTACGATGAGTCAAAGGGAACACTTCATACAGTTTTCTCCCAAGAAATAAGTTTCGGCGCACACTTTTGCCCGTCTTGCAACCAGAGAAGCGGAGTCCTTCAGGCAGAGTTGGTATTTCGATGAGGTCGGTGGCGGCAAGGTTTGCCTGTACAACAGAGGGATTAATACCTTAGGACTGTATGCGGATGAGGAATTACACGTAAGAAGGGCGCGGATTTTTACGTTCCGCGCCCGTACGTTCTTCTAATTCGTTTACTGCAAGTGGTTCAAACGGGGCGTGCTGACTTCCGCCGTGCTGCTGTCGGTGCGCGGCGTCATCGAGACCACGATGTATTCCCGCTCCTTGCCGTCGAGGTCTTCCACGCGCAGCAGCATCTTGTCCTTCTGCAGCCGGAACTGCGCATGCTCGCCCACGGGCAGCAGCACCGGATGTTTCTCGTCCCGCGGACGAATGCGGTAGATCACCTTGTCCGCCTGAAGTACATACTCCTGGCAAAGTAGCTCCCGCGTCTTTTTGTGACCGGCATCGGTTCCCAGCATCTCGCCGGCAAAACTTTTCCCGTTTTTCTCATCGACGCCGCACGCCACCGAATCCATCTGCAGCAGCTTTCCCGTTTGATACGTCTTGGGCTCCCTGGCATAGGCCACGGACGCCATGACCAGAACACACAAAAACAGCTTTGAACGCATGTTGAGTCCCCCCAGCAATAGAAAACGAATCCCAAGCGGACCCCTATCTACGGTCCCCCAGAGGATTGAATATTTTTCTACGTTGTCGGGAAGGAATACAGGTCACGCAAGTAACTGTCCGGAAGTTACTCCCAGCACTTCTCTTGATTTCGATAAGTCAGAACTGGGAATGCTTCGAGAAAGTTTGATTGCCTTGAAAGGGAGCTTCAAGCCGCTCCGCACTGTCGCTATCACGAGCCCGGCTTTAGCCGCTGAGGTTCGGTCCAACCCACATCAAACCTCCACCAACTCTTCCAATGTCTCAAAAAAAGCGGGATACGAAATGGCTGCGGCCTCCGCCCCCCGGATGAGCGTCTCTCCATGCGCCCGCAATGCCGCCACGGCAAACGCCATGGCGATGCGATGGTCCCCGAACGAATCAAGTTCCGCTCCGCGCAAGATTTGGCCACCAGGAATCGTCAACCCATCTTCGTGCTCTTCCACCTGTGCGCCCATAAGCCGCAGATTCGCAGCGATCGCAGCGATACGATCGGATTCCTTCACCCGCAATTCTTTTGCGTCCCGCACTTCGATTCCCTGCTCCGTATAGGGCGCAATAGCCGCGAGCACCGGGATCTCATCAATCAGGGTCGCCGAATCCGCCCCCGCGATGGTTGTTCCCGTAAGCCTGCCGCCTTCCACCTGCAAGCTTCCGACCATCTCGCCATGGATTTCCTCGACCTGCGTCACCGAAATGTGCAGCCCCAATTGGATCAACACATCCAGGAGGCGCGCCCGCGTTGGGTTCATCAGCAGATGAGGGATCGTCAACTGCGACCCTGGAAACAGCGCCGCCGCACAAAGGAAGAACGCCGCACTCGAAAGATCCCCGGGAATGCGCGCTTCCAGGCCGCGCAGCTTTTGACCGCCGCGAATGCGAACTTGATTCCCCTGCCGCTGAAGTTGCGCCCCGAACGCACGCAGCGCTACTTCACCGTGGTCACGGGTGCGCAACGGCTCTTCAATCCGCGTCTCGCCCTCCGCCAGCAGCCCGGCAAACAGCAAACACGTTTTCACCTGTGCGCTGGCCACCGGCATCTTGTAGTCGATACCTTTCAGTCCTGCGCCGGTAATCCGCAGCGGCGGCTTCCCTTCCTGCGACTCAATCTGCGCGCCCATAGCCGTGAGCGGCTTGATAACCCGCTCCATGGGACGCCGCGAGAGCGACTCATCTCCCACCATCTCACTCGCAAACTTCTGGCCCGCAACGATGCCGCTCAACATCCGCATAGTCGAACCAGAATTGCCGCAATCGAGCGGCCTGGTGGGAGCCGTCAATGCGAGCCCACGCCCCTGCACTTCAAACACGTTCTCCTTTCGCTCCCAAGCCACGCCCAGCGAGCGCATGCATCCCAGAGTGCTGGCGCAATCCGCTCCGGTGGAATAGTTTTCCAACCGCGACGGTCCCTCTGCGATCCCCGCCAGCATGGCGTAGCGATGAGAAATAGACTTGTCCCCCGGCAGGGTCACACTGCCGCGCAAGTTGCGCGCGGGACGCACAGTCATTGCCGTCTCAGTTTTCATCTGAAATCAAATATAAAGGATTGGGAGGAATGGGAAGCGAGATCAATTGTTGATTGTTGATTTCTGATTGAAAACCCCAGCCCGGTTGGATTCTTAATCAACAATCAACAATCAACAATTCCCTTCAGGCCATCGCCTTGGCTTCCGCAGTCGCCTCTTTCAGAATGTCCGCCGGCACTTCCCTCAGGGTCACGCCAAACTCAAACATCGGCGTCTCTGTCCCCCGCCCCCAGCGCGCTACTTCCCAATGTGCACGGACGAACTTCACCTCCGGATGCGTCGTCAAATCCAGCAGCAGCGGAGCCTGCTCACAATAAAATTTCTGTGGAAACGCAGCGATCGACTTCGGACTCCACGTCGCCCCGTCGCCCGAACCGTAGATGCTCACATCGAGCGACTCCTGCTCGATGATCTTCGTAATCTCCAGCGTCAGAAGAAATACCCGGCTGGAGGCTCCGCTGACATCGACTGCTGGGCTATCACCTTTGGCGGTGGCCACCGTCTTTGAAGGAACCAGAACCGCGTCAATCATAGCGGGAGGATTGTAGCAAAACACCGGTTCTAATTCTCGTGATCCGCTCGAACCCCGACTCCGTCAAAAATGAAAACGCTAAGCGGTTACGCGTGACAGCTCGCCGCCGTGCGTCTATATTTGTCGCGAATCATGGCGACCAGTCAAACCCTCACGAAAACCGCGCCGCCCCGCAGCGACGCAATGAAGCCTCCTTCTGAACGGCTAACCTCTATTGACATCTTCCGCGGACTCGCCGTCGCCGGCATGGTCCTCGTCGACAATCCCGGCAGCGACGATCTCGCCTGCTGGCCCATCAAACATGCCCAGTGGAACGGCTGGACTCCGGCTGATTTTATCTTTCCGTCGTTCCTGTTTCTGGTCGGCGTCTCCATGGTTTATTCCTTTGCCGCCCGCCTGCGTCGCGGCGAATCACGCCAGCACATTCTTCTCCACGCCTTCAAGCGAAGCCTGATCCTGATCGCGATAGGTATCGTGGTGAACGCCTCACCCATCATCGGCCTCGATCTGCACACCTGGCGTTTCGAAGGAGTCCTGCAGCGCATTGCTGTCTGCTACTTCATCGCCGCTATCCTCGTCCTCTGGTCCGACCGCCGCGGACAATTGATCGCCCTCTTCGCCTGTCTGGTCGGATATTGGGCCATCATGCGATTCGTTCCTGTCCCCGGCTTCGGCGTGCCTGGGCGCGACATTCCGTTTATGGATCCAGACCGGAATCTTGTCGCCTGGCTCGACCGCGCCCTCTTCCCGGGACGTCTCTACAATGGCACCCGCGATCCCGAAGGAATCATCAGCAACAGCCCCGCCATCGCGACGGCCCTGATGGGAGTTCTAACCGGGCAGTGGCTCCGCTCGGCAGCGAGCCCTCGCACAAAAGTGTTGCGCATGATGATTTTCGGAACGCTGGGTCTCGTCGCCGGCCTGGTGTGGAATAGATGGTTTCCCATCAACAAGAATCTCTGGACTAGTTCCTTCGTGCTTTTGACCGGCGGTTTCGCGCTGGTCTTCCTGGCCTTCCTCTATTGGGTGATTGAGATTAGGAACTGGCGCGGCGCCTGGACCATGCCATTTCTGGTGTTCGGAATGAACTCGATTGCGGCCTTCGTCGCCGACTCGCTGGTGTACGGTCCCGGCTACACATTCACAGTCACAGGTGCGGGTGGGACCACAATGAACTGGCACGAGGCCGCTCAGGCCAAGCTCATGACTCTAGGTCTGGGACCACCAAACGCCTCACTCTTATACTCACTCGCCGCAGTGCTGTTCTGCTGGACGCTGCTGTGGCTTCTCTGGCGGAAGCGAATCTTCCTCAAGATCTGATCGCACTGGAGACGTCGGGGCGCGTCACTCGGTCGGATGCGGCCCGGTGAAGTCCGAGCAGCACGGCTTCTCTACCGGCTTGAATTCCATAAGTTCCACTCGCGTCAGATCCGGATCGAATACGTCAAGTTGCCATTTGCCGTCCTTGCCGATCTCCGCCGCTTCATCCCCGTGCGCCTTCCAGCCGTGCGATTCCATGACCGACTGCGCCTTCTTCATTTCGGCAACGCCCACCGAAATATGATTCATCACTCCCGTCAACTGCAGATCCATGTGTTCAGGCTGATTCAGCATGTACTCCAGCCAGTCCGTCCCATCCGGAACCTGTAGTGCCACCCAATCGGTCTCGTCATGTTTCATTCCACCATGCCAGTAAGGCCGAAATCCGAGGATGTCACGATAGAAGTGATCTTCGGCGTCGCGGTGATAAACCACAAACCCAGTGTGAATCATGTGCCGCGAAACCGCGGAAGCCGCAGGCGTAACTGCGTCTGCCTTGCCCCGCTCCACAAACTCGACGGGATGCCCCTCCGGATCCTTCACCATAAAGCTCAGGCTGTGATTCGATCGTCCTTGAATCTGCGAAGCGTTGATTCCCTTGTCGCTCAAATACCGCCGAAGCGCGACGATGTTGTCCGTGGTAAAGGCAACGTGATCCATGCGGTCGGTCGCCTTCGGAATGGGCGCCGCACTGTAGCCCACCCACTGCGTACCGATCATGTAGCGCACTGTCCCGCCCGGTTCAATCGCCGGTGCCGAAGCGAAGCCCAGCAGTCCGCCGTAGAGTTTGTTTACCCCTTCGGGCTGAGTCGTATAAAACGAAACATGATCGATGCCCAGGATGCGCGGCCTTTGTGAAGTGTGATCCTGCCCGTGAGTAAAAAGCGCGACCGCAATGAATGCGCACCCTGCTGCGAGTCTCTTCATAGCCCCCGATCTTACTGCAACACAAGTAGCGCCGCCGTCTCCCGCCCGCCAACCAAAGCGCGAGACGCACTCGCCGTTCTGACCACTGACCACTGGCCACTGGCCACTGATCACCAGCTACTCAACCCATCCAGAAACTGCCGCAACACCATCCGCGCACTTTCCGGCTGCTCCCAAGGAGAATAGTGCCCCCCCTTCGGAATCACCCGCATCTGGCTGCCGGCAATATGCTGATGCATCAACTCGGCCTCGTTGACTCCGGTGAGAATATCTTCGTCACCAGTGACGATCAGCGTCGGCACATTGATGGTCTTCAATATCTCCACCGAATCCGGACGCTCTGCCATCCCCCGCTGCACCTGCGCCACGTCTTCCGCAGACATCTTCCGCATCATGCGCAGCACGCCATCCACCAGGTCCGGCCGTGTCTCCCGCGTGGTCTTTCCCAGAAGCTTCGGAATCATGCTTTCGAAAAAAGGTTCCGTGCCGCGTTCCAGCACATCGTTCGCCGCCTGCAGCCTCGCGCTTCGCGCTTCCACCGAGTCCGCCGGCGCCTTTGTGTTGCACAAACCCAGCGCCCCCACGCGCCCACGGAAGTTCCTCCAGAACTCGAAGAGAATATATCCGCCAATCGAAACGCCAATCAGCGGCGCGCGTCCCACACCCGCGTCATCCATGACGCGGGCAACGTCGGCGGCATGCTTCTCCATAGTGGCCGGACCTTCGCCGACGCCGGACTCCCCGTGCCCACGAAGGTCGGGAAGCAGAATGCGGTAGCGGCTCGCCAGCGAATTCGCCACCGGCAGCCAGAACTCATGATTTGCAGGAAAAGGATGAAGCAGAACAACAGCTGGTCCATCGCCGGTAACCCAGTAAACAATCTCCGCGTCACCGCTCTTAACATTCCGGGAAGAGATGTGTTCCATGCCGCGATTTAACCACAACTCGGACCCGGCTGGGGTCTGTAGCCCGGGTCGCAGGCCGCAATTACGGATTCGCCACCCGCTCCGCCCCGGCTGGCGCCGTCAAGAGCAGCGGCTCATCCGGCATGACAATCCAGCCGATGATATAAGGGATCAATCCGACTCCCGACATGATGACCGTAACCAACCAGACCAGGCGAACCAGCGTCACATCAATGTCAAAATACTCCGCGAATCCAAGGCAGACGCCCGCAATCTTCCGTCCCTGCCGCGGACGCACCAGCCGCTTGCGCGCGACCGACGCCCCCACGCGAATCCCGCAATAGGCACAAACCACCGCATCGTCCTGAATCACTTTGCCACAGTAGTTGCAGTACATAGCTTCGCCTCTCTACTAGACAGTACGCAATTGTAGAACGAAAGTTCCACCAAGATTCGAAAGACGCCGAATACAAGCTTTGAAGTCCAAAGCTTAGAGGTCAGAAGTCCGAGGTCCGAGGTCAGAGGTCCGACGCCGTCCCGCCTACTCGCGGTAAGCCTCTCTTATGTGCTTCCGAGCCTCTTCAGCCAGCGGCGTCCCGCTATTCTCTGCCAACACCGTCTGATATTTCTTCATGGCGAGATCCCGCTTCTGCAGCAGATCGTACATCTCCCCGGCAGCCAGGTTCGCTTTCTGCCGCGTCTCCGAATCCGGATCCGGAGCCTCGTTCACCAGTTCATAGGCCGCCGCCGCCCCGGCATAATCTTTCTGGTTGCGGAGCAACTCGCCTAGGCCCCAGGCCGCCATCTCGTAATGCAGGTTGCCGTACTTCCCTTCCCGCCCCATCTGCCACACCCGCCGGTAGCCCGCCGCAGCCTCCTGCAAGTGTCCCGACGCCCGCAGCAGGTTCGATTCCTCCAGCGCAAACAGATAATCCCGAGGATATCGCGCCGCCAGGCCGTGCATGATGCGCCGCGCCTCGTCAAAATTGTGCTCGCGCCGCAGAAACAGGCTCAGCACAACCTGCGCGTCAACCGTGTTTTCCCCGGTGCCCTTCGCCACTTCGCGCAGGTACTGGAAGCCCTTCTCCTTGGACCCGCTCAAACCCACCAAAGATACGGCCACCTTCACGCTCCACGGCAAGCTGCCCATAACATAGTTGTGAGCGCCCACGACCAGCTTGGCGTCCAGATAGTTCGGGTCGAGTTCCAGCACGCGTTCGTGGTCGTGCCGCGCCCCCACCGCGCTCCGTAGCGCCGAGAACCATGCCCGCTCAACCAGTGCCGTGTAGACTGCGAACTGCGCCCGCGTTACTCCTCGGGCATACAAGGCGTCTTCATTATTCGGATTCCCCTTGAGTTGCTCCTCCTCAAGCCTCTGAGCCCGCGCCACCAGCTGCTTGATCCGCTCCTTAACCTTGGGATCGGCGGGATGATGCGCCTGCCCGACAAAGCTGTCATTGGCATATTCCCCCGTGTTCATCGCTCCCATCCTGTAAAGCTCGCGGATGAGCACCGAGGTCAGCAGGTGATTCACAGCAAAAGCATCGTGCGGGCGCTTGTCCAGGATTCTCTCGAACTCCTGGGTGGCCCGGTCATACTCCATGTTGTAGAAGTGATCGAAAGCGGAGTCGCGGGCCGGATCGGGCGTGGCGTTGGGACCGTTCGTGGCGAGACGGATCTGCGCCACCGCGCTTCCCCCCATGCAGAACGTTGCAATCAGTCCCAGTTGGATGACAGCGAGTCTCACAGAAGTCATGCTTCGATGCGTCGTCACGGACAGGTCTTCTCTTAAGTTTAGCAGGCTGGAAAGAGTACCTTTTCGCCAAGGAACTCATCATTGCCCGAACCAAAGCCGTAATCGTCGTACCCTAACAATTCAGGATTTCTCCCTGGATGCACCCTATAATCTGCCCAGCCACAAACGAAATGCAGGTCGCGGGAACACTTGCAGTCCGCGAGCGCCGGTCGCCGAATGGAGCTCGGCGGCCTTCGCGACATGACCAGCACCCAAACTGTTTTCCGAGGGGCAGGTCTTTCCGCATCCTGCCAATTGTTTTGTTGTTCTGGAAGTACTTTGGGCTTTCGTAACTGACGCATCTTTACTCGGCGCTGAGCGTAATTATTGCGCTGGCAGGCTAAGCAGTTCTCATGAGGAAGTTCGTAACTTAATGTCTTGCAACGGTTTAGTCTGGTAAGGTTTTTGGCTGTCGGCTTGCCATCCACTAAGTCAAAGTCCCCGACTAGGCGTACACATGGCTGAAGTAGTTCATGACGTGCAGCAAGAGTTTTGGCGCCCCCCTGTCAACCTGCAGGGCGCATCCGAGATTTTGATCACCCCTGTCGCGCACCCAATGGCCGAGGTCTGTTCTCGCTGTAATGCCGAGTTCATGATCGGCTCACGTTTTTGCCATACCTGCGGAGCCCACCGTCCGGAGAAGAACGCCGTAGGCACGCCCTCCCCAAGACTGTTCGCCCGAGACTTTGTGGCTGGCAAGGTGGCTTGGCTGCAGTCCGCGACGGTTGCGCTCTATCAGCGTAGGCTCAAGTTTCCTGCCTGGCTGCGCTACCTGCATTTTCACGAAATCAAGAATTGGATCGGACTGCCCACGCCCTCCCTCATCGCCTTCATGATCGGACTGGGATGTGTAGCTGGAGCGATCGGTGTAAGTCTTTTCTACAAGGCCTCGAACCTTGCCGAATTCCAGGCTATCCAGATGTGGCGCATCGAATGGCTACTCGGCGCCACTGCTTCATTTGTCGGTGGAATCCTGCTGAAGAAACCATCCGGTAACGATCCTGACTGAGCCGCTCTTTCTTTCCCCCAACTTTCACCAACTTTCCCTAAGGCGAGCGTTGGAGAAGCTTCGGCCGACACCGTATTTTACGATTCGCCACCCGATCCTGTCGCCCGCCGCTGCTGCCCCATCCGATAGAGATGGTGTACGGGCCCAGCGCCCCGGCCCAAGTCAAGACCGTAGGAAATCGCCGCCGTAACGTAAGTCTTCGCCAGAAGCGCCGCCTCGGCTAAGCCCCGGTCAAGGGCCAGGTGACACGCCATAGCAGTGGCGAACGCACAGCCTGTACCGTGCGTGCAGTTCGAACGCTGCCGCTCCGCCTTGAAAACTTCCTGCTGGACCCCACGTTTGCTGGTAAAGCTCAACAGATCAATAGCCTTTTCCAGGTGACCGCCGGTGATGACCACTGCGGGAGCCCCCATCTCATGCAGTTTCGCTGCGGCCACCTTCATCTCCTCCAGGCTGGTAACGGCCAGCCCCGTAATGGCGGCGGCCTCGTCAACGTTTGGAGTGACCACATCCGCCAGAGGGATCAACTTCTCGAGCAGCAACTTCACCCCGGGGACATCCAGCAACTCCGCTCCCGATGACGATCTCAGAACCGGATCCAGCACGATGTGGGTCGCCTGTCCCTTCTTGCCTCGGCCCGTCAGAAATTCGATAACCGCTTTTGCCACTTTTCCTGATCCCAGCATGCCAATATGGATGGCCGCGATCTCGACATCGGCACTCAGTTCCTCGAGAGTTTCGGCCACTAGGCCCGGATCCGTCGGCTCCACCCTACGGACACCGCTCGTCGACTGCACCGTCAACGCCGTAATGCAGGCCACCCCATAGCAGCCATGGGCGGCGATTGTCTTAATGTCCGCCGTCACCCCTGCTCCCGAGGAGGGGTCAAACCCGGCAATCGTCAACACCACCAGCGGTTTCTCAGCCACCATTTGGTTCTCCAGATCGGTCCATCTGCCTCCCTGACACGGCTAACACCCCTCGACGTCGAGGCGGGATTCGTACCCCAGAGTGAAAAAAATCCTAGTCTCGCTTCAACGTGCTCCCCTTGTAAATACATGATTCCACACGGCTTGTCGAGAATCTATTTGTAACTGATTGATTCTATTCGACTTGTAAATTATACCTCCCGCTCTCCAACAGGCTATTTACTATATAATAAATACGTAAACTCACTGTTCTAAATACCCTTGCTTCCATCTCCCTAAATAACCAATAGGTTACGTGAGACATGCATTACTAGGACGCCATACATTCCCTTTCGATTTCCGATTGACGGGAGTTTGGCACGCCGCTAGCATTCGAGAACCAAGTCAAGCAACTGCCTAGCTAGGACACTTTTGAGGATGCGAGGAGAACTGAATGCGAAGACGTTTAGCTCAAGGGATGGCGATTGCCTTTTTGATTGCCAGCCTGGGAGCAGCTCAGGCCCCGAACAACTCGGAGGCGACACCAGCTCCAAGTAAGTCAGCAACAAACAAGCCGAAGTCCCAGAAGTCAGGGAAGGCCCAACCGTATCAAATCGGGACAGCTTCCTGGTACGGCGAGTACTTTGACGGTAAACCAACCGCCAGCGGCGAGCCCTATGATATGTACGACATGACCGCCGCGCACCTCACGCTTCCCCTCGGAAGCTACGTTAAGGTGACCAATCTGCGGAACGGCCGTGCCGTGGTAGTCCGGGTCAACGACCGTGGGCCGATTATCGCCGGACGGATTATCGACCTGTCCTACGGCGCCGCGACCGCGCTGGGCTACGACAAGCAGGGACTGCAACGCGTTCGCCTGGACATCGTGAAGCCGCCCCGTCAAAAGACCGACTTTCAGACGATCGCTTATAATCGCTCGATCGTAGAAGTCCGCTAGCCGCTAGCGAAACTCCCCCAAAAAACTTACACTGAGTGGGATGTCCGCTACTTTGTCCGATCACATCCCGCTCGGTCTCACGACTGACCCGCGCCAGCGGCTCATCGTCGCATTGGATGTCTCCACCGCCGCCGCAGCACAGAAGATCGTAGCTACCCTCGGAGACTCTGCTTTCACCTACAAAGTCGGCATGCAGCTCTACACCTCGGAAGGGCCGCAAGTAGTACGCGATCTGATTGCCTCTGGACGTCGGGTCTTCCTCGACTTGAAGTATCACGACATTCCCAACACCGTAGCCGGCGCCGTGGGCGAAGCCGCGCAACTCGGTGTCACCATGCTAACTGTCCACGCCTCCGGCGGCGAAAAGATGCTGCAAGCCGCCGTCGAAGCCGCCCGCACTCAACCGGGACTAATGGTGCTCGCCGTCACCGTGCTCACCAGCATGGACGAACAAGACCTTGAAAACATCGGAGGGCGCGGCACGGTCGTCGAGAGCGTGATCCGCTTGGCCACAATCGCATTAGCCAACGGCTGTCATGGCGTAGTCGCCTCTGCCCGGGAAGCCTCCACACTCCGCACCGAACTTGGCGACAAGTTCGCCATCGTAACTCCCGGCGTCCGCCCCGCGGGCAGCGGTCACGGCGATCAGGTCCGCGTCGTCACCCCCGCCGAAGCAGTAGCGTCCGGAGCCAGCTACATCGTCGTCGGCCGCCCCATCACGGAAGCTCCAGATCCCGCAGCAGAGGCGAGAGCCATTCTCGGACAGATCAGCCTGTAGAACCGGTAGGGTGCTGACTGCAATAAAGCCTTTCTTTTTTTCCAGGGCTTTTGGACCCAGAGGTACCTCAACTGAAGTTTTGATCGGTGAACTGTTTCGCTGTTAAAAGCTTCTCACCCCGGGACTGGATTTGGTAGTATCTTGGTAGTATGAAAGAGAAGACATCTATCACACTATCGCGCGAAGTGCTGACTGGCATCGACCGCATTGCCGGCTCCCGGCAATCACGCTCCGCCTTCATCGAGGCGGTCTTGCTTCAGTACTTACGGGACCGGGCTCGGGCTCAGCGGGACGCACGCGATATCGAAATCATCAATCGCCACGCGGAAAAGCTAAATCGCGATGCGGAAGACGGGCTTGAATAGAAGCGAGGCGATATTTATCGCGCCCACAAGCCGGAAGGTGACCCGAGACGGCATCGGGTTTGTGTTGTCGTAAGCCGACAGGCGCTGATTGACTCCAACTACTCAACTGTCGTTTGCGCTCCAGTGTTTACCAACGGCGATGGAATCTCCACCCAAGTCGCGGTCGGTGTAGACGAGGGACTGAAACACGACAGTTGGATCATGTGCGACAACCTGAGAAGCCTGCGGAAAACAGACCTGACGCAGTTTGTGGGAACGATCTCCGGGACCAAGCTCGCCGAACTGGATCGCGCGCTGAGAATCGCGCTGGGAGTCGAGTGAGAAGTAATGTAAACGTCCCCCAAGAACAAAAGCCGGCGCCAAGTAGGGTGAACCCCCATCCCGCTGCGCCACTGGAAACTAGAAACCAGAAACTGGAAACTGTTTCCTACAGCTTCTCGAAAAAATCACAAGCCGAGCACGAAATATAGCCGAGCACGAAATATAAATCCCGCCCGGGACGCCCCGTTCGCGATCCTTTACTCGCTTCACAATCCGTGTCGTCTTGCCGCACTTCGGACAGTCCGTGCTCTTGGTCGTGTCCATGACCTTCTTCCGGTCCGCTGTTTTTGCAATCTTCACTGGCATGATTTCTCTCCTGATCTCCGTGAAATGATCTCTTCAATTTGTGCGCAGCGCGATCCGCATACCCGTGTGGCTGATTGTGGATGGGGCGTATCCGAAAACTGATCGGGACTACAGGAATCCACTCCGGGAAGACTGCCTGGCTGCGTCGCGATTCTCTTCCGTCGTGTCTGATTTTACAGGATGGTTGTGCCGGTTGTCGCGGTGCCACACCTTTCGAGCGCTGTCGAGGAGTGCCACGAGCGGCCCTAGCTACCTACCCCCGTCCGCGTCATGACCGCTGACGAGCTCGCGAGGATGTGACCGGCCTAGCCTGGTACGGCAGTACTCGTGGTGGGACAATTGGAAGCGCGAGGGTCGTATGAACGCTTACGTCTTAGGAGCCGGCGTTTCCAAATCCGTGGGGTATCCCGTCGGCACTGAACTGTTTGACGAGATCGACAAGTATGTCCGCGGAAGCGGAAATCTCACGGATCGCTTCGACTATCGCGAGGATTGGAACAATCTGCACCAATGGCTGGAAACCAACAGCAATCCTATGATTGCCCAAGCCTACCGCACGAAGAACATCGAGCATCTGTTTACAGTTTTGGACTTTGCCACTGAACTACGCCAAGATGCCTTGCTGGGTGCTGCGTTTGCGGGCCGGGGCAGTGAGGATCGAACGACAAGGTCTGAGGCTTTTGATGCCTTTGACGGCAAGATCAAGAATTATCAAAAGCACCGCAGCACACTGCTTTGGGCACTCGAACACTATTTTGCTTGGCGGCACCACGAGGACTACGGGTGGGCGGAAAAGACAGAGTGGGACACACTAAAGGCTTTCGCCAAGAAGTTGAATCCGGGAGACGTAGTCATCACTTTCAACTATGACGCTACTCTGGAGCGGGTTCTGCTAGATCAACGAAAGTGGTCACTCAGCGACGGCTACGGCTTCGACCTGGTGTTTCAAGAATCGCGCTATGACCAGACTCAAGTCGAGTTCGGGAAATCTCCGATCCTCATCCTGCATCTGCACGGAGCAACGGGTTGGTATCGCAGGCCAACCTTTGCACCGGGCTTTGATTTGCCACCGGGAGGTGGAGGGGCACTTCCCCGTGAGGCTTTCGGCGCGCGGCACCGATGGGCACCAACATCTCGCTAGACCCGCAGTTTCTAGAGGCTCTCGGCATCTACAACGTTGATGCGTGTCTACCCGACACGCTCTCCGTCGCCCAAGAGAGACACGTCGTGCTGCACCCGAGTTTCTTAAAGGACTATGAAGCAGACGAATCGGACAGCCACGTGTTCATAAAGCTCTGGCAGAAGGCGGCACAGGCACTGCGAGACGCAGAACACACATACATCATCGGGTACAGCTTGCCTAAGGCAGACGTCGCGTCCCTAACGCTACTCCTTACAAGTTTGCGTCGGGGAGCCGTAACTGTCGTAAACCCTACACCACACGTCATGATGCGATTGGGTCGTCTTTTCTCCGGCAACCCGTTTGGGGAAGCGTTGACGTTGAAGCAGTGGCTCGATTTAGGTGCTCCTGCTCGCATAAGAGGATCGCGACCGTGGGTAACTGCCGCGAGCTAACAGTTCAGGGAGATTTTTGGCTCTACGCCACGAACAATCAGCTTACGGGGCAAAAGTCACCTGCTGGTAGGGTTCGCCTTTGTGGCGACGGCTGACCTCGATCGTCACTTTCCGGTCCAGTCGCTTCAGAAAATCGAGCAGCTTGTCCGTGGTGAATCGGCTGAAATGCCCGTTCATCAGGTGCGACACGTCGGGCTGTGCAATGCCCAAAACATCGGCGATTTCGCGCTGTTTCAGATCTTTGTCTTCGAGGATTTTGAATACATGGTATCCAATCTGCGCCCGCGCCATAAGTTGGTCGGCGTCCTTGAGACCCAGATCCGCGAAGACGTTTCCCGATCCCTCTTCGAACTTAATTGATTTTCGTCTTTTCGTACTCATGCCCCAACTCCTGTGCCTCAGCGTATCTCTTCTTGATCAAATCTACATCCCGCTTCGGAGTTTCAACGCCCTTCTTCGATTTCTTCTGAAAGGCGTGCAACACATAAATCCTCTTGCCGATTTGCAGCGCCAGCACGACCCGGTAAGCGTCCGACGCGTATCGCAGCGCAAGTTCGACAACGCCGCTGCCGACACCCTTGAAAGGTTTGGCGTCCTTCGGCATACCACCAAACTGGACGAGCTGAAGCTCGTCTCCCAGCAGTTTTTGTGCGCCCTCCGGAAAATCCCGAATGTTCCTTTTGGAGTCTCCGAGCCAGACAACGGGCCGCAGCACCGGAGGTTTTAGTCTGTCCAAACCACACCTCAATAAAATATAGTATTTTTACTATAATGTCAAGCCTCGCTGAGTCAAGCGATTGTGCTTGCCACTGGATTGTGCTGGCCACTGTACGAAGTGTAAAAGCTCGCATTCCGATCTTACGCCGCGCATTGACCCCGCTCCCCGCCCCTGCTACCGTCATATGTTTGCCCACCGGCACACGCCCGGTCCTGCGGGCGGCAAACCTTGTTTGGCTCATCGTCCGCAGTATTTTGGGGACCCGTTCATAACTCACGGAGACACATCATGCCTGCCATCAAATTCCGCGGCGTCGATTTCATCCAATACGATTCCCTGCTCACCGACGAAGAGCGCCTGGTCCGCGACACAACCCGCCAGTTCATCGAAGACAATCTCATCCCCATCATCGAGGAGTGCAACCGCGCCGGACGCTTCCCCCGCGAACTGGTCAAGCCCCTCAAGGGCTATGGCTGCGCGGGAATGTCGAACGTCGAATACGGTCTGGTGATGCAGGAACTGGAACGCGGCGATTCGGGCGTGCGCAGCTTCGTCAGCGTGCAATCGGCGCTGGTGATGTATCCCATCTACGCCTTCGGTAGCGAGGAACAAAAGCAGATCTGGCTCCCGGCCCTGCAGAAGGGTGAAAAACTCGGTTGCTTCGGTCTGACTGAACCTGACTTCGGCTCCAACCCCGGCGGCATGCGCACCCGCGCCAAAAAAGTTGGCAAAGAATATGTCCTCAACGGCGAGAAGATGTGGATCACCTCTGGCACCATCGCCGACGTCGCCATAATCTGGGCCAAAGTCGAAAACGAAGACGACCTCATTCGCGGATTCCTGGTCGAGACCGACCGTCCCGGCTTCAAAGCCGACGACATTCACGGCAAGTGGTCCCTGCGCGCCTCGGTGACTTCAGGTTTGTCGCTGCAAGACGTTCACATCCCCGAATCGAATCTGCTGCCGAAGACCGGAGGCCTGAAGTCTCCCCTGATGTGCCTGAACCAGGCCCGCTACGGCATAGCCTGGGGAGCGGTAGGAGCGGCGATGTCGTGCTACGACACCGCCCTGCAGTATTCCCTGATGCGCAAGCAGTGGCGCGATCAGCCCATCGCGTCGCACCAACTAGTGCAAGACAAGCTCACCTGGATGATCAGCGAAATCACCAAAGCCCAACTGCTGGTGCTCCAGGTCGGCCGCCTGAAAGACGCCGGCAAAGCCGAGCACCAGCACATCTCGATGGCCAAGCGCAACAACGTCTGGATGGCACTAGAGTGCGCCCGCCTCTCCCGCGATATCCTCGGAGCCAACGGCGTCGCCGACGACTACCCCATCATGCGCCACATGATGAACCTGGAATCGGTGAAGACCTATGAAGGCACCCACGATGTACATTCGCTGATCATCGGACAGAGTGTGACGGGGATCGACGCGTTCTAAGGCTGGTCAGACAGGTGCGCGGTAAGCTGTTCTGATTTTGTAACACACTGGATGGCCTCTAAAGATGGGGCCTTGAGGGCATCTCCAATTGCGTGGAGCATGTTTGACCTTCCGCAGGCCAGCTCCCAACCCTCCAAGAATGTCCAGAAACACAACGACAATTTCCAGATTTGTAACAACTTTGATTTTCATTCCGAAAGTTCGTCCTTCGTGGGTTAGTGTTCCTCCCCATCAAGGCGAAGAACTTTCCCCAGAAAGTTCGCTTTCTTCTTCCCTCGTCGCAATTGCACAAACACGTTTTCAATAGCGGACCATCCCCGCCGTGGCAGGCAGGGAATGCCTGTCGCCATTGTGTACGCGGGTCGGTTCGCCAGATATTCGAGGAGCACTGAATGAACACACTTCAGATATTGTGGAAGTCGGCGGCCCGCACTACTGTGCGACTTGGCGTATTCCTCCTGCTGGCTCTCCCCTTTAGCCTATGTCAGACTGGAAACTCAGCCCCACCGACGGATGCCAAAAGAACTGCGGCTGCCGCCAAGAAGGCCTCAGATGACAAGAAAACGGCGGCTGAAAAAAAGGCCGCTGACGATAAGGCTGCCGCTGAAAAGAAGGCAGCCGAGGAAAAAAAACAAGCCGACGCTTTGCAAGCCTCGCGAAACGCCACGACTACCGAAAAGCCCCTACATGTATTGGTAATGGCCGTAGCCAGTGACCAGCTGTCGTTGGATGTGACTACCGCAGGTAGCACACGCTGTGATGTCAACGCAGTGTGCAACGTCATGCACCTCATGGTTACGGATAACCTTGTCAAGGACCAACTGAAACAGCTTCACAAAGGCGACCACATCCAGATCGTCTATTCCACAGAAATTAAGAATACGTCAACTGTAAAAAACTCGGCAGATATTAACAACTCCGCCGACACGAAGAAGCCCCCAGACACAAAAACTCAATACATTCTAAAGGCGTGGTGTGTTGACTCCTTGCCCACACCGTTCTTGTCCAGACTATGGCTGCTCGCCGCGTCAGCGGGCGTATGCTTTTTGATGACCTTGATCTTCTCCGGCTTCCACCCGTTACAGCTCATCATCAGCGAGGATAACCGCTATAGCAACTCAAGATTTCAGATGGCCGTGTGGTTCTTCGTGCTCATTTCCACTTACATTGCCACTCTCGAGCTTCGGATCTGGTGGGCGGGATGGGACTTCATCGGCGGCGTGGATATTCCCAAGAACCTTCTTTTGCTATCAGGCATGAGCGCTCTCACCTTCGGCGGAGCCAAGGCAATAACCGCGAGCAAAGTTGCAGCCGCAGGCGCCGCTTTGAAGCCGCCGGCACCGGCACCGAACTTCTTCAATGATCTGACGCACAACGACCTTGGGCAATTTGATTTCGGCGACTTTCAAATGCTGATCATCACGCTCATCGCGGTCGGTACATACATCGTTCTGGTCTTAAATTTCTTCGGCACCGTCGAATATTCCAAAGTTGTCAGCCTCCCCGACGTGGACACAACGCTCCTCGCCACATTCGGCCTGGGCCAAGGCGCGTATCTGACTAAGAAAGCGGTGGGGGGTGTCAGCACCTCGTAACCGGAGCAAAGTTATCCTGGCGACTACAGAAGGCCCATAACACGAACAGAGGACGTAGGAAAACGGTATCCCACGCAGTAAATGCAGAAAGGGAAGCTATGGCGGACTTTGGAAATGCCGGAACTCGTACGGTCACAGTTTTTAACGCAAACGTCACAGTGAACGCATCGGCTGGAGAGTTCCTAGAGTACAGTCTAACCGCTGCAGGGGGTGTGCCCGCCTTTGCGTATGCGTGTTCGCATAGAGACCCTATTTCCAAATCGGATCAATTCCCCGGGCATCCAAAGGCGAATTATAAGTGGCGGCTACAGAAAACGGGGGAGGCTTTGCCGTCGACTGTCGCGCGAGATAGCACAGATTTTGACGCCTATTCCGTAGCAATGTCCTTCCTCGGAGCTGTCAGATATGACCTTCTCATAAACCTCTGCAACAGTGATGGCACTGTCAAGAAAGTGGTCCAGCAGATCTCTTATGCGTCTAACGACAGCACAGACACTTGTTCGTCGGATCTGGGGGTCTCATGGGCATAACTCGGAGTTCCGCTTTTATCTTCCTAGTCTTCCTTGTGGCCGCCCCCTCGGCTCATTCACAGGATTGCGCTACGAAGGCTGACTTTGGAGGCTGGCTAGACTGCCGCATCGAGGCGCGCCTGGGTGGCAAGGGTCAGGCGCAGTTCAACCTGGGTGTCAAGGCTCAGGCGCAATTCAACAAGACAAACGAACCAATCAAAAAAAATGCCACGAACGGCGCGCGTCAGCAGGAATCTCCGGCGGCTTCAGGGAACTCCAACTCGCTAGTTGACCAAAGCTCGGCGTCGGACCTGGTAAGCCTCGCGTTGAATCTGGCGAAGCTTACACCGACTAGCTCTACCAACAATGACCCGACCTCGGTCACTGTCAGTACTTCTGCTTATGCTTTGTATGCTGCGGCAAACTATCACGACCCTCTGGA
>WNFA01000615.1_pt1 | contig 32899 bp, 32 predicted proteins | sample 5400481 | NCBI WGS metagenome assembly WNFA01 (sample SAMN13153340, study PRJNA577476) | soil metagenome | isolation source: 120 cm saprolite under Douglas fir tree site 2 hole 1 replicate 2 | place: USA:California | collected 2015-04-18 | reverse complement strand
CTCGTCTACGCGATCGGCAAGGTCTCCGGCTGCCACATCAACCCCGCGGTCACGTTCGCACTGGCCGTGACGAAGCGCTTCCCATGGAAGGAGGTCCCCGTTTACTGGGCCGCCCAGTACGTCGGGGCGATCATCGGCGCGTTTGCCATCTGGGGCGTGTTCGGGCACAACGCGGTCGGCTTCGGCATGGGCCAGACGAAATTCATCGACCAGTCAACGAGCTACTACATGCAGGCCGCGCTCGCCGAGGCGCTCGGCACCGGGCTGCTCATCTTCGCGATCCTCGGTATCGTCGACTCGAAGTCCCCGACGCAGCTCGCCGGCATCGTGATCGGCGGCGCGGTGGTCGGGATCATCCTCATCTTCGGTCCCGTCACGGGAGCGTCCCTCAACCCGGCGCGCGCATTCGGCCCGGAGACTAGATTTCAATTCCGACAGGAGAAAAAAGCAGAATGGCAGTCGAAACCAACCAGATGCGTAAGTTCCTCAACGACCCGGCGGCGGTCGTCAAGGAGTCCCTGAAGGGACTCGCGGCGGCCCATCCCGACCTGCTGCGTTACGACGTCGCCAACCAGATCATCGTGCGCAAGGGCGCCCCCAAGAAGGGCAAGGTGGCACTGATCTCGGGCGGCGGGTCGGGCCACGAACCGCTCCATGGGGGCTTCGTCGGTCTCGGCATGCTGGATGCCGCGGCGCCCGGAGAGGTTTTCACCTCGCCAGTCCCCGGACAGATGCTCGCCGCCACGAAGGCCGTGGACGGCGGGGCCGGCGTCGTCCACATCGTCAAGAACTACACGGGCGACGTTCTCAACTTCAAGCTGGCGGCTGAAGACGCCGCCGACGAGGGCATCAAGGTCACCTCGGTCGTCATCGACGACGACGTCGCGGTGCAGGACTCCCTGTACACGGCCGGGCGGCGCGGCGTCGGCGCCACGGTCCTGGCGGAGAAGATTGCGGGCGCGGCGGCTGAAGCCGGGTCTGACCTGGCCAAGGTCACCGACACGATCAAGAGGGTGAACGCGCGCGCGCGCTCATTTGGAGTGGCCCTGTCCTCATGCGTGCCTCCGGCTTCCGGAAAGGCCATCTTCGAGCTGCCCGAGGGCCAGATCGAGTTGGGCGTCGGCATCCACGGTGAGCCAGGACGCCGGCGGGCTCCCCTTGGCAGCGCCAGCGAGGTCGTGGACGTCATGGTCGAGGCAGTCCTCTCGGACCTCAAGCTGAAGCACGGCAGCAAGGTGCTCGCATTCGTCAACGGCATGGGCGGCACGCCGCTGCTAGAGCTCTACCTTATCTATGGCGAGGTCGACGAGAAGCTTCGCAAGGCCGGCGTCGAGCCGGTTCGCAACCTGGTCGGCAGCTACATCACGTCCCTCGAGATGGCCGGCGCCTCGCTGACCGTGCTCGAGCTGGACGAAGAGCTCATCAAGCTCTGGGACGCGCCCGTGCACACGGCCGCGCTCCGCTGGAGGGTCTGACACTCTAACTTGATCACGAATGAAAACAGGGGTCCCCACGAAATCGCGGTGGAAGCGCCGGGGGGAAGCGCTTCGCGCGGCCCGGCGCGGGGTGCGGATTTCGTGGGGCTGAGGGTTATGGACGCGGCCACGATCAGCTCCTGGATGCGTGAGATCGACGCGTCGGTGCGCACCGAGCGGGACCACCTGGTCCAGCTCGACGCCGCCATCGGCGACGGCGACCACGGCACCAACATGGTCAGGGGCTTCGAGGCCGTCGTCCAGGCCCTCGGCGCTGACAATGGATCACCGCCCGGGCGTCTGCTCATCATCTCCGGCCGGACCCTGGTGTCGACCGTTGGCGGCGCAAGCGGCCCGCTGTGGGGCTCCGCGCTCCGCAGCGGCGGGCGCGTGCTGGGGGATCAAACGACCTTCGATGGCTCGCAGCTCGTCGAGGTCCTGGCGGCGGCGCTGGCATCGGTCAAAGACCTCGGTACCGCGGCACTCGGCGACAAGACGATGGTCGACGCCCTCGAGCCCGCGGTGGAAACCCTGCGAGAGCGAATCGCCGACGGCGCACCACTTTCGCGGGCGTTGGACGATGCCGCGGCCGCGGCGGAAGCCGGAATGCGAGCGACCATCCCGCTGCAGGCGAGGAAGGGCCGCGCCTCATACCTCGGCGAGCGCTCCGTCGGACACCAGGATCCCGGCGCGACCTCGACCGCGCTCATCGTGCGAGCTCTTCAGCGGGCGGTCGGATCCGAGCCCTGATGGGCGAGCGCTTGACTCATGGGGCGGGCGCCGCCCCCGGTGTCGCGTTCGGCCACGCGGTCGTGCTCGATCGACCTCGACCCCTGGCCCGGACGGCCATCGCGCCGGCGGCCCGTGGCCGCGAGGCAGATCGCGCCAGGGCCGCGCTTGAGGCTGCAGCCGGTGAGCTGCAGGACATAGCGGCACGATTGCGAGAGAACGGTCGCAACGACGAGGCGGAAATCGTCGAAACGGGGGTACTCATGGCCGCCGACCCCGGCTTGATCGAGCGCGTGGAGTCGCTCGTCCTGGAGTCAGGCCTGCCCGCCGATGCCGCCATCGCCGAGGCGGCGGAGCAAATCGCGATGGAGCTTGCGAAGCTGGCCGATCCGACGCTCGCGCTGCGTGCAGATGACGTGCGCAGCCTGGGCCGCCGTGCAGCCGCGCATGCAGGAGGGGGCAGGACGACCGCGGCCGGCGGCGTGCTCGTGGCAAAGACCCTGGGGCCGGCAGACGTGGCAGACGTGAGCGCCACCGGCATCGCGCTGGTCGGCGGAGGAGTGACCGCCCACGCTGCCATCGTGGCCCGTTCATTGGGAATCCCCATGGTGGTCGGGCTCGGCGCCGATGTGCTCGAGGTCGAAGACGGGGAAGAGGTCGTTCTCGATGGCGATGCCGGGCTCCTCGTTCGCAACCCAGGCGCGGCGCGGATCGCCGCAGCTCGCGCTGAGGGCGATCGCAAGCGCAGGGGCAGGGACGCAGCGCGGGCGCAGAGGCTCGAGCCCGCAAAAACGCGGGACGGCAGGCGGATCGCCGTCCTCGGCAATGCCGCCAGCGTGGCCGAGGTTGTCGAGGCGCTCGAGCAGGGCGCCGAGGGCGTGGGCTTGCTCCGTACAGAGCTGGGCTTCCTGGATGTGCAGGCATGGCCGTCGCACCAGCAGCAGGTCGCGTTCTTGGGCCCGATCCTGGCGCGACTCGCGGGCCAGGTCGCGACTGTGCGCCTGCTCGATTTCGGCGGCGACAAGACGCCACCATTCCTGCGCGGCGCCGCCGGCCGGGGCATCGAGCTGCTGCTGGAATCCCCCGATGCGCTGAGGACTCAGCTGGCCGCGATCGTTGAAGCCGGGGGGAAGACCAGGCTTCGCATCCTGATCCCGATGGTCACGAGCCCTGACCAGGTGCGGTCAGTGCGCGAAGCCCTGAGGACCATCCTCGACGGCAGGCCCGCCCCTCAGGTCGGGTCGATGATCGAAACACCAGAGGCGGCGCGGCGAGCTGATGACATCGCTCAGGTCTCCGACTTTCTCAGCATCGGAACCAACGACCTCACGCAGCTCGTGCTCGGCCTGGACCGCGAGCAGTCGCGGTCGGCACCGGTCACAGATCTCAAGGTCCTTCGACTCATCGCCGCGACAATGCGCGCGGGCCGGGCCGCCGGCATAGCGGTCGATGTGTGTGGAGAGGCCGCCTCGGATGTCGCGGCAATGCCGATCATGGTCGGGCTGGGTGCGGACGAGCTGAGCGTGGCGGCGGCGCGTGTCGGCGACGTGCGGCGGCGGATCCGGGAAATGGAGTTCGCGAAGTCCCGAACCGAGTCGGAGGGCCGGCTAGTCGACCAGCCCGCTGACGCAGCTGGAAAGAGCCGCTAACGCATCCGGCGCGTCTTCGCCTTCGGCGCTCAGGCGCAGCACGGTGCCTCCGAGCGCTCCGAGCGCGAGCACCGCGAGAATGCTCTTGGCGTCGGCCACCTTGCCGTCCGAGCCAACCGTCAGCCGCGACCGGAAACGGAGCGCGGTCTTGACGAAGGTGGCCGCCGGCCTTGCGTGGAGCGCGACTCCCGCGGGCAGCGCGACGGTGGATTCAGAACTTGCTGGCACCACGGGCTTCCTCTGCGGCCCTGGCCACGTCCTCGAGCGACAGGCCGGCCGACGACATCACGGCCGCCGCCACGGCGCCTTCGACGAAGGGAGCGTCCACCAGGCGGACGTGGCCGTTGGCTTTGCCCTGGAGCAGGTGGCGGACAGTGAGGATGGAGCTGCCGAGGTCGGCGAGCACCACGACCCCCTGGCCGCAGTCGGCGCGCGCGATCGCCTCTCGCACCGAATCGCCGCTCGTTCCGAGCGAGCCGCCCGGACCGCCGCCTGCGGGCTCGACCTTCACCTCTGCTCCGGCGATCTGTGAGGCAAGGTCCGCGAGGCCGCGCGCGAGGTCCAGGCTGTGGGAGACCAGTACAATCCCGACCAAATTCGACACTCCCCGACAAGGGCTAAACGCCATTCCGAACGACGGCCGTAGTCTACACTACCGACAGGAATTCAGCAATGCCGAATGATTCAAAGAGCCGCCGGTCCTCGATCCAGTCCATCGACCGCGCGACTGCGATCCTCAAGGCGCTCGCGAGCGGTCCGCGCCGGCTGGGCGTCAGCGAGCTCGCCGACCGTCTCGGGCTCGCCCGACCCACCGTCCACGGACTGCTCCAGACCCTGCAGTCGCACGGCTTTGTCGAGCAGGATCGGCACTCCGACAAGTACCAGCTCGGGCCTGGACTGCTCCAGCTCGGCTACTCATACCTCGACCTCAACGAGCTGCGGGCGCGCTCCATCGCCTATGCCGATCGGCTCGCCGTGCGCACCAGCGCGGCGGTCAGGGTCGGCGTCATGCATGGATCGAGCATCGTCGTCGTGCACCACGTCTTTCGACCGGACACGGCGTTCGGCGTCCTCGAGGTCGGCCTCCAGCTGCCGCTGCACGCCAGCTCGCTGGGCAAGGCGATCCTCGCATTCTCGCCGGCGCAGGTGGTCGACGACCTGCTCGCCGAGCCGCTGCCGCGCCTGACGAAACAGACCCTCGACGAGACCGCTCTACGGAGGGAGCTGACGACTATCCGCGACCAGGGCGTCGCCTCCGAGCGCGACGAAGCGGTGCTGGGCGAGTCCAGCGTCGCCGCCCCGATCTTCGACCACGCCGGCACGGCGGTCGGCGCGATCGGAGTCGTGGACGCGACCGAGCGCATTTTTCCGCGCGGTCTGGCGCGCGGCCTCTCGGCGGCGCTAGGCGAAGCCGCGCGCGGGGTCTCCCGCGAGCTGGGCGCGCCGCGCTGGCCGCACGCGGCCGAAGGTTAGCCCCGAGCGTTTATCTTCTCTGCATGTCTGACGCAGAGGTCCTAGGGCTCCTGGTCGCGACGCGTGACGAGCCGGGCGTGCTGTACCGCATCTCGGAGGCGATCTTCAAGCACGGCGCGAATGTCACCTACATCGCGGGCGGAGCCCATCGCGAGCACGTGGCCGAATTACAGCTCGAAGTGACCGGGGCCCGCGACGAAGCGACGCTGGTCGCGGACCTGGTCGCCCTCGAAGGGATCACCAGGGTCTCTCGCGTGCCGACGTTCCAGCGCATTTACGGCAAGCGGGTGATCGTCGTCGGCGGCGGCGCCCAGGTGGGCATGGTCGCGCAGGGCGCGATCTCGGAGGCGGACAGGCACAACATCCGCGGCGAGCGCATCTCGGTCGACACGATTCCGCTGGTGGGCGAGGAGCAGCTGGCGCAGGCGGTGCGCGCCGTGGCCCGCTTGCATCGCGCGCGGGTGCTGGTCCTCGCCGGGGCGCTGATGGGCGGCGACATCAGCACAGCGGTGCGGGAGATCAGGGAGGCGGGAATCATCGTCCTCTGTACCAACATGGCCGGGTCCGTGCCGGACGCCGCCGACGTGGTCGTCAGTGACCCGGTGGAGGCGGGCGTCATGGCGGTGATGCTGATCGCGGACACCGCCAGCTTTTCGATCGACCACGTCCGTGGCCGCCGCTTCTAGAGCTGCCTGGTCCGGACCTTCACGGCCATCGTTCCCGTCGCCGACCCGACATAGATGCCGCGGGTAGGGGCCGCGTCGCTGTAGTCCCGCCCGACGGCGACCCGAACGTGGTTCTCGGTGACGCGCACGGGATGGGTGGCGTCGTAGCCGATCCATCCTCGCTCACGCACCCAGGCCTCGCCCCACGCGTGGGAGGCGCCCGTGACCCCGCGGTCGCGCGGATCGTGGATGTAGCCGCTGACGTAACGGGCGGGAACGCCCATGGCCCGGGCCACTGCGATGAAAAGGTGAGCGAAGTCCTGACAGACGCCGGCGCGCAGCTCCAGCACCTCGTCGACGGCGCTGTACACGTTGGTGACCGCGCGGTCGTACGCGAACTCGCGGCTGATCGTCAGCGTCAGCTCTTCGAGCGCTCGTTCCACGTCCGCGCCGGACGCCCCCTCCGCGATCAGGTGCCGGCTCGCAAGCTCGCGCACGCCAGGCACGTCTTTGACCGGGGATCGGTACCGCAGGAAGTCCTGGACAAGGTCCTCGCCTGGCTCGGCATCCGGCTCCAGGCCGGTCTCGACCACCGACCGGCTCGTCACGCTCAAGCCGGTGTGTGGACGCACCAGGTTGAAGTAATGGACGTTGTTGCCGTAGCCGTCGCGGTATTCGCGCGGCTTGATCCCGGAGCTGACGTCGAGATCGAACCTCACGCAGCGCTGGCCGTTGCCGTCCATCGGACGCAGCCTCACCTCCATGACCGTCTCCGCAATCGGCCCGGTGTACCGATACCGCGTCTCGTGCACGACCTCCAGTCTCACGGCCGGCGTCCCGGAGTGACGCCGAGATATCGGGCCATCCAGGCGGCCCAGATGCTAGGAAACGACGAGCACCGCAGCGAGCGCATTTTTGATGCGTGAGCGAGGAGCGCAGGAGTTGACAACGCAGATGGGCTGCATGGGGGCCCTAGATCCGGCGGCAATTCCGGGAGGCCGGCCTGCTGCTGCTGTTGGGGCATCGCCCGGCCCTCGTCGCCCAGGACGTTGGCCGGGACCTTGCTCGGATGGAAGTACGCCTCGCGCATGGCCACCACCAGCAGTCGCATGAGGGCGCTGCACTGCGCGTCGAAATCGCGCGGGTTCGTGGCGAGCTTCTGCGTGTCGGCCTGCTCGAACATCGACGCGAGCCGCGTCAGCAGCCGCCGGGGCCGCGACCGCCGGCCGGGGCCGTCGATTCGCGAGACGGAATCCAGCGCCACGCCGGCCGCGAAACGCGCGGAGCGGGGGAGGGCGGCGTCGAGAAGCAGGCATTCGATCACGTGCTCGGGGGTGACGCCCCCCGAGTAGTGCGCCTGGTACGACTCGAATGCGAAGCACGACTTCAGGACGGCTGTCCATTCGAGCGCGTCCTCGGGCGCATCCGCCAGCTCGGCCGATTTGCGCGTTACGAGCCCGGTCACGTTGGCGGCCCGTTCCAGGAACTTGCCCAGGCGGACGAAGTCACGGGCCTCGTCGTGCGACATGGTGTCCTCGAGGAGGCCGTCCACGAGACGGATGCTCAGCTGGACGTCGGTGAGGAACGGGTACAGGTCCGGCTGCCAGGTCGTCTCCTGCACCCGCCAGTGAAGCGCGTTGACCTGCTCGTACAGCTCGGTGGGCAGCGACGGGCGAACCGCCTGCGCAGCCTGCCGAGCGGCGCTGACGCTGGAGCGGATCGACGGCCCGAGCGTCCCGCTGATGAGCATCTCGACGACCTGGTCGCGGGTGCCTGTGCTGCCACCCGGCCATCCCGCCAGCCCCATGAACCGAATCCAGAAGTCAGGCCCAGGCTCATCGGTGCGGTCCAGCGACAGCGCGACGTGCACGCCCAGGATCCGTGCGAGGTGGTCCGCCCGCTCGAGGTGACGGCCCAGCAAGGTCAGTGATGTGGCTGCGCGGCTAAGCATCGCCACCGCCGTCGTGGTCGACGTCCTCTGCCATCACCCAGGTGTCGCGGCTGCCGCCGCCCTGGGAGCTGTTGACAACCAGGGAGCCCGGCCTAAGCGCTACACGCGTCAGCCCGCCGGGCGTGACGTGGATATCGGGGCCGGTCAGGATGAACGGCCGCAGGTCCTGGTGGGCGCTTCGGAACCGCCCTCCATCCAGGATCGGCTGGATGGAGAGGGCGACAACCGGCTGCGCGATGAAGGCCCGCGGTTGGGCCTCGATGCGCCTTCGAAACCCATCGCGCTCGTCCCGGGTCGAGGCTGGGCCGATCAGCATCCCGTAGCCGCCAGAAGCGTCGACGGTCTTCACAACCAGCTCTTCGAGGTGCTCGAGCACGAAGCGCCGGTCTTCATCGATCGCGCAGAGGTAGGTGTGCACGTTGGGCAGGATCGGGTCCTCGTTGAGGTAGTAGCGGATGATCTTCGGGATCAGCGCGTAGACGGCCTTGTCGTCCGCCACCCCGTTGCCCAGCCCGTTGGCGATCGCGACGTTGCCGGCCCGGTAGGCGCTCACCAGGCCGGCCACGCCGACCAGCGACTCCTGCCGCCCGAAGATCGGATCGAGCCATTCGTCGTCGAGTCGCCTGTAGATGACGTGCACCGGCCGCAGGCCGCGCGTCGTCCGCATGAAGACCTGGTCCTGGTCGACAACGAGGTCGGTCCCTTCCACCAGCTCGATGCCCATCTGCTTGGCGAGGTACAGGTGCTCGTAGTAGGCGGAATTGTTGATGCCAGGGGTCAGGAGCACGACCGACGGGTCGTCGACACCCGGAGGCGCCAGCCACCGGAGATGGCGCAGCAGCTCGTGTATGTAGCCCTCGACCGGGCGCACCGGGTAGCCCGCGAAAAGGTCGGGCAGCACGCGCTTCATGACGTGCCGGTTGGCCAGCACATAAGAGACCCCAGAAGGCGTCCGCAGGTTGTCCTCGAGCACGAAGAACTCGCCTTTGCCGTCCCGGACCAGGTCGATGCCGGCGATGTGGCAGTGGATGCGGTGCGGCACCTGGAGGTCTTCGACCTCTCTCATGTACTGGGGGCTGCTGAGCACGATCTCGGGCGGGACCGCGCGCTGCTTCAGGATCAGCTTGGGTCCGTAGACGTCGTCCAGGAACAGGTTCAGGGCCACGAGCCGCTGCTTGAGGCCGGCCTCCAGCCGCTTCCAGGTCCGGGCCGAGATGACCCGCGGGATGATGTCGAACGGGAAGACCTTCTCGTTGCCCTGGGCGTCGGGGTAGACGGCGAAGGTGATCCCGTGGTTGCGGAACATCTGCAGCGCCAGCTCGTGGCGGCGCTCCAGCTCCGCGGGGCCGAGGCGGTCGAGGTGCTCGTAAAGGCGGCGATATTCGGGCCTGGGTTTGCCCTCGGCCGCAAGCATTTCGTCGTAGAAACCGTTGGTCTGGTAGTTGGCGGCAAGGGATTTCACCGAGGTCACCGCTATAGTGTCTGCGCCATTCCGACTCCGGGGAAGACGATCAACTTGCGGGTAGGCTGCGAGTTCAAGTACGACGTGAGCGCGCCGACCACCATGACTGTCCAGGTGCGCCCGCGCTCGGACGCCAGGCACCAGCTGGTCACCGAGAGCTGGAGCACCACGCCGCCGCTCCCGGTCGACGAGTACGTCGACATCTATGGCAACCCCGTGAAGCGGCTTCTCGCCCAGCAGGGCCCCCTTGGGCTGCGCTACGACGCCCACTGCGTGGTCCCCGACGAGGCCGACCCCGACGGCTCAGGAGCACGGCAGACCCCCGTGGAGGAGATCCCGGGCGAGCTCCTCCACTACACGCTGCCCAGCCGCTACTGCCTCTCCGACGTGCTGATGGGCACCGCCTGGGAGCTCTTCGGCCAGACCCAGCCGGGTTGGGCGCGGGTGCAGGCGATCTGCGACTGGGTCCACGACAACCTCCGGTTCCAGTACGGCACCAGCAACCCGCTGACGACGGCGGTCGACGTCTTCAACAGCCGCCAGGGCGTCTGCCGCGATTTCGCGCACCTGGCGGTAACGTTCTGCCGAGCGATGAACATCCCGGCTCGCTATGTGTTCGGCTATCTACCGGACATCTACGTCCCCCTTCCGCCGGAGCCGATGGATTTTGCCGCCTGGATGGAGGTCTGGCTCGACGATCGCTGGTGGACCTTCGATCCCCGCAACAACGCCAGGCGGGTGGGGCGTGTGCTGATCGGGCGGGGCCGCGACGCCCTCGACGTCGCCATGCTGACCACATTCGGGCCGGCCGCGTTCCTATCGATGTCGGTGTGGGCCGACGTGGAAGAGGCCGCGTGATGGCCATCGACATCTCATCGGTGGACTGGAGCGCCGCCCGCAGGGCCGAATACCGTGTCGAGCAGAGCTTTCGCTACGAGTATCCCGAGCCCGTCCGCGACCTCAGTCACCGCCTCGTCGTCATCCCGCCAGAACGTTTTGGCGACCAGCGGCGCCTGCGCCACCAGCTGTCTGTCGAGGGAGACGGCGTCCGCTCTGAGGATCGGAAGGATCGTTTCGGCAACGTGGTCGTCGAGGTCTTCGCCCCACGGGTGTCAGGGGCGATCGAGTTCGTGGCCGAAGTCTCGGTCGAGCGGCACGCTGCGCAGCCCAACCGGCTCGCCGACGGCTGGCTCGCGGACGGTTACCTCCTGGAGCCCTCGGGCCTCACGGCCGCGGACGACCGCATCCGCCGGACGGCCAAAGCCCTGGCGGAGTCGGCCGAGTGGGGGCTGCCTCTGGCAGACAGCATCAACGACTGGGTGTATCAATCGATGACCTACAGGCACGGGGTGACGGGGGTGCGGACCACAGCAGCCGAAGCGCTCGCGGTCGGCTCGGGTGTTTGCCAGGACTACGCGCACGTGATGCTCGCCATCACTCGAGCCTGCGGGCTCCCGTCGCGCTACGTGTCGGGCCACCTGCTCGGGCAGGGCGGCACGCACGCATGGGTCGAGGTGGTGCTGCCGACCAACGATGGCACCGGGGAAGCGATCGCCTGGCCGTTCGACCCCACCAACGCCGGCAGGGGCGGGCTTGGCTACCTGACGATCGCGGTCGGTGGCGACTATGCGGACGTGGCGCCGACCTCCGGGACCTACCTGTCGCCTGCGATGGGCCGGCTCGTGAGCCGCAAGAAGGTGACTCTCACCGAGCTGGAGTACGCAGCGGGGTAGGTCTTCGGCGGGGCTCAGTTCGCGACGGCGTTCTCCTCCGGCTCGTCATACCAGCGCACGCGGTCCCCAACGCGGCTCCTGAGCCTCCATCGAGTCGATTTGGGAGCAGCCTCGATGCGCTCCCACAGCGTCCTCAGCCTTTCGGCGATCAGGGGCGAAGCATCGGCCGGCAGCGGGTAATCGCCGAGGTGGGCGAGGCATTTCTCGATCGTCGCTTTGGAGGTGCGCCACAGGCCCCAGTCCTTGGCACAGAGCTCCGCGATGTAGCCGGCGTCGATACCAGGGCCGGTGCCGTTGCCGACGGGATGGTGATACGAGAGGTTGTAGATATCGCGCTGGTCGCGTTCTGTGAGCTCGACTATCTGCAGCTTCGTCAGCATCAGCTCGGCCAGGGGCACCGTCAGGGGCTCTCGATCGAGCCGGTCTGTGATGGGAATCGTGTGGCACATCGTGAAGTCGCCCACGAACACATCCAGCTTGCGAGAGTTGGCATCGTCGTAGAACAGAAGCCGGCGGGCGCCATGCAGCGCGTTGAACATCTCGTCGCTCGCGTAGCCTGCTTCCTGAAACAGCTCGGTCGTCTCGCGCCGGCGGCCGCGGGGAGTCGCGACATCGATATCGCCGCACGTGCGCGGCAGGAGCGGTCCTTCAGGCGGTGACTGAAGGCAGACCGCCACACCCCCAAGGAGTCTCAGGGTCAGACCTTTATCCGTGGCAGCGGCGACCAGCCGTCTGGACTCGGCAATCGGGTCGGCAAGGGGTCCCTGACCGGGCATGTCGCGGCTCAGGCTAACCGGACGTGAAGAGGAAGTCGATATAGCTGCCGTCGCTCGCAAAATCCACGATCGCGCCGCGCAGGACGTCGGCCGTGTACTCGCTGCCGGGGTTGAGGCACATGGTCTTCCCGATCTGCTGGGCCGCGCGAGATTCATGGATGTGGCCGTGAAGCCCGACCACCGGCTGGTACTTCTTGATCGCGTCGCGAACCGCCTTGCTGCCGACCGGGATGATGCTGGGACGGCCGCTGCGGATCACCGGTTTGAGCGTTTCGTCGAGCTCGGCCGCGAAGTCGAGGCCCGATCCGTATGGCGGGCAGTGGAAGTTCACGACCACGCGGCCGCCCGGCGGCACATCGTCGAGCATCTTGGCCAGGCGACCGGCGAGCTCCTCCTCCGAGAACTCGCGCTCTGTGTTCCAGGGAGTGGGGGTGACGTCGCCGCAGCTCGCCAGTAGGACCGGCCCGAGCTGGCACAGCTCGCCCTCCGGGCATTCGATACGGGGCGCCGACTTCAGCACGGGGTCGATCGCCAGCGGGTCGTCGTTGCCGGGCGTGATCAGGATGCGCACGGTCGGCGCCAGGCGCTCATCCGCCAGCCGGCACCAGCCCTCGATCTGCTCCACCATCGCTTTGCGAAACGCCTCGTCAAGGAACCCGGCATCCTTGCTCATCCGCTCGACCGATTGGTCGTCTGTGATCACCGAGTAGAAGCCGAGCCGGTTGATGTCGTCTCGAAGCCGCTGCTCTTCGGCGCGCGGCACGGCAACCGTCTCGCCGCGCACTTCCGCGGTCAGGGTGCCGTTGTCGGCGCGGATCGGGACGAGCCCTTTCCCGGCGATGTCGCCTCCCAGTACGAGCGCATCCGCCTCGTACGACTGCGCCGCGGCAAGGAACTTCCTGAAGCACCGATCGGAACCGTGGATATCGGTCGCGAAGAAGATGCGGAGGGCCCGCTTCCTGGGACGGCTACGAAACATGCAACCTGGGCGACTACTCCGGAGGCAGCTCTCGCATCGCCAGGCGCAGGTCGATCGACGACCGCTGCAGCCTCAGCTGCCTCGCGATGAAGTAGATGACCGGGCCTGAAGCCAGGACCAGGACCAGGGTCGCGACAGAGGAGAACGTGAAGGCGCCGAAGACCTCCGGGTGGGTGATGATCAGCGCGATCACGATCAAAGCCAGCACGGTCGACGCCCCACCCCAGAACGCCGGCGTGGGGATGCCGCCGACCTTCGGCAGCTCCGTGGTGCCGGGCTTGAGGAGCAGGTCGGGCCGCCGGAACGGCAACGCAGCCGCCGCGACCGAGCCCGCCAGGATGATGAGGGCGACGAAGAGGGCCAGGTTGGCCACGATGTTGGCGAGGTTCAGGAATGAGGCGAGGATCGCGAACACGATCCCTCCGATCAACGCGACGATGATGGCGTTGGTCGGGACCGCGTTGCGCTCGCTGATCTTGGCCAGTGAGATCGGCAGGAGGCGGTCGAACGCGAGGGCGAACAGGACGCGTGTGACCACGGCCACGAAGGCGAGGTCGACGGCCAGCTCCGCGCTGGGCACCGCGATCCCGATGAGGATCTTGCTGATCGGATCGCCCGAGAGCACCAGGCCGTAGCCCAGGCCGCCGGCAGAGGACTGCAGGCTGGTGATCGCGCCGTACGCGGTCGGGTCGGTCGCTCCCAGCTTGGCCTGCGCCTGCATGAAGTCGAGACCGATCGTGTTGAGCATGAGCAGCCAGACGCCGACCCACACCACCACCAACACGGCGACGCTGATCACGGACGCGTAGATGTAGGTACGGCCGGGACGCTTCAGCTCGCCACCGACGTAGTAGGAGTAGAGGACGCCGTTGTAGTTGAGAACCATGAACGGGACCACGATCAGCGAGGCGCCGATCGACACGCCGAGGGGGATGCTGTCCTTGGCCGCCGCCGCGAGGATGTCGTTGTATGCCGTCGACTTGCCGCTGAACTGAGACAGCCCGTTGATGAAATCCTGGTGCGAATGCGTGACCAGGAGCCAGCCCAGGACCAGGAACGCGACGAGCTGCACGATGACCAGGGCCATGATGATCTGCGCCACACGCCGCAGTGAGAAGAACGAGCACGCGCCCACCACGAGCAGCATGCCCACGCTGATGATGGCCACCGCGGTCTGGCTGGTCACGTTGCCGGCGGCATCCGTGATGCTCGAGCTGTTGAATGCGGCGCCCAGGGCTGTCAGGAGGAACGGAAAGTACGTCGCCGTGAAGTTGGCGTTCGCGGCCAGGATGTAGGTGAAGGCGATGGCGATGCTGATGCCCGCCATGGCGCCTAGGGCCGGGGAGATGATGCGGGAGAGGTAGACGTACTCGCCGCCTGCGCGTGGGATCGCCTCGAGCAGGTATTTGTAGGCGAACATCGCGACGAGCCAGATGGCTGCGCCAAGCAAGAGCGGCAGGGTCATGTCGACCTGGTTGAACAGAGACAGCCCGGCATTGAAGTTGATGAAGGTGTTGACGACGGCGACCGATGCCAGTGAGATGGCGGTGGCCGCGGGAATCCCCAGCTCGCGGACCAGCCCGGAGGACTGGCGGGTGAACAGGCCCTGCGCCGCCGGCCCTCGAGCAGCACCACCGCTTACGGATGCGTTAGCCATCTCCCCTCCCTGAATGAGCCGATCGGCCGCTAGCGCCTCGATTCAAAAGGAATGTGGTACCCCTAAGCGTCTTCACGGACATTTTCTGGAACGTTCCAGTCGAAGGCGACAGAACCATATCCGAAGCCGGGCAAGCCGTCAAGAAGAATGCCAGGTGGAGCCCTAGGCCGGATTCAATCCGGCCGTCACCTCCGCGGTCGCCACCCAGCGCTTTTCGGCCGCGGCCCGCTCGATCGTCTCGCACACGGCCTGAACCGCCGCGCCCTGGGCGAAATCAGGCTCCCAGGGCCCGGCCGGCCAGCGCTCGAGCAGGTCCCCGAGATGGTTGACAAAGCTCGCGCCGTAGCCCACGCCCTGGCCGATCGGCCACCAGTCGCGCGCGTATGGGTGGGTTTCGTGCTCGGCGCGGATCCGCCGCATCCCGTACAGGCCGGGCTGGTCGGCACCCTCCCCATACATGAGCTCGTTGAGCCGCGCGTAATCGAAGACCAGCGTGCCCGCGTCGCCGTTGATCTCGACCGTGAAGTCGCAAGGCCGGCGCACCGCCGTGCGCGCCATCTCGAGCACACCGCGCGCGCCCCATTCGAAGGCCAGAAGAGCGGAGGAAGCGTCGTCGACGGTCACCGGAATCAAGCTGCCCGCGCGCGTGTCGACGCGCTCGCGCACGAAGGTCTCCGACTGAGCGCAGACCTCGGTCACCTTCCCGACCATCCACGAAGCCATGTCGATGAGGTGGCTGCCGAGGTCGGCGATGGTCGAGCCACCCATGGTGCGGTCGAAGCGCCAGTCGAACGGAATCGCCGGGTTGACGAACTCGTCGGACAGCCAGGTGCCGCGCCACAGCCTGACCTTGCCGACGGCTCCCTCGTCCACCATCCGTTTCATCAGCGACACCGCCGGCAGGCGGCGGTAATTGAAACCGACGGCGTTCAACACCCCGGCTTTGAGCACGGCCTCGGCCATGCCCGACGCCTCCTGGTACGTGATGGCGAGGGGCTTCTCGCAGACCACCGCCTTGCCGGCGGCGGCCGCGGCGTTCGCGATCTCGGCGTGGGTCCCCGGTGGGGTGCAGATGTCGACGATGTCGACCTCAGGCCGCCGGACCAGCTCCTGCCAATCGGTGACCCAGCTCTCGAAACCGTACGCAGCCGCTGCTCCAGACACCCTGGCCTCGTCGCGCCCACTGATGACCCTCAGCCGCGGCCGGACCGGCAGCCGGCGCATCACGGGAGCGGCCGTGTAGGCGTACGAGTGGGCGCGGCCCATCATCCCGTAGCCGATGATTCCGATCCCGACCTCAGCGACAGCCACCTAGGCCGTCACTCCAACTTGCCCATCAGCAGCGCGGCCCGCTCCGCCGCGGCCAGGGCAGCGGCGGCATCGTCGCCGCCCGCTCCCTCGAGCTTTCCGCCGCGCGCATACGCGGCGAAGCTCTCCGCCTGGACCTTCAGAGCTTCGAAGAACGTGGCGTCCGCCGTGGGCGGCCAGAGGAAGCGGCATTCTTCGGCATCCTTGGTGCCGAACACCTCCACCTTGCAGACGTCGCCAAGGGGAAACCGCCTGCCGAGGGAGACCACGGCGCTGCTGCCACCGGAAAGATCACACAGCGCCTGGGCGCTCTCGGGGTCGTCCGGCCAGGGTTCGGCCGCGACGCCGGAAGCGAGCGCGCTGATCGCTCGGAACTCCTGGCCGGTCAGCCAGCGGGTCTGGTCGAACTCGTGCACGCCCATGTCGATGAAGATGCCGCCGCTGTGGGAGCGGAAGTAGGCGCTCGGCGGCTGCCCGTCCCACTGGAAGCAGGAAACCAGGTACACATCGCCGAGCTCGCCCGCCGCGATGCGATCCCGCAGACGCTTGAGCATGGGCACGAACCGGCGCCAGAAGCCGACCTGCAGTGGCAGCGACGCCCCGGCCGCGAGGCGGGCCGCCTCGCGCGCCTGTTCGGTGGTCACCCCGACGGGCTTCTCGCACAGGATCGGGAGCCCTGCCGCGACGAGTCGCTTGACCGTTTCCAGGTGCATCGTGCTCGGCACGCAGACCAGCACTCCATCGAGCCCTCCGGCGCCGAGCATCGAGTCGAGGTCCGCATGAAGCGGCACGCCGGTCGACTGCAGGGCAGCTCGGGCAGCGTCCGCCGGTTCGGCGATGGCGACCACGCGCACTCTGTCCGAGTCTTGCAGCGCGCGCAGGTGGTTGCGGCCCATCCTGCCTGCGCCCGCCAGCCCAAGCCTGAAGGCCGCCAAGGGTCAGAATCCCCGCGCCGCGAGGTACTCACGGTTGGCGCGCTGGTCGGCGGCGGCGCCGCCGATGCCACTCGGGTCTGGCAGCACGTCCTGCTCCACCACCAGCCAGCCGGCGTAGTGCGTTCGCAGCCAATCGAGCACCCCATCGACGTCGAGGTCCCCATCGCCCAGGCGGCAGAAAGCCTTGCGGCGCCAGATCTCCGCAACCGGTGCAGCCTCGCTGACGATGCCGTCCACGACCGCCTGCCGAGCGTCCTTCAAATGGACGTGGTTGATCCGCGCACCCCACTCGGGCAGCGCTTGCAGGGGATCCCCACCGCCGAGAAGCAGGTGGCCCGTGTCGAGGCAGAGCCCGATCGACGTCAGCTCCAGCGCCTTGTCGATCTCCCACGCCGCCTCGATGTGCGTTCCGGTCTCGTGGTGGAGGGTCGGCTCGTAGCCCCGCTCACGGCACTGGGCCGCGGCGATCTCGACGCCTTCCGCGAAGCGCTTCCAGCCCTGCGCATCGAAACCCAAGCTGTGATCGCGCGCGGCCCGGCATGGTCGCGCCCGGCGTACATCGCTGCCTGCATCCGCGAGCGTGGGCCTGGGCTTGAGACCTCCGTCGGGTGGCGGCGCCGAGTCGAACACGTCCAGGAGAGCGTTCAGCCCGGGCATCGCGGCAAGCATCGCCTGGGGGTCGCTGAACGGGAGCTCGAAGAAGCCGCCGCAGAGGATCAGCCCACGCGATGCCAGGTTGGAAGCGAGGGCGGCGCCATCTCCCAAATAACCAATTGGTCCCAGGTCGATCCCCGTATAGCCGGCTCCGGCCACCTCGTCGAGAACGAGCGCGGCGCCAGGAACGTGTGGATCGATTCCGACCGTGAGCTCGAACGCTCCGTAGCTCACCGGTGCATTGGCGATGACGATGGCCTCGCGCGAGCGGGCCATCTGATCAGCGCGCAACGGTCAGCGCGGGCTCGGAAGGCCTGTCGCGCGGCGATCGGCTTCGATGCGCGTGCACGACCGCCTCGCAGAGCGCGATGTCGTGGATGCTGTCCGCGGCGGAGGTAGTTGGCGTGCGCCCGGTGGTCGCGCATTCGTGGAAGTGGATCAGCTCCTGCTTGAAGCTCTCTTCGAAGGAGGTGATCTCCTCGCTTCGGGAGGAGCTCGCCGCGCCGGGAGTGCCCGTTTCAGATATCAGCATCGTCGGCGCGCTTCTCAAGAAGGGGGAAGGAAACGAAAGCGTGAGCCGCCGGTCGGGCGAATAGAACGCGAACTCCATCTCGTACCGCGCGATCCCGGGGAGGTCGACCCACGACAGGATGCACTGGGTCGCGCCGTACGTGAATATCGCCGTCAGCCCGGTCTCGCGGATATCCGCGAACTCGAGCCGGTCCGGCTCGCCCATGACACCGCGCATCGCATTGAACTCGTGCACGAGGCTGTCGAGAAGAACGGAGCGATACGCCCAACGCGAGAGCGGGTCGGCGTCGCCGATCGCGGACGTGACCCGCGCCTGGTCGTCCCTGGCGAAGGACTCGGCGAGATCGGGCGCCGGAGGACCGCCGCGATGGAGGTTGTAGTGCTTGACGTACGGCTCCAGCGGCGACTCCAGCGTCGTGATCCTCAGCAGCCGGAGGTCGCGCAGAGTGCGGGCCTCCTCAAGAAATCTCGAGTAGGCGGGGTCGTAGCGCTTGTTGTAGGCGACCATCATCGTGACGCGGGCTCTGGTCGCCGCCTCGACCATCGCGTTGCCTTCGGCGACCGAGAAGCACATGGGCTTTTCCACGAGCACGTGGCGTCCCGCCTTCGCTGCGGCGATCGCGGCCGGCGCGTGGCTGCCGCTCGTCAGCACGAAGACGGCGTCGAGGGGCTCGGCGACCAGGTCCTGCCAGGCGGCGAACTGCCTGGCCACGCCGTACTCGCGACCCACCGCCCCGCGCACTGACTCGGACAGGTCGCAGAGGGCCGCGATCTCGAAACGGTCCGAGAGCTCCCGAAGGTAATGGAGGTGCATGACCTGGGCGATGAGGCCGCAGCCGATGACGCCGACCCGGAGTCGACTGCTCATGAAACCCACCCTTCAGGTACGGCGGCCGGAATCTGGAACGTTCCAGGAAGGTATACGAAAGCTCAGCAGGGTGTCAACCGCGACCAGGGCGCTACCCCCTGGGAGGCGCCGTGGAAGCCCGGATCACGAGCTCGACGTCGAGGGTCTTCCGCCGCGGCGGGCCTTCCAGCTCACCCTGCACCCGCGCATCGAGCATCGCGACGGCGATGCCCGCGAGCTCGGGCTGAGGCTGGCGCATCGTCGTCAGGCCAATACGAGCGAGACCGGCCATGACGACATCGTCGAAGCCGACCACCGACAGGTCTTCCGGCACCCTGACGCCCAGGCGATCGGCGCATTCCAGCAGCTCGATGGCGCCGTAGTCGTTGGACGAGAACACGGCGGTGACGCGACCGCGCAGGATCTCGCCGACCTGCTCGTCGCGCTTCTGGCGCAGCAGCTCGCCGGGCTGCCGCTGCCAGTGGAAGACGGTGGGCTTCAACCCCGCACGTTCCATCACGCGGCTGTAGCCCTTCTGCCGATCGTGGTCTGCGGCGTCCTCCACGATTGGATCTGCGAAGTAGGCGACCCGGCGATGGCCCAGGTCCACGAGGTGCTGGGTGGCCAGCTCGGCGCCGGCATCGTCATCCGCGGAGACCACGTCACCCCAGTCCGCCGCGCAGGTCACGAACACGGCCGGCACCCGGCCGGACACGATGGATCGCGCCCGCTCGGGATCCGCCGGCTGCGACAGGAACAAGACGCCGGCGGCTCGATACTCCATCAGGCTCTCGAGTCCCGACAGCTCGGCCTCCTCGTCGCCCTGCGTGTTGCAGAACATTGCCCGGTAGCCGCGTCCCGCCGCCGCGCGCTCGATGTGCTTGGCCATCTCGGCATAGAAGGGGTTGCCCAGGTCACCGACCACCACGCCGAGCGTGGTGGTGCGCTGCTGCACCAACTGGCGCGCGAGAACATTGGGCCGGTAGCCGAGCTGATCGATGGCTTCCTGGACCCGCGTGCGGGTTTCCGATGACACGCCGGCGACGCCGCGGATGACATTGGAGACGGTCGATTTCGATACGCCGGCCGCCGCGGCGACGTCCAGGATCGTGGCGTGCCGTGCGGGCAGCGCGGTCACGTGTTGAGGGCAGGCGAGGTCGCTGCGGCGACCGCGCGTGCCAGCACTCCTGCCGCTTCCTTCACACCCGCCTCTGCCGGCACGAATGGGTCCTCGTGCTCGATGGCGATGGTCCGTACCCTGCTCTTGGCGGAGAGCTCGGCGACAAATCGTGTCCACCACTCTTCGTTGCGCCCGCGACCGACGACTGCGAAGTTCCATGGCATCGCATCGGGCGGGCGCGGCCAGCGGCGGTCCAGCAAACCGTTGAGCGCGAGGTGGCGGGACGAGAACACCACATCCTTGCCGTGGCTGTGGCCCGCGCGCGCTCCCAGGTGGTCGACCACGGCGATCGGATCCATTCCCATCCAGAAGAAGTGGCTGGGGTCGACATTGGCGCCGATGGCAGGTCCGACGGCGGCGAGCTGGTCGAAAGTTTCGACGTTGTAGACGACTGTGCCGGGGTGCAGCTCGAGGCAGATCAGCAGCTCCGGGTTCTGCCGGCGCGCGAATTCGGCGATCGCCGACCAGTAGGGCAGGACACGCCGCTCCCACTGCGGCTCGAACGTGCCCTCGAGGTAGGGCAGCCAACCTCCGGCCGCGAAGTGAGGCGTCTTGTCCCCTGGCACCCCCTCCGGGCAGCCGGCCAGCGCGACCACGCGATCGACATCGAGAGCCGCCGCCAGGCGGATGGTGTCGCGGAGGTCCGCATCGTGCCTGGCGGCGACGCCGGCGTCGGGGTGGAGCGGGTTGCCCCAGGCGTTGAGCGCGCCGATCCGCAGATCGCGCGCCTTGACTTCGGCGAGCCACGCATTCCGCGCGTTCGCATCGCGCAGCAGCAGCGGCATGTCACAGTGCGAGGTCGGCGCGTAGCCCCCGGTACCGATCTCGAGATCGGTGACGCCGGGGGCCTCGAGGGCGAGCCAGTCCATGACCTCGAGGAGAGACCGGCCGGCCATGGCTTCGGTGACCATGCCGACCCGGGGCGCCTGAAATTTGCGCGTGCCGGTCGCGGCCTCTTTCACTTCGCTGCCATTCTGGATCGTTCCAGGCGGCGCGATGCAACTAGAACGCGGGCGCCGCTATGGTATGCGACCATCGCCGCGTCACTGATCTGGAGCCGTAGCGGCGCGTTCATCGCCGCCTTGTTCATCTCGACCTTCGCCACGGGTCTGCTGTTGATCGCCATCCCGCTCGAGCTGCGCCAGCTGCGCGCAACCCCGGGTGAGATCGGCATCACGCTCTCGATGTTCGGCCTCGGCATGTTCATTTTCGAATGGGTATGGGGTGTGCTCGCGGACAGGGTCGGCTATCGCGCTCCGATGATCGCCTCCCTCATCCTGTACGCCGCCGGAGTCCTGCTCCTCGCGCGCGCAGACTCGGTGTTCTTCATCGCGATCGCGTACCTGCTGGCGTCGGGAATGATGGTGGCGGTGGGGCCGATCGGCCGCTCGTTCATCGGCACCACTCTGCCGCCCCAGTACCAGGGCACCGGCCTTGCGCTGCTCTCGGCGCAGTGGGTGATCGGAGAAGCGATTGGCGCCGGAGCCGGCGGGGTGCTCATCGATCACGTCGCCATTCGCAACGTGCTTTACGGGACTGCGCTGCTGCCCGTGCTGAGCGCCGTGCTGGTCGTGCTGGTGTTCCGCGGCTACGTCGAGATGCACGGCCGCAGATCGGCGACCTCAGAGGTCGCAGACGCGCGGCCGAACGGGACCAGCGTTGTCCGCGTGATGATCGTGACGGCGTCGATCGTGCTGCTGTTCCAGATCGGCGCCGGCGGGGAGCTCGCCCTGCTTCCGCTCCTCGTGACGTCGCACCTGGGCCTCTCCGCCGCGACCGCCGGCACGGCGATGTTCATCGTCGGAATGCTCGGAGGCCTGCTCCTCGTCCCCGGCGGGATGGCTTCGGATCGATGGGGGCGCCGCCCGACGATGGTCGCGGGAGGGATCATCTCCGCGGCCGGCTTCGCGGTGTACGCGGTCGCGGGCGCGTTCGGGGCCGTGGTGTTGGGCGCCGTTCTGCGCGTTGCCGGCGCCTCGCTGCTATGGCCCGCAGCGACCGCATGGATCTCGGAATCATCTCCGCGCCGGAGCCACGCCCTCGTGATGGGGCTGTTCGGCGAGTTCGAGAACGTCGGCGTGACCATCGGCCCGCTGCTGGGCGGGCTCGCCTGGTCGCTGGCCGGGATCCAGGCCGCCTTCGTCACCTACGCAGTTGCTTCGCTGCTGGCCGCACTGGTCGCGGCGGCTGCCGTCGGCCGCCGTGCGGCCCGCCCTGCTCCGGTCAGCGCCGACGCTTGAGTCCGCGGGCGGGCTTGCCGGTGGTCGCTCGCAGCACCAGCCTGGGGGCGAGCACGTGCCGCTGCGCCTTCGCGCCGGGGTGTTCGATACGTCTCAGCACGGCGGTCATCGCCATCTCCCCGATCTGCCTCCGAGGCTGATGGATGGTCGTCAGCGAGATGTGCCGCAAGGCGGCCAGTGCGGTGTTGTCGTAGCCGATCAGCGAGATGTCGCCCGGTACGCTGAGCCCGGCCTCCTCGATGGCGTTCAACGCGCCCACGGCGGACTGGTCGTTGCTGGCAAAGATGGCGGTCGGCGGCCGGCGCAGCAGGCGGCGGGCTCCCTCGTAGCCGCCCTCCTCGGTGAAGTCCCCCGGCTCCACGCGTGCGTGGGTGGCGAGCCGGGCGCGCTGCATCGCTGTCTCGTAGCCGGCGCGCCGTTGGGCCGCGCCGGCGCCCTGCCCGCCGTCGATCAATGCGATGTCGCGGTGCCCGAGCTTGACCAGGTGGCCGACGGCAAGGGTCGCACCGTGGAAGTCATCGTCGACCACGACGTCGACGTCGCGGAGGCGCAGATCGCTGCCCACCAGCGCGATCGGCACCAGGCGCGCCACCGCCGCGATCACGTCCGCGGAGAGCCTGGCGCCGGCAAGGACGACCCCGTCCGCGCGCAGCTCCAGCAGCTGCTCGAGGGCCAACTGCTCCGCGACGGGATCGCGGTTGCCGGTTGTGATCAAGGCGCGGTAGCCTCGCGCGGCAGCGGCGGCATACAGCCCGTCGAGCACCTCGGCGAAGAAGATGTTGTGCAGGTCGGAGACCATCACGCCGACGTTGTAGGTCCGGCGCTGAACCAGGCTGCGCGCCACCGCATTCGCGCGGTAGCCGAGCTGCTCCGCAGCCGCGACCACGGCGGCGCGGCTGGAAGGGCTGACCGATCGCCCGCCGCGGATGACGCGCGAAACCACGGACTTCGAAACCCCCGCGCGCTCGGCGACATCGATGATCGTCGGCGGGCGAGCTCCATCGCGGATGCGCGGAGCTGTCCGTCGCGTCGCCGGCCGTGCCCTTGACATCGAGGTACGCTGGATTATACTGGCGGGAACGTTCCCATTGGGAACGTTCCCAACCCGGATTCGAGCGGGATTTCTCCGGGGCTACGGCAGGGAGTCAGGGGCTCATTTGCACGTCGGATTGGTGGGGACCGGGAGGATCGGCGCGTTTCACGCTCGCGTGTTGAGTGAGAGCCGGCTGGTGGATCGGTTGACGGTGACGGACGCTGATGGCGATCGCGCCCGGCGCGTGGCTCTGGCTGTGGGCGCCGGCTACGTCGACACCGCCGAGGCGCTGATCGGCGCCGGGATCGACGCCATAGTCATCGCGGCGGCCACGCCGGCGCATGCGAAGCTGCTCCATCTGGCCGTCGATGCGCGCCTGCCGGCGTTCTGTGAAAAGCCGATCGCCCTGGACCTGGCCGCGACCGACGAGGTCATCGATCATGTCCGGCTGGCCGGGACGATGGTCCAGATCGGGTTTCAGCGGCGCTTCGACGCTGGGTATCGAGCCGCGCACGAGGCCGTCCGGTCGGGGGCGCTGGGCAGAGTGCACATGATCAGGCTCGCCACGCATGATCCAGCTCCGCCGCCCGAGGAGTATGTGGCGGCGTCCGGGGGGATCTGGCGAGACCTCGCCATCCACGACTTCGACATCGCCCCATGGGTGGTTGGGCGGGCGGTCGTCGAGGTTTACGCCGACGGCGAGGCAAATGAAGAGATGTTCGCCAGGCACGAAGATGTCGATGCCGCCTGCGCTGTGCTGAGGTTCGAGGGCGGAGTCCTGGGTGTGGTCACCGCGACGCGCAACGATCCCCTGGGCTATGACGTGCGCATGGAGGTGTTCGGTCTCGAGGACAGCGTCGTGGTCGGATGGGACGAACACATGGCTTTGCGCTCGCTGGAGCCTGGCTTCCAGCCGCCACGCGAGCCTGGATACCGCGACTTCATGCAGCGCTTCGAGCCGGCCTACCGGACCGAGCTGCAGGAGTTCCTCGTCGCCGTCAAGAGCGGCGGCGACAGCCCCTGCACGGTGGCAGACGCGCGGCGGGCGCTGGTCGTCGCCCTGGCGGCTGACCGCTCGCGGCGCGAGCACCGGCCGGTGCGGATCGACGAGGTGGCATGAAGCTGGCTGGGGCGCCCATCACCTGGGGCGTGAGCGAGGTGCCCGCATGGGGCTACCGCATGGCGCCCGCCCGCGTGCTCGCCGAGATGCGCCGGCTGGGCTTGACCGCGACGGAGCTGGGTCCGCCGGGCTACCTGCCCGAGGATGTCGCGGAGATGCGCTCTGTGCTGGACGCCGCGGGCCTTCGACTCGCCGCCGGTTTCCTCGCCGTCGTGCTGCACGAGCCCGGCCAAAGGCAAGCCGCCCTGGCCGGGGTGGACAAAGAGGCAGCGACCCTCGCGGCGGCAGGTGCGGACACGCTGGTGCTGGCGGCGGCGCTTCCAGAGGACGGGTACGACCGCCGCGACACCATCAGCAGGGCCGCCTGGATCGCGCTCGCCGAATCGCTCGACGCCGCCGGCGAAATCGCCTCCGAGCGAGGCCTCCAGCTGGCCTTCCACCCGCACGCCGGAACCGCAGTCGAAAAATCGGAGGAGGTGAGCACGCTCCTGGAGATGACTAACGTGGCGCTCTGCCTTGACACCGGCCATCTGTTCCTTGGCGGCGCTGATCCGGCCCAGGTCGCTCGCGACGCCGGCACGCGTGTGCGTCACGTGCACTTGAAGGATGTGGACGCCGGGCTCGCTGCGCGCGTGCAGTCAGGCGATCTCCCCTATGCAGCCGCCGTCCGAGCCGGCCTCTACCGGCCGCTCGGCCAGGGCGACCTGGACGTCCGAGCGGTGCTCGATGAGCTCCGTCGCGCCGGCTACGACGGCTGGTACGTGCTCGAGCAGGACACCGCGCTCGACGCCAATCCCGCTCCCGCCGAGGGACCGGTCCGGTCTGCTCGGCAAAGCCTCGAATTTTTCCGTGAGCTCCACGGTGTAGAACAAAGGAAACAGGAGGAGACAGCATGAGACGAATACTCGGGATCGCCGGAATCGCTGCTTTGGGCTTGTTCGCGGGGGCGTGCACGTCGAACAACACGAGCAGCACGACGCCGTCCTCGGGCGGCGCCAAGTCGGCCTACACCTTCTACATGGTCACCCATGGCGACAACGGCACGTTCTGGTCGGTCGTGCAGAAGGGTGAGAAGCAGGCGGCCACCGACCTCGGGGTCACGGTCAACTACCAGGGCAGCAACAACGACGACACCCAGGAGTGTCAGTTCATCAGCGCGGCCGTGACCGCCAAGCCCGACGGCCTGGTCGTCTCGCCGCACAGCCAGACGGTGCTCGATTGCGCGAAGACGGCGGCGGCGGGCGGCCTGCCGTTGATCCTCATCAACAACTGTGGCGTGACATCGGGCGGCCAGAGCTACATCGCATACTCGGGCGCGATCACCTGCGTCGGACAGCCGGAGTCGGCAGCCGGCCAGCAAGCCGGCGTCCGCCTGAAGGCCGACGGCGGTAAGCACCTTCTCTGCGTTATTCACGAGGCCACCAGCACCAGCCTGCGCGACCGCTGCGCCGGCGCCAAGGTCGGCTTCGGCGGCACGGAGACCGACCTGGTCCTCGACAACGCGAAGTCCAACGTCGCTTCCGCGACTGCGACGCTCCAGGCGAAGTTGAGCGCCGACACGTCAATCGACTCCATCCTGGCCCTCGACCCTGACGTGGCCAAGAACATCGTCGAAGCAGCCGTCACAGGGGCGGGCTCGAAGGCGAAGATTGCGACCTTCGACCTCAGCGCCGGAGTCGTCAGCGACATCCAGAGCGGGACGATCGACTTCGCGGTCGACCAGCAGCAGTACCTGCAGGGTTACCTCCCGATCATCTTCCTGAAGCTCTACAAGTCCAACGCGAACACGGTCGGCGGGTTCGACACGGTCAAGAGCGGACCGGGCATCGTCGACAAGAGCAATGCGTCGCAGGTGGCAGCGTTGGCGGGTCAAGGCACCCGATAGACTGGCCAGCTACCGGGCCGGACTTCCGGCCCGGTACGCCATTCCCAGGGAAATCAGCGATGAGCGTGGCCAGCACACCGGTTCCAGCACCCGTTCCGGCAAACGCTCCGGGGGGGGCCAAGGGCGTAGGCACGGACGAGCGCATCGGCGGCGTGCGCCCGATCGTCCGCCTGCTTCAGCGTCCCGAGCTGGGAGCTCTTCTCGGCGCCGTCGCCGTGTACATCCTGTTCGCGACCGTCGACGCCACCCCTGGACACAAGTTCTCGTCAATCGCAGGCATGCAGAACTGGACGGACGCCGCCTCCAGCTACGGGATCATGGCGGTGGCGGTCGCCATGCTCATGATCGGCGGGGAGTTCGACCTCTCCGCCGGCGTGATGACCGGCACGAGCGGCCTCTTGCTCGGGATGATGATCACGCGCTACCAGCTCAACGTCTGGGTCGGGATCGTGATCGTGCTCGTCTTCGCCGCCGCCATCGGCGCGATGAACGGCCTGCTCGTGATCCGCACGAAGCTGCCCAGCTTCATCATCACGCTCGCGACCTTCTTCGTCCTTCGCGGCATGAATGTCGGCGTCACCCTGCTCCTCACGAACACGGTTCGCTTCGACGTCTCAGACCACGCTCCCGGTTTCGCGAGCGCCCAATCGATCTTCGGAGGCACGTTCCTGGCTCCCTACAACTTCCAGGACGCCGTGCTCTGGTGGATAGCGCTCACCCTGGTGGCGACGTGGATCCTCACCCGCACGACCTTCGGAAACTGGATCTACGCCGTCGGCGGCGACTCCAATGCGGCTCGCGCCGTGGGCGTGCCGGTGGCGCGGACGAAGGTGATCCTTTTCATGGGCACCGCCATGTCGGCCGCGCTGGTCGGGATCATGGTGGCGCTGCGCTACAAGGGGATCCAGACCGGGCAGGGCATCGGCCAGGAGTTCTTCTACATCATCGCTGCGGTGGTGGGTGGATGCCTGCTCACGGGCGGTTACGGCTCGGCGATCGGGGCCTCGATCGGGGCCCTGATCATCGGTTTTGCGCAGATCGGGATCATCTTCGCCGGCTGGGACCCGAACTGGTACTACACCTTCCTGGGTGTGATCCTGTTCCTCGCTGTGGGCGTCAACACGCTGGTTCGCCGGCGGGCCGCGAGCGCCAGAAGATGAGCGACGGCGGAGCTGTGTCCAGCGGCGCCCCGAAGACCTTGCTCGAGGTGCGCCACGTGAGCAAATACTTCGGCAACGTCATCGCGCTGCGCGACGTCTCGATGGAGGTGCGCGCGGGCGAGGTGACCTGCGTGCTCGGGGACAACGGCGCCGGCAAGTCGACGCTGATCAAGATCCTCTCGGGGGTCCATCCCCACGACGAGGGCGAGCTTCTCGTGGAGGGGCGGAGCGTGCATTTCAGCGGGCCCCGCGACGCGCGCGCGGCGGGCATCTCTGTCGTCTTCCAGGATCTTGCCACCGTCCCCCTGATGTCCATATGGCGCAACTTCTTCCTCGGCTCGGAGCCGACCAACGGCTACGGGCCGGCACGCCGGCTCAACATTCGCTTCGCCAAGCAGGTGATGCGCGACGAGATGCGCAAAATGGGCATCGACGTGCGCGATCCGGACCAGCCGGTGGGCACATTGTCCGGGGGCGAGCGCCAGGCGGTTGCGATTGCCCGCGCGGTGTACTTCGGCGCCAAGGTCCTGATCCTCGACGAGCCCACGTCCGCCCTCGGCGTTCGCCAGTCGGGGATCGTTCTCAAATACGTCATCCAGGCGCGCGAGCGCGGCCTTGGGGTCATCTTCATCACGCACAATCCGCACCACGCCTACCCTGTGGGCGACCGGTTCGTGCTGCTGAGCCGGGGCCGGCTGATGGGGAGCTTCGCCAAGAGCGATACCACGCTGGCAGAGCTGACGCAGATGATGGCCGGGGGCGAGGAGCTCGAACGGTTGTCCAGGGAGTTGGAGAAAATGGCCACCGAGCCGGCGCTCGAGGAAGTCGCGCGAGAGCTGGCGCAGGAAGCCGGCGGCAAAGCGACATAGGAGACAGGCGGCATGATCGCGAACCTGATCGGATCTGAGTGGCGCCGGCCGGCTGACGGCGTCGCATCGCTGCCGGTCTACAACCCGGCCACCGGACAGGTCATCGAGCAGGTCCCGTTGTCCGGCGCCGTGGATGTCGACGCTGCCGTGGGCGCGGCTGTGGCCGCCTATCGCGGATGGTCGCGCACGCCGGTCATGGAGCGGGTGCGGCTGATGTTTCGTTTCAAGGCCCGGCTCGAAGAGCATTTCGAGGACCTGGCCGCGATCATCACGCGCCATCACGGGAAAACGCTTGACGAGGCGCGCGGCGAGGTTCGCCGTGGCATCGAGGTGGTGGACTTCGCATGCGGCGCGCCGACCCTGCTGCAAGGCCGGACGATGCGCGACGTGTCGGCGGGCGTCGACCAGGACCTCTATCGGTACCCGGTCGGAGTGTGCGCCGGGATCCCGCCGTTCAACTTCCCCGTGATGATCCCGCTCTGGATGTTCCCGCTCGCGGTGGTCGCCGGGAACACCTACGTGCTCAAACCCTCCGAGCGGACGCCGCTGGGCGGCACGCGCCTGGCCGAGATCTTTCTCGAGGCGGGATTGTCCAGGCCCTGGGCGGGGCCAAGAACCACATCGTGGTCATGCCCGACGCCGACCCCGAGATCGCGGTGCCGGCGATCCTGAACTCCGCCTTCGGCAACGCCGGCGAGCGGTGCCTCGCGGGCTCTGTTGCCGTGGCCGTGGGGGCTGCGGCCGACCACTTGCTGCGGCCCCTTGCGGATGCGGCGTCGAAGATGGTCGTGGGCCCAGGGGACGTCGCCGGGGTGCAGGTGGGGCCATTGATTCGCGCCGAGCATCGGGACCGCGTCGCCGGCTATGTGGACAAGGGCGTGGCCGAGGGCGCGGAGCTGCTCGTCGACGGGCGCGGTCAGATGTCGCGACCCGGGTTCTTCCTGGGCCCCACGATCCTGGACCGGGTCACGACTGACATGGCCATCGGCCGCGAGGAGATCTTCGGTCCGGTGCTCTCGGTCGAACGGGCGGCGACGCTGGACGACGCGATCGCCAACGCCAACCGGATGGCCCTCGGCAACATGGCGACGATCTTCACGCAGTCGGGACGCTCCGGCCGTGAGTTCCGCGAGCGGGTGGAGACCGGCATGACCGGCATCAATGTTCCGATCGCCCAGCCCTTTGCCTTCTTCCCTTTCAGCGGCTGGAAGGGATCCTTCTACGGGGATCTGCACGTGCACGGCACGGACGGCATTGAGTTCTTCACGCGCAAGAAGGTCGTCGTCACACGGTGGTGAAAGTCACGTACAAGAGCCGGCTCCACGAAATGACGCAGACCACGCCGACGGTGCTGTGGAACGACTCGGCCGACATCGAGGAGCTCGAGTACGCGATCGAAAACGGGGCAGTCGGGGCCACCTGCAATCCCGTGATCGCGGTCGGGATCCTCAAAAAGGAAATCGCTCTGTGGAAGCCTCGCATCGAAGCAGTCAGCCGCGAGCTGCCCGGCGCGACCGAGGACCAGATCGGATGGAAGCTGGTCGAAGAGATGTCGGTCAGAGCCGCGAAGCTCCTCGAGCCGGCGTTTGCCGCCCACGGCGGTCGCAACGGCCGCCTTTCGATCCAGACCGACCCGAGGTACTACCGCGACGCCGCCGCCATCGTCGAGCATGCGATGGGCTTCAGCCGCCTCGCGCGGAACGTGATCGTTAAGATCCCGGCGACAAGGGCAGGCATCGTGGCCATCGAAGAGGCGACGTATCGCGGGCTCAGCGTGAACGCGACAGTCTGCTTCACGCTCCCGCAGTGCGTCGCGGTGGCAGAGGCCGTCGAGCGAGGTCTGCAGCGGCGCGAGAGCGAGGGCAACGACATCGAGTCGATGGGCCCCGTCTGTACGATCATGGTCGGCCGGCTCGACGACTGGCTGAAGGTCCTCCTCGAGAAACGCGCGCTGACGGTCGACCCCGGCATTCTCGAGTGGGCGGGCGTGGCCGTGTTCAAGAAGACGTACGGCGTCTTCCGCCGGCGCGGCTACCGGCTGCGGCTGCTTTCCGCGGCCTTCCGCAACCACATGCACTGGAGCGAGCTCATCGGCGCAGACGCGGTCATCTCGCCGCCCTCCGCGTGGCAAAAACGCATCAACGCGGGTGACATCGAGGTCCGTTCGAGGATCGACGACCCGGTCGACCCAGCAATCGTGGATCAGCTCCTCGTGCATTTCCCGGACTTCCGCCGGGCCTACTCCGAAGATGGCCTTTCGACCGACGAATTCGACTCGTTTGCGCCTACCGTGCGCACGCTGCGCCAGTTCATCGCAGCATGCAGCGAGCTCGACGGCCTGGTGCGTGACGTGATGCTGCCCGATCCACAGTAGGCTCGGACGGTGAAGACGCTGACGCTGACCATGGCCCAGGCTCTCGTCCGCTTCCTTTCGGCCCAGTACGTGCAGCGCGACGGCGTCGAGCACCGGTTCATCGAGGGCTGCTTCGGAATCTTCGGGCACGGCAACGTGACCGGTGTCGGCCAGGCCCTTGCAGAGCATCCGGAGCTGCTGACCTACTACCAGGCGCGAAACGAGCAGGCGATGGTGCACACAGCCGCAGGTTTCGCGAAGATGCGCAACCGGCTGGCGACCCTCGCGTGCACGACCTCGATCGGCCCGGGCGCGACCAACATGCTCACCGGCGCCGCCGCCGCCACGGTCAACCGGCTGCCGGTCCTACTGCTGCCCGGCGACGTCTTCGCATCTCGGCGGCCGGACCCGGTGCTGCAGCAGCTGGAGACGCCGTGGCGCGGCGAGCTCAGCGTCAACGACTGCTTCGTGCCGGTGTGCCGCTACTGGGACCGCATCACGCGCGCCGAGCAGCTCATTCCCGCGGCTCTCTCGGCCATGCGCACCCTGACCAACCAGGCTGAGACGGGCGCTGTGATGCTTGCGCTGCCTCAGGACGTGCAGACCGAAGCTTTTGACTACCCGCTGCAGTTCTTCGAGCGCAGGGCGTGGCCTATCGGGCGCCCGCTGCCCGATTCGGGCGCGCTCGACCATGCCGCGGACACAATCCGTGCCGCGCACCGGCCGCTGATCATCGCCGGCGGCGGCGTCATCTACTCCGAGGCCACCGCGGCGCTGGATCGGTTCGCGCTCCGGACAGGCGTGCCGGTTGCGGAGACGCAGGCGGGCAAGGGCTCGCTGCCTTTCGATCATCCTCAGGCCGTGGGCGCCATCGGCGCCACCGGAACGCTGGCCGCGAATCGGCTCGCCGCGGCGGCCGACGTCGTCATCGGTATGGGCACGCGCTACAGCGATTTCACGACCGCGTCCAAGACAGCGTTCCAGTCGCCTGGCGTGCGCTTCGTGAACCTCAACATCTCCGATTTCGACGCGCACAAGCACGCCGGGCTCGCGCTCACCGGCGACGCGCTCGCGACGCTGGGGGCGCTCGACGCAAGACTCGAGGGTTGGAGTGTCGAGGCCGGGTACCGGCGGCTGACCGAGCAGCTGCGAGCCGAGTGGGACCACGAGGTGACACGTCTCTATCACCTCGGACACGGCCCGCTGCCCGCCCAGTCGGAGGTGATCGGCGCCGTCAACGAGCTGTCAGGTCCGCGCGATGTCGTGGTCTGCGCGGCGGGCTCGATGCCGGGCGACCTCCACAAGCTGTGGCGCACGCGAGACGCCAAGGGCTATCACGTCGAGTACGGCTACTCGACCATGGGCTACGAGATCGCGGGCGGGCTGGGCGTGAAGATGGCCGATCCCACTCGAGAGGTGTACGTCATGGTCGGCGACGGCTCTTACCTGATGATGGCGCAGGAGATCGTGACTTCGATCCAGGAGGACCTGAAGCTCACGGTCGTGCTGGTCGACAACGAGGGCTTTGCCTCGATCGGCGGTCTGTCGCGTGCCAAGGGCACTGCCGGTTTCGGGACGAAGTATCGCCATCGCAGCGACGGCTCGCTCGGCGACGATTCCGGCGCGCGCGACGGTGAGGCGCTGCCTGTGGACCTGGCGCTGAATGCCCAGGGCCTGGGCGCGCACGTCATACGCGCCGGCGACATCGAAGAGCTTCGCGACGCGCTCGTCGCCGCGAAGGCGATCGATCGCACCGTCGTGATCTACGTCCGGGCCGATCGGTACCAGGGTGTGCCGGACTACGAGAGTTGGTGGGAGGTGCCCGTCGCGGAGGTGTCGGAGAGCGACGGCGTCCGGAAGGCTCGACAGGAGCACGAGCACGGCGCGGCGCGGCGGCGCTGGGATCTGTGAGCGCGGTCAATCTTCTCCTGCGGAGCCGTGCGGAGCCTGGGCAGGACGGCCTGCTGGTCTCGGTGACTCCCGAGGTGGCCGGCTGGCGCTACGTCGGCTTCGACGTATACCGGCTGGGCCGAGGAGCCCGGCTCGTGCGCGACACCTCGGGGCACGAGGTGTGCGCGGTCATGCTGTCGGGCCGGGCGGACCTGGCTTATGGCGGCGACGAATGGCGAGGGTTGGGAGGACGGCCGACGGTTTTCGACGGGGTGGGGGACTCGCTGTACGCGCCGCCGGGGGACACGCTGACCGTTTCGGCGACGACGGACGCGTGCGAGGTCG
>WNFA01000437.1_pt1 | contig 32906 bp, 19 predicted proteins | sample 5400481 | NCBI WGS metagenome assembly WNFA01 (sample SAMN13153340, study PRJNA577476) | soil metagenome | isolation source: 120 cm saprolite under Douglas fir tree site 2 hole 1 replicate 2 | place: USA:California | collected 2015-04-18 | reverse complement strand
TCGGAGGTAAAAGTAAATCTTGTTCAGGAAGGTAGGTTCGGTATGTTTTCGTCATGGTTCCGAATAATTCGCACACCCCTGCACTATTTTTCAAGTGAATTCGGCAGAACCAAAGATGAATTCTCGGACACACTCCTAGCCAAACGCCGGAGTTCCTTCTCGAAATCCTTGTTTTGCTGCTGGCATTTTCTTGCAAATTGAAGGAGCGAGCTAGGCTCATTGCACGAGGACAGCCTCGCCTTGACGCACTCAAGGTTCCTCCGTGAGCGGCAGTATCTGGACCAGACTGGTTGGACCTTTGGCAACGCACGAGCCTTATGCAATTCAATAAATTTTCCACTGGCAGTGAACGAAACGGATAAGTCGATAGATTCCATCATGGCATGCCTCTTTTTTGAATTCGAAGTCAGACGATTACCGCAATCTTGGCGCGCCGTCGTCCGCACCATTAAGTTAAGTTATAGAATTCGACCTGAATTAGCGTGAGCGGAGGCATCGTCTCGAAGAGTTTTTCGGAAATACCGCTAGACCCGCTAGACATGCCATAAACACTAGCGATTTCGCAGTTTGGCCAATGCTAGACTGATGCCCGCTCTAGAGGCTAAGGAATCAGGAGTACGGCCAGTGTTCATGCGGGTCCTAGCGGGTCTAGCGTGGTTTCAGCGCGAAGGCATCACTTACAACGATTTATCTGAGGAAGAGAAAGAAGAGTGGGACGCGCTGGAGTGGAATGAAGAAGGAGAGATACCGGAACGCGTAGAAGCCGCTGCGGTCAACAAATGGTTGTTCAACAAGGACACCGTGGATAAAGTCCTGGAACACCTGATGACCCGTGGAGCGAAGGTAGCAAACGGCGACCGCATTGGAAAAACGATTATCTTTGCCAAGAATCATGACCATGCCGTCTTTATCGCCGAGCGATTCGACAAGAACTATCCTCGGTACAAGGGAGCTTTTGCCCGCGTCATTGATTTTCAAGTGGAATACGCACAGAGCTTGATCGACGATTTTTCCAACCCGGCGAAGGCTCCGCATATTGCCATCTCTGTGGACATGCTCGATACGGGGATTGATATTCCTGAGGTCCTGAACCTTGTTTTCTTCAAGCTCGTCCGCTCCAAGACGAAATTCTGGCAAATGGTGGGGCGAGGCACTCGACTCTGTCCGAATCTTTTTGGAATTGGGAAAGACAAAGAATGCTTTTACATTTTTGACTATTGCCAGAACCTAGAGTTTTTTGGGCAAAACCCTAAAACCACCGAAGGAGCCACTGGCGAGTCGCTCGGAAAGAGACTGTTCAAAGCAAGGGTCGAACTAATCTCGGCACTGGACGACGCTGGCGGAGCGGGCCACAAAGAGGAAAAAACGACTGAACTGCGTCAGGAGACGGCTGAGTTCTTGCGAAGTCAGGTCGCTGCTATGAATGTGAACAACTTCATCGTTCGACCCAAGCGCAAGTATGTCGAACAATATGCCGAGGCAAAGGCATGGGAAAAGCTTGGTATCGAACAACAGATTGAACTGTCAGACCAGCTAGCAGGGCTGCCGTCGGAACTCGTTGATGACGATCAGGAAGCCAAGCAGTTCGACCTTCTGATGCTGAGATTGCAGCTAGCGATTTTGAAGCATGAGCCCTCGTATGAGCGGTTGCGCCGGCAGGTGATCGAAATTGCAGGACTGCTGGAGGAGAAGGCCAGTATCCCAATGGTTCAGCAGCAGCTCGAACTCATTCAAGAGATTCAGAGCGACGAGTTCTGGCAGGATGTGACAACTCCGACACTCGAAACCGTCCGCAAACGGTTGCGGTCACTGGTCAAATTGATTGAAAAAGGCAAAAGAATAACCATCTATACCGACTTCCGGGACACTCTGGGGGATGAAGCCAGGATAGAGCTGCCCGGCTTCGGTGTTGGAGCGGACTTCGAGAAATTCCGAGCTAAAGTCCGCCAGTTCTTGAAAGCACACGAAAACCATCCTGCCATTCAAAAGCTTCGGTTCAATGAAGCGCTAACGCAGGGTGATGTTCAGGAATTGGAGAAAATGCTGCTCGATGCAGGCACCGGAACGACCGAGGATCTGAATCGCGCTAAGCAAGAGAGCTATCGATTGGGACTTTTCCTCCGCTCCGTTGTCGGATTGGACCGGGAGGCGGCGAAACGGTCGTTTGATGGATTTCTCATTGGCAAGACTCCGACCGCGAATCAGATCGAGTTCGTCAATCTGATGATCGACCATTTAACGCAGCGGGGATGGATGGAACCCTCGGCACTTTATGAATCGCCCTTCACGGATATTAGTCCTCGTGGCGTGGAAGGATTATTTCCTTCAAAAGAGGTAGAGCAATTGATAGGGGTCCTGGCGAGCGTTCGCCAACACGCCGAGATGTAAGTCAAGGTAAGCCGATATGTCGATATTTATGAAATGATAGAAGGCATACAGCGCTGCGGCCTTTCTGATGAAATTAAGTGAACTTGAGCTGATTGTTTCAGACTATGTTGCAAACAAGCGAAGCAGCGGGCTGAACGTCGCTGGTTCATCATCCAGCCGACGCTTCGGGACGCAATCTCTACGGCCGCTAGAGCAAAAAAACAACAAAAGATGATAAAGTTTTCTATTTAATGTGGTTAGCGAGTACGTACAGCCCGCGACCATCATCTCACAACTTGCTCGTTCGGCTGCACTTAACGTACCCATGCAATTTATTAAGAGTGGCCACTAAACTGCCGGAAGGAACTCGTCCCACCTTGGGGGTCTACGGTGAAACTACGCCAAGTCTTGCTCGCTGCCGTATTGCTGTCTCTTGCCGCAGTTACCGTCCATGCCGACAGCATTCCAGGCGACGGTACAATCCGGGTTGGACGTGGATCCGATCCCAGTCCTTCTATGAGTTGTAGTAAGACTGACTTCAAAATAAAACTGAATGGTAACGGTGGTGGCATTACCAACTGCATTAATACCAGTGGCGTAGACTGGATCGGGCTGGATATATTCGCAGTGATACCCACTGATCAGGAAGTTACTTGCAAAAATGACGCCTTCAGGATCTTCAGTAGTTGCGAACATACGATGATAAAATTGCTTGGTAGCAGCGGCAAGCAAGAAGTAGAAATAAAGCTTTTTGGCGGAGGAGTAATCACCGCCGGCTCCGTCACCGATGTATGCACCGGCGACACTACCTCCTGTTTCTTCATCAACCTGAACAACTCACTAAACGACGGCTCACGCAACCCGAATGCTGATGCCGCTGGCGGCTGGTTTGGCTTGTCGGGGGCGCGTGACGGAACCATCGATGTGCACGCGATCACTCCTGAGCCGGGCACGCTTTTGCTTCTTCTGAGTGGCGCAGGCGCTCTTTCCTTTCGGCGCAGGCGAAGCTCATTGGCCTAAAGTTGATCGATTTCACTGCTTCGACGGAAAATCACTTATCAGCTTTTGAAACGCAGGATTTGTCCGAAGACTGCTGAATTCAGGATCGAGCATCGCCTGCTCCGGCGGAACTCCCTTCTCTAAGGCTGACCTCAAACTCTCCATCGCTGCGCCGGGCTGGTTCGCCAGAGCCTGCATTACGGCCTCGTTGTAAACGAGTTGCCGGTCTGAGGCGTCAATTGAGCGGGCTCGGTGAATATAATAATTTGCGAGAGAAGCATTTCCTTTCTTTGCATGGTACAAACCCAAAGAGCCAAGAATGGTGGCATCCTTCGGATTGACGTCAAGCTCCTTGTTTGCGAGCGCGATTGCCTTATCGTAGGTTTCCATTGCCTTTTTCTGTTGTCCTGACCAGCGATAACCATCCGCCAGGTTTCCTATGATCGCTTGGTCATTCGGGCGCATGTCTGCGGATTTCTGAAGCATCTTAAGGCCTTCGGTATAGCGTCCGAGGATTAGGTCAGCCAAGCCAAGATCGGAAAACACGTCGGGATTGGATGACTGGAGTACAATCGCACTCTCGAATTCGGGAATAGATTCCTCGTACTTTGCTTGCGAATAGTAAACGACACCGATATTTTGGTGGCCTATGGGGTTTGTCGAGTCGAGTTCGATGATACGCCCAAAGGCGGCCAGAGCCTTCGCGTACTCTCCAATCTGCAAATAAGCAATTCCCAGCTCGTTCTGATTGGACCAGTAGTACCGATTGAGGGTAACCGCGTTCTGCAGCGCCATTATTGCCTGGTCTTTTCTTCCGGCATCTAGGTATACGCGGCCTAAGAGGCGATAACAGTCGTCGGATCTCGGCGAGAGCTGCAAGGCGCGCCGGAGCTCTTTGATCGCCTCATCTGTCTTTCCTGTTTCCCGGTACACCCTTCCTAAAGACAGATGCGCTTCTTTCAGATTGTCATCCAATCTTTGTGCCAGCTCGGCTGCGCCCGTTGCCTTCTGGACCCATGCGGTGTCGTGTGTCTCGTCATACATTCTAAGGCTTGCGTCAGCCAGACTCGCATACGCCAACGGGAAATTTCCGTCCCTTGCTAACGCTTGTTCGTAAAATCCGATTGCGGTCTTGACCTGGTTGAAATCTGGGTGACCACGATACGCACTGCGCCCTTTGTTATAAAGTTCGTAAGCTTCAGGATCCCCAGTGGGACGAGTCGCAGCGCGTTCCATTTCTTCGCCACTGGGGTTCAGCTCCAAGCCTTGCAGTATACGTGTGTAGATTTGATCTTCCAGGCTAAGCAGATCCCTTCTCATGCCCGGAAATCGTTGACTGAAACGGCGTCGGCCGCTAGTCACTTCATCCAAGTTCACAGTGATTTGAATCGCCTTGTCATCTCCCTGCACGGTCCCGCGCACAATCAGATTTGCGCCCAAAGAGCGCGCAATCGTCACCGGGTTACCTCGTGGATCAACACCTTCGGCTGCGCGAGCTGATGTAACCGTCACGTCCCGCAACGCCAAAAGTTTCGCGGAAAGTTCTTGATTCAAGCCTTCGGCGATGGACCCAAGCTTTGTCTGGTCGCCATCGACGCCAAAGGGAAGTACGGCCAGGTATTTACCTTCTGTGAGTGGCGGAATACCCGGTGGAGATACTCTTTTTTCAGAAGCGGCACTAAAGATTCCGCGCCGCACCGATGGCACCGCAAAAGCGAGGGCGCCTAGAATTAGAACGGCTACCCCGAAAAAGCCCATTCTCTTGCGTAGCGAGGCACTGAAACGGCCCTGTCGGTCTGTCTGAAGCACCGTACTCTTCACGCCCTTCGGGTGGCTTGAGACCGTTTGGACCTTACCCTCGGTAGGAGCCTGGATGCCATTACGCTGTTTATGGTGCGGACCGGACCGAGCGACCCTTGGTGTCTTGCCTGAGTCTGACTTGTGCAAAGCCTTCGTCGCCGACAATTTCTTGGGAGCCTTGGGGTTGCCTGCTTCTTCGGTATAAAGGTTGAACAGGTGAACTCGCACCCCGTGTTTGACCTCGGCCTCCCCGAGATCATGAAGCGAGCCATTCCAACGACTCACTTGGGCCAAGACATCCGCCACTGCCTTGGAGACGAGGATGTGGCCCGAGTCGCCGCAATCCATGACTCGCTGGGCGACATTGATGCCGCCACCGGCCACGTTACGGTTGGCGTTGATATCAGCCACCCGGTACACGGGACCGGTATGGATGCCCATCCGCAGCTTGGTTTCAGAGTCACTTCGCAGAGTGCGGCTCAGTTCCAACGCACAACGGCATGGAGCTTCCGGATCGCCAAAGAACACGAGGGCCATACCGTCGCCAGATGGAAGCGAAATCAGTTTATCGGCAGATTTCGCCCGAGCGAACTCCGACGTCCCGCGCACCGTCTTCTGGAGCTCTCCGAGCAGCTGTCGCTGATGATCCATCGGCAGCTTTGAGTAGGCCACGATGTCCATGAAGAGTACATGCGCGATTTCCAAGGGAAGAGGTCCCGAGGGTTCCGAGGCAGGGGCAGATTGGGAGGCGGCTGGGACTACAGACAACCTCTCCAAATCTACCTGCAATTCCTTTGCGGACTGGTACCGGTGTTCCGACTCTTTGTCCAAAGCTTTTTGAATTATGCTTTGCATTCCCAGAGAGACTTGGCCATTGAGTTCACGTGGCGATCGTGCGGATTGATGAAGAATGGCGTCAATTAAACGGGGGCCATGCTTTTCGGGAAACAATCGCTGGCCAGTCGCCATCTCATACAACACTGCGCCGAATGAATAGATATCGCTCCGCTCATCGGCGGACTCTCCTTGCAGTTGTTCCGGCGACATATAGGGAAGGGTTCCAGCCTCGAGGTGAGTCTCAAGGCTAGTTCGCGTGACGTCCTGGTCTGCGGGTACCATCAACCTCGCCAGCCCGAAGTCGAGGATCTTTAGCCGGCAATCGGGCGTAATGCGCAAGTTGCTGGGTTTTAAGTCTCGGTGCACCACTCCCTTGCAATGCGCCGCCTGCAACCCTTGTGCTAGTTGCACGCCCAGGCGAACAATCTCTTTCTCAAGGAATGTTCCAGCTGCAATTTTTTGGTCGAGTGTCGTGCCTGGAATGTACTCCATTACCAGGAAGTTGAGCCCATCCTGCATGTCAAAGTCATGAATGGTGGCGATATTGGGATGGTTAAGCTTGGAAAGCGCTTGGGCCTCTTCGCGAAAAGATTTAACGGCAGTGGCGTCGGCAAGCATCTCGACCGGAAGAACCTTCAGGGCTACATCGCGATCAAGCCGTTCATCGCGTGCTCGGTACACCACACCCATACCGCCCGCACCAATCTTCTCAACAATGCGATAGTGGCCTAAAGTCTGGCCGATCATGGAAGGGGAGCCTTCTGGCGTGCATCTTATGGTGCAGCTAGGAACAAGTCAATGCGCGCTGCTTCTGACTCTTCTGACTGCTTCTGACGGATTCAATTTTAGCGATACGCAGCCGTGCCCCTTGCCTCTGCGCACGAGATCATGCGAGGCATACCAAGCGTGAGATAAAATTTTTGCTCGGCGGAGTACCGAGTGTCATAAAAGTGTCATGGTTTTCGGCTCAGAACAGGACAAAACGAATCAGAACCAATCAACACCCGGTCTGCGTAAGAGGTTGACACTGCATATATAATCAGAAATTTTCAACTCCAATCAAAACAGCCCTCTGAATTCCTAAACCGTAGGTCGGGAGTTCGAACCTCCCCAGCCCCACCATTTAACTCTTTGATTTGTTAGAGCTTGCGCTTTTTCAGCTCTCGACCTGTTCGCCATCCGTTGCAAGGACGTTGCAAGTTAGCTCAAATTCACTTCGGTTGTCGGTTCGAGCTCGAAACGGTGCGTGAATACACCCCACCAACTCTCAGAAGCCTACCGGTCCAATCTTTCAATCACTTCTGATTTTCGTCCACCGTTCCGAAGCCCCGATTGCCCCCACGCTCGTGCGCTCGGACCACCAAGCCTGCAAAAACATCTCTGTACTCCGGATACAGACCTGCAAACGCAGTTAACAAGTCACGATTCTTTCGGTCTGCTTCTTTATTCTCGGCCCATGGTTCAATTTCATGGTCGATAAGCAAATACATCTTTCCGCTTATCCCGATAGGGCCCACGTTCAACACCTTGAAGGTAGATTTCCCGAAATTCCAGACGAATGGTGCCTGTCCTTCAAGATTCCCTGGCCTCTTTATCGCCCCGATTTCTTTCTCAATCTCTGGTCGAATACCGAGCTGAAAAAACGGACCGCGGTCTGCCAATTGAAGTGCAGCTGCATAAAGAATGAAAGCATTGAAAATGTGCTGCTTCTGTTGTTCCGCCTCGGCAGCCCTGCGCAAGTCATCAGCAGACTTGCCTACCATCTTTGCGGTTGCGAAGTGAACGTATTGGACGTGCCAATTCCCCTGCTCAGGAATCAACCAAACGACAAAGACCATTGTGTTATTTACGGTGTCGCCTTCAACAGTGACATGCGCCTCGCCAGGGCCAGGTTTAGCGTTTACCGCAACCCAAGTTTGTGGGCTTGAAAGATTTCCGCAGACCACTCGCTGCTCGTGGCTACCGCCTGTAACTTTTGCCACGTAAGACTCGGCCACATGCATTCCTTTAAAGGGTCCCATTGGCCTAATTCCATTTTGAAAGCTGGAAACGAACTGTTCGCGAGGAACGCTTGCCTTCGCATCAGCGGTAAATTTAGCGTAAGCGGCAGATGGGTCGGGTCCGAGTGCATCTTGAACAAACTTGAGCGCCACTTGGTTGACGGTTTCTCGGTCATTCGTGGAGATTTCTTCATTCGCTTTGCAGCTTGAAGTGAAAGGCTGGAAAGGCAACTGACAAGCCGCGACGAGCGGACTGAACACAATTGCGAACAGCGCGTAATGCCGACTGGTTTTGACGGAAAGCCTCCTGGGTCGCCTTCTACAAACGAAACGTTAACGACCAGTTCATCGTGACGCTGTTGTTGCCGGGCCGTAGACCTCGCCTGAACGTGTTTACCGGCCTCGCCAGAACGTGCGCCGACCGGCCATTCAGGTCTTGTTGGCGATAAGATTTAGGGCGTGGTCAATTGAGTATCCCACAAGAATACCGCTGTTGGTCATGGCGACCAGGTCCGTCTCGCGAGTCTGATACTGAGAAACATATCTAACCTTTTCCTCTTGCAGTCGATAAGCGCCGACTACGCCGGCGACTTTCAAATCGTTTGAACCCTGAGCATTAAAGATAATTGGTCCACCCGAGAATCCAGGGTTATTAAATCCATCGACATAGATGATTTTCGTCGGGCCGGCGAAGTCCGCTGCAGATAAAGTGCCTTGCTTCACTAATGGAAACGGATAGCCCTCCGAACTTACGAGATTCGAGATACCGAATGCGAACCCAAGAAAATAGACGTCTTGGCCTATCTGAATTCCGTCCATAGTCGGTTCGAGGGGAAGGGTGGGAGAAATGTACTCAGCCAAGGTCAAAACCGCGACGTCTGTGGCTGGCTCGTTCGGTCGGAGCACATTTACAATCAATTCCTTGTGCATGGCCTGCCGGGTCACTAAAACTCTGGCTGACATTTCCGGTAGTTCTTCAACAACATGTTTCGCGGTCACGAGATACTGCCGTTCATGCACCTCAATCGTGAAAGCTGTTCCAATCTTGTCCCCGGCTTTTATCTGAAAAACTCTCGTGAGCACGTTAGCGGTTACCGGCACTTTTATTTCCTCCTAGATTGCGCGTTTCCGACCCACGACTCGTTCTCGATTCGTTGCAAGGTCGTTGCAAGTTGGCGCACGTCGTTACTATTCCAACCGTAACTATTGCCTCGCGCGCCCACGAATACCAACTCTCCGTCCGATTACATGTAAAAGCGAAAGAAGCGACTTGGCTCGTACTGGTCCGCTTCGTCAAACTCCTTAAACACATCACCGACATTCCTTGCAAAACTAAGCGTGATTGGAACACCACAACAAAAGTCAGCGGTATTCCAATTAAGCTTCGTCAGCATCAGCAATTCGGAGCAAATCGTCTTCATGGAAGAGTCGCCGCGGGGCCGCTGTACCCAAAATGGCGATGGGATGTGATTGCCAGGATAGGTCTGCAGGTCGGGCACGAACCCCTTCGTGTAAAGATAGGCGTCACTCTCGGAGAATTCGTAGACCGCTCCTCTCGGAACGGGATACTGTCCCCACCGAACAAGACGCAGCGGAGCCTTAGTAAGCGAAACCAAGTCATACGCAATTCTCAAGCTGGACAGAGCTTCCTCGAATCCTTGAATCTCAGGCTGCGAATATCTTGAAGTCTTATGGATTACCAGACGTTCAGGATACCGTCTGCGGGCCGCGTAAAACTCCGCGAGGGATTTTTCAACAATTTTCCTTGCGGCTTCTTTGTCCAAGACCGGTGATTTCAAAATCTCGTCGAAAGGAACTTTGTCACCCCTCAGTACGACGCTATTAAAATCGTACGGGCGCCCTTTTATAATGCGTTAATCAGGTCTTGGCTTTTGCAATCAGCGATGGAAACGGCGTCGCGAAACAGATTCTTTGGTTAAACAGCCTGTGGGATCATAACGTTGAGTGAGAACTCGAACAAAGTTTGCGTTCGGATTTGGCGTCACAGGGTTCCTGATTGGCGCCACGCTATGTGCTTATACATTTTACGTGACGTCCTCACACTATAGAGGCGGCCCGCCACCGATAGCCCTTTATCTTCTCTTATGCCCTGCTTCGTTTTGCACAATGGCGCTGGACAACGCCGGAGTCGTCGGCGGACTGATCGGATGGTTCTTTATTAGCCTAATGAATGCCGCTCTTTATAGTGCCATCGGGCTAGGATTCGGAGAAAAGGCAGAGAGAAAGCAAGTTTGACGTCGGGCCGCAGCGTCTGCCAGTACAGCTTCCACTTGGTCGCGTTACCCGGACATTTCCCCGCCCAGTTTTCGCACAGATTCCATTTCTCCGGTAAGTGCTGCCAGCTCAACCGGTCGGTGCAACACCATCTAATCAGTTGATCCGACAATGCTTCTCCAGGAGAACCGATCTGTTTGGCTGTACTCCGTCAAAACCTAGTCAGGGAAGTGTTCTCGCTAATCTGACCTTAGCGAGCGCTTTTAGCCTTTGTTTTCAATGTAAGTTGGGTTCGAGCTGAGTGTTGCGTCCACCCATTGAGACCACCGCGTTAATCAGGGTATATAGGCAGACGTCCACATCCAGAGGCCCGTTGCCTCCGAGTTTGCCTCCGGTCGTGAAAACGAAATGCTCCTCGCGTTCGAGCCCAAGAAGTCTGGTCGGTGGCGGAATGTAGAGTCCGTACCAGTCGGTATCGTCGGTCGCGCCCAGTTTTGCACCGTGCGCTTGCGAGCCACCGATACACGCCATGATTAGGTTCTCTTGATGAACGAATCCGTATTGGGCGAAGTCGGGTTTCACTTTGCGTTCCTTGGCACCGTCAATGTACTGCACTGCCGTTGGGAGAGCACAAATCCACATATCCGATGGGCAATGCTTCTCTCCAAGTCCGGGCTAACATCTCCCCTATCGAGGTCCAATTATTTTGCCATCTGCAAATACGCAGTCGCGCCCACTAGTTTTTCCATTTGCTTAATTTGCGATACGAAAGAATCTATTGCAGCGGCTTGGACCGGAATACGGAGTGCGACAGATTCGAGTTCGCCCAGACCTTTGCAGGCGTCACCTCTGAGTTTCACCTCTACCGCCGCATTTCCCTGCGAATCCGTGCAGCAGAAATGCATCCGAATCCCGCCGTCCGCATGGTCGGGATTAAAAGTGCCAAGCTCGAAGTCGCGAGAATCTTTTGTGTGCGATGGGAATCCGCTCAAACCTTGCGCCAACTCGGAGAGTTTGTCGTGGCTCAGATAGATTTCGGCATGACCAGAGGAACTGGTCGCGCTGGCCGAGAAAGATCGCAGTAAGTCCGGCGGTTTGCCGAGAGAAGGACACTATTATTCGGACACGAATTACATTCTTCTCGGGATGATCGTGGAACGCACCTCACAGCTGTCGTACAAGGAATATGTCCGGCAGACCGTGCTTCAGCCGCTCGGGATGCAGTCTACTTATTTTTATTCCGATTACCTCGGAAAGAATGCGCACCCGCCGGTGCCTACAGTGCAAGGCTATCTACGTTCCACCAAAGATTTGTGCGCCGTGATCGAGCCAAACGCCATGTTCAAGGTTGAAAGATCATGTAACCGCGGCCGAGGCCGTGGTGATCACCGAACGTGGTGTCAAAGCTGGCTTTGAGTTGGTCCCGGTAGAACACAAGTGCATCTTCGAACGAGTCGCTGGTTTTTCCAAATGGAGCTTTGGTCATGGGGACGTGCATTAGCTTCAGCGAGCCGCTGTTGTCGTCGTAGTCAGCGTAGGTTCCGGCCGGGGCTCCGATCGCGGGATGACCGGAGGCGGTAGCAAGCTTTTGCATGAAGGTTTGCTGGTTGGCATCGTTGAGGATTTTTTGGACTTTCGCGGGATCGACGGTGACTTTCCGGACGGAATCTTTGGAACCAAGGCCGAGAGCGGTACGAAAGTCGTTCTCGGTGCCCCAATCCGAATCGAAATTTACACTGATTGACTTGCCCGACGCGATGTCCTTGCGATTCGCGGCGACCTGGTGAGCAAACTGGCGAACGAAGCCCTGCTGAAAGTTGCATCCCCACACGAAGCTTCGGGCATTTGCTGCAAAGGCCTGGCTGAAAACACCGGGGTCAATAACGGGTTTCTGGAAGTCCTTGGCGGAACGCGCATCTTTGTCAAGCGGATGCCGAGCGGACTGGAATGGATTGTCGAGGCTGTTCACGAGGATGGGGCCGCCGCTGTATCCGCTGGAAGAGATATTGAACGCGTGAGAGAAAAAGTGCAGCTCGAGGAGCGCCGCATTCCTGCCGGCAGCCGCAAACCCCGAAACGTAATTGTAAACGTCGGTAATCGACATGGTCGGCGACGTTACTTTTTTCATCGCGCTGAGATAATCGGTGAGCTTGATGCTCTTGCCGGGCGAGATCTTGTTGACGCCATCGAAGTAGGCGAGCTGCGGCTTCTTGGAGTAACTGCTGCGAATGGGATCGATGGATGCGGCCATGACCTGGGCGGCAGCGGGCGCGCTCCAGTCAATGCCTGACAGATCTCGATAGTCTTCGGCGACAGGTATGGAGAATTGCTGCACCACGGTGGTTTTAGCCTTGCCAGCGGAAGCCAAGGTGACATCTTCGAGCGTGCCGAGAAGAAAATCGAACAGCGTAACTTTGACGATGGGATTGGTGGTAAGGCGATTCACCGCCAGCCGCAGGCAGTATTCGCGCCAGTCGCCTGGAGAAAGCGGCCGCGCTCGCTGCCAAAGGCTGCCTGATTGGGCAAACTTGGGATAATTCAGGCCGCAAACGAGGATGATTTCTGGTGTTACTTTTGGCGCCGTCTTTTTTTCCCTGTCCGACACCGGCCATTCAAGCTCCGACTCTGATTCCACTGATTCGTTGCCGTCGTAAAATGCTTCGAACTCGCGGTCTTCGGGTTCCTCGGATTCGGCGCGGCCAAGCCAAATGGAGGGTAGTTCTTCGGAGTCTTCCGCCGGGGACAAGGCTTCCGCTTCCGCTTCCGCTTCCGCTTCCGCTTCTTTCTGCTGCGTACCCATCCAGGACGCAAGTTGACGGCAGAATTCGCGCGTTACGCGGACGACTCTGTTCGTCGTGCCCCGGGCAACAACAACGCCGACCAAAATGAACTTGCCCTCGCGCTGGATCCACACCGGTGAGCCGCTCTGGCCTTCTGTGACGTCTGCCGTGTAAGTCATGGTGCGGTCTTTTTCACCTACGTACGCGAGGAGACCGGAAAAACACCACATCGCGCCCGTGCCCTTGCTCTTGGGGTAGCCGGCGGTGTAGGCGGTCTGAGTTACCAGACTTGTTGGGTCGACTCGGACCAGCACGGTTCCGGCGCCGCAATCCGAACTTCCCCAGAAGCACAACTTGTCGTCTTGGAGTTCGCCAAACTTGCTTTGTCCTACGGGGCGGCTGAGAGTGATGAGCGCATAGTCGTAATCGGTTTTGTTGGGGCCGTATAAAGAGGGAACCTGCGGCTTGCCTGACCTCACGAACCGGCCGAGATCCTTGCCGCCGTCGAGCGCAATCGTGACTTCCAGATCGTACTGAACGGGATCGCGGATGACGTCGTAGACCACATGCGCGGCGGTGAGCACGTGGCGATCGGAGATTAGGACGCCTGATCCGCCAGATTCATATTTGCCATTTCTTAGAATCGATACTTTGCAGATCCAACGAAATGGTATTGCAAACGAATCGGCAACTCTCTTTTTGATTGGTGCGTCTCGCCATTCGTATTCTGATTCCGATTGCTCGTCGCCAGCGAGATTTTCTTGCAGCCAGGGCGCAGATTCGCCGGTCAAATCGGCGTGCTCCGTTTCTGCAGAGTATTCAGACGGTGAAGACTCCGCCGTCTCCGACAGCTCGGTTTGCTCGAGTTCGTTGGCGGATTCCTGGAATTCACCGATAGACTGTTGGGTTTCTTGTTCGCTGTAAATATCGAGAAAAGGCCCGACTCTTTTGCCCGTCTCCTTGTTCTCGAAAGGAATGATGTGTTCGCCAACCATGAGGTCGGGGGATTTGCTTTTGTTGGAGTTCGCAACTTTTTCCCATTGAGTAATGAAGTTTGAGACTGGCCAAGATGCGACCGTGGATTCGGGAACGCCAAGATCATGAGCCCACAAGTGTTGTCGAAAACCTTTCACCGCTTCGGGGTCATCGAGCATCACATTGATCTGGGTATCGAGGAAAAAGTCGCGTGGGTTCGCATTGGCCGAGCCCATGGACAGCGCGCGGTCATCGACCATAATGAGCTTCGAGTGGATCAGCGACGAGGCGCTCGTGTAGACGCGCAGCCGGGTCTGCGGGAGAATGCCCTTGGACAACCGTGAAAAAAACTCGTGACGGAGGGCGAGCATATTGTCCCTGAGGGGATTCTTTGGGTCGTCGGTGACGGTGGAAACCACGATGATGACGATTAGATCCGGTTGTGCCTGGGTTTGTTTTATGATCGCGTCGGCCAACCCGACTTCGTGGAAGTACTGGTTTTCCATGAAGAGGTAGCGAGTGGCGCAACCAATCAACAGAAAGTATCCCTGCCAGATGTCATTGCGTCTGAAATCAGGAGGATTTGGACTGACCGAGACTGTCCTGAGCATTTGCAATTTTTGTTTGTTCTTGGCAGAGGCTGTATCCGACGGATCGACCGCAGCCTGCGTCAGATTCTCAAGATCTTTCTTAGTAGGTGGCTGCGACGCGCTGGATTTATCTTTTTCGCGATTCCAACGAAGCACAAACTCCCGCTCGACATCTCGAGCGATGAGCCCCTCGAGCTTGGCGTGGACATCATGCCAAACGAATGCCTTCTTAGGGTCGGGAATGCGACTGAAGGAAATGTCGAGGCCGCCACAATACGCGATCACCGTTTCGCCTTTGATCGCAACGACGATTTTTTGATGGTGGCATGCAGCCAGATGTGTCGGATGTCGGCTGAAAATGTATTTCCAATTACTGCGCGCCGACGCGGGCAGCCCAGAGATGACGGCATCAAGAGGTTTCAAATCCGTCTGGAAGGCTGCGGCAGCAGGTGGGAGGTCCGAGATAATTACGCGGATTTTGACTCCTTCTATCGCCTTCTTCCTCAACAGGTCCGCCCAAGTTGCGCCCGACCCGCTAGCGTTCAACAACGTCCCGGTCGGAAAGAATTGCCAATTTGCAATAAACAGCGAATCACCCGCTCGCAGTGATTCGACGGATTGCCGCATGCTGTCGAACGCTTCGATCTGAGGCGTACCCGAAGTTCTCCCATTCACCATCAGGGTGATGAGGCCTGTTGTGGACCTGTCTATGTATTGTTCGTAGTCGGTGCTTGGGTTATCGGGAAGAAACACGGCGCAAGCGGAGGAGGGATTCAGGCGCCGGTTCGCAATCGTCCAGTAGAGGTCCCGCTCCGCACGGAGTCTGGCGAAATCAGGTTCATCGGGTTTGATCGGCTGGCCAGCGGCGTGTACGATACGGTCGCGATGCTGCATGAAAAAAATCAGATCCGCAAGGTCGTCAACGCTCTTGGTGCCAGATGCAATTGCCTTGGTCACCGCGTCACGCCAAGCGGCGCTGTTGGTTTTGGAAAACTGTTCCCGCACGGTTTTCGAAAGATGATCGATTCGAAATTCGCCCTCTTGGTGCGGAATCTCGAAGGTTTCAAAACTCTGACTTTCTGTGTCGCCTGGCTGCCCTAGTTCGAACGCAAGCGAGCGCGTTGAGGAAAGCGTAGGGTCTCCCGCCCGTTCGGTTTCGTCCGGGCTCTGCACCTCGCTCTGCTCCGCAGCTTCCCGGGACAGGCGCGAGACCGCCCGCAGGAATACGGGGATGGAAATTTCCAGACCGTTTACGCGAACTGAGCGGCGGGCAGCCTTTCCCAAAAGGCTCGCGAATGTAGCCTGCCGCATCTCCGGAGAATCGAGAAGTTCCTGCAGCGCAAGGGCGGCGGGGACGTGACCGAGAACCGAGGAGATCTCGCCAGCGTCGAGATTCGCATGCTCGGGAGACAGGGCAGAGCGGATCGACGCGTAGGGATCGAAATCGAGCGAATCACGCCCTCCTTTTTCTTCTGGTTGGCTCATCGAACGGCCTCAATCGTGCTTGCCATACAAGTTGCTTTCTACAGCTGCGTCACAAGCGGACACACCTCGAGACACACGAGGAGAACGCATTGCTACCTGGTTTCGTAGGCTCCGGCTAATGCGTTGGGAACGGCGGCTTTCCGCGCTTTTTCAGTTCCGCATTTGCCGGGACGACGACAGCATTCACGCCCGCGTTGTCGCCAAAGGCGTGCGAAAGCGTCCGCAGCCAAAACCTTCCGCTGAATCTGATGTGCTGGCCGTCCGGCATTGTAAAAGGCTTTGGGTTCTGCTCTAAGCCCAGAACGGTCTTCACTGCATTCTGCAAGCCAGTCAACTGCCCTGTCCGCCAGGCTTGCTGCGAAGCAGTGGGTTGTGGATTGCTGGGCAGATGTGGAGTCGGCACCTTCACGGCGGGCCATTTTGACATGCCAATCCTGTCCAGCGAGTCGCTGGAATACTGGTCGGCCATGTCCTGGATAGCATCCGCCGCGCCTTGGATCTGTCCGTTGGTATTGGCCAGCTCGTCCGCAGAGGCCCACGTCAACGGTAGAGCCACTATGCCTCCGACAACGGTTGCGACCAAGCTAGCGGGTCCGCTGACCGCGGCCAGTCTGGAAAGCTCAAAAATATCAGCGACGGCATCCAGTATGGAGAGACCAGCGTTAACTGAATCGATTACATCGTGAACGGTTTGGAACCAAGTGGAATTGTTGAAAGGCACATCCACTCCGATTGGGGGCGGTGGCGGAGCACCGCGGTTCCAAGCATTGATGATAACCGCGCGCCAGAGTTCAGATTCCACATAGTCGGCGGTTCCGCCAGCGAGGTTCGCTTTTTTGAACTCCAGCGCCATCTCCTTGCCGAACGAAATTTCTTTTGTGATGGTAAACTTCTTACCGAAATGGACTTGGAGATAACTCACTACAGCATGCATTCGTGCTTCGCCAAGTTTCTTGTCGAATTCTGCGGTGCCCGTTGTGCTGGCCAGTCCCAAAAGTTTGATGGAACCGCCATCGCGGAGTACAGGTCCGATGGCTGAATTCAGAAGATCGATGTGGGCACGTTTCAGTTTTGCTTGATTCTTGTCGAAGTCATATAGCCAAGCCCGGACCACAAGTGTAGTGGGATCAATCTTGATGAAATACTTGCCGCCGCGTTGTACCGCCGCGGACCGCTCGCTTTCGCTATATGCGGTCACTGAGGGATTCTCGCCAAGCTCAGCTTCGCTTTGTTGTGCAACCTCATTGCTTAGCCGCGATATGAGCCGCAAGTAGGCGGGGATGGAGATGTCGGCGCCGTGGACGCGCACGGTGCGGCGCGCGGCCTTGCCAAGAAAACTTGCCAGAGTGGCTTGGCGCATTTCCGGAGAGTTCACCATCTGGTGAAGGACCAGGGTGGCGGGCATACGGCCAAGGACCACACTGATCTCATTCGCGTCCAGATTTTCGTGCTCGGGAGCCAAGGCAGAACGAATACCGACGTAGGGATCAATCTCGAGAGAATTCGCCGGCTGTGAAGTTCCCGTAGCTTCGCCAGGTACGCTTCGCTTTGTGTCCGCCGCGTCAAACGATTCTGTTTGGATTGTTGTCTCGGACTCTGGAGCGGCTCTCCATTCTGACTCTAGGATCGCCGTGTCCGGCTGCTCGAACATCGTTTCCGTTTCCGTGGCTGCCTCCTGAGCACTGCCCAGAAGGAAAGGGCCCTCGTACGTTTCGTAATTTTCGCGAGACGATGGCGCCATACGTACAGCTGGAGAATCTTCTCCGAGCCGAGCGTCATATTCTTGCCATTCCTGAAGATTTCCTTCGATCATCGAGGACCTTCCCTTCCGTCAAGGAGGCATGCCATGCCGGGAAGCTTTGTATTGCAACCTCCTCGCCCATTTTGCTTTTGTCGCCCGATGCGAGCGCTCTGCACCGGAGATCTATTGTCCTACGGCTGTGTGTCCGTTCGGACGTCCGCTCGCCAAGCGTGGATGTGCATGAGCCTGCGGACTCGGCCGCCTCGGCGCAGGCAATGGCGACGTCGTGGCCCGTTGCACCTGCGAGACCGCCAAGGATTTCAGGTCACGCCCAGTTGCCAGCGTGTATTGATCGATTACGGTCTCCGCATTCCTGGCGGGAAAATTGGGAGCGATCTGCGAATAAAGGGCCTTCGCTCCAGTGGGGTCGTTGAAAGCACCAGTCTCGATCGAATGCATGAGTATTGAGAATGGCCCTGCGAGATCGAAGAATGGCTTTGACTTGGGATGCGCGGTCATGCCTACACGTTCGGCCATTTTTTGAAGTCTCATTTCCGCGCTGGAAGCACTGGCCTTCAAATCGATCACGGCGGGTGAGTCAAAGAGGACCGCGAGATGCATGAAGGAAATGATTGCGACTGCTCGATACTCCTCGCGCGAAAGGTTGCCGTTGATGCGCCGCGTGGCCATCATGTCGTAAAGGCGTCGCGCCAGGGTTGCAATGTTTGTCGGGTCCGTGTCGTTTGCTCCGCTGGTGTTCTTGGCGTTCACGATTCCGCGCCACACCTCGCGGCCGAATGCTTCGAACGTCGGGATAAAGTCGCGGTTCGCAGCGACAGGCTTCTGATAGGGATGACGGCTGGCAACGTCGGCTGCGTGGGCCAGGTCTATCCCGAACAGCCAATAATAGGTGGTCAAGCGGTCCGCCATTTCATCGCGCCGTAAACGGCTCGACGTTGTAAAGACCATCGACGGCATAGCGTCGCCAAAGATCAGGTATTCGACGTTTCGCCAGAAGAGCTGGCTTGCCGGGCTCGGGGTTTCGAGCTGTTCGGTGAACATGTAGGTTTCCAAGACTTTGCTGAAGATTTCAAAGATTCTTGTATTCTCGATGACATACGCATAGATCAAATGGTCCCAATTCGTCGGGTGCATCAGTGTGCCCGGGCCGCCAGGCGACCCGTCCCACGTGTTCAAAATTCCGGGTTGCTTGATTGGAGGCGTGAATGTGGGGGGTGGCAGTAATGCAGTCGGGGGAGAAGTGGACCAATCGTATCCAGTAAAAAAGGTAGCGTTCAGAATTGGATAGGCCACCTGCGGCGACCACGGAATGAACGGATAATTTGTCTGGGAACTTGCGGCATTGTTGCGGTTTTGCCAGACCGTCTCGACGAGCGCTGATATCTGTAAGGGATGATAGACGAACAGGCTATTAATATTAGCCATAACCGCCGCAGTAAGATTCCCACCCGGATGACCTGGAGTTACGAGTTGACGAAACATTTTCAGTCTCCTTGCCTTCTACCGGCACCAGCCGCAGAGGCGGTGCTGTTAGTTTGTTGAGGTTTAGGATTTGGGTTTGGAGGGGGAGGAGGAAAGGGACGACTATAGTTACCCTTGTCTAGCAAGCCCTCCGGACCGCGCAGGCTCTGATGCAGACGGTTAAGGTTGGCTAGAATTTTCTTCTCGTCGACATCAGGGAAGCCCAGATACTGGGCGAACTCGTCCTGAAGTGCCTGGACAGCAGGATCCGGCTTCTCGACTATAACAATCTCTTTTACTTCTTCGTCGTTTTCCATTGGTCGCTTCCCTTTCCTTTTCATAAATTGTGCTCTCTTATGCTGCCCTGGCCGTCATGCTACCGAGCTTGATCATCCATTCTTCCTGTTGCTTCAAGACTTCGGGCCCTTTCTCCGGTTCGGTGGCGTATCGGAGCCCGGTGAGCGCTGTAAGCCGAACGCACTCGGTCCAGATCCAGTGACTAGAAGTGAATGCCGAGCCACCGGCCTTGCGCTCGAGTTCACGCAGGGCGGCGGGAGCGGCCCGTTGCGGATCCACTAGCTCGGCTAACGTTTTTCCTCGAAAACATTGCATCGGCGTAAGCAGAGCCGTGTCAACGATGCGAGGCAGTAACGGGAGGACGGAATTCACGATCGACTCCGAAAGCGGAGGAGCTTGCCGGAGCGGGTAGAATTGCTGCCAAGCCTTTGCCAACTCATCCCAAGGCCCCATGCCATAAAAGCGGCGGCACATCTCCACGCCGAGCAAGACCCGCAGGTAACTGATCGGGTGAGGGTCGCCGAGCAGAAAGCGGAACACTTCAGTGCCACGACCTGCCACAACATCGGATAGAGCGACTACGGCGGAATAACCGCTGTAAGCGAAGGCAAAACTATCCGCGGCCATTTCGGTTGACCAGCTGGCGATGGTCTCTACGGTCTCGCTTGCTGCACCGGCAAGCTGTTTGCGGATTCCATCTGCGAATGCTTCGTTCCAACCGGTCATCCCGGCAAACTGATGACCACACTCGTGAAAGAGCGAGGTTGTTCTAAACCGGTTGTGGTAGGTCAGTCTGACCGCAGCGATGGGGCTGAGCGAACCATCCCAGAGTTTGGTGCCGATGCGCAAGATCGAAGCGCCAATGCCGGTGGTGAAATAGGTCATAATCGGCGGCGCTTTGATGGCCAGTGGCCCCAGAGCGCCGTGAACGGTGCGTTCTGCCATCACGTCGCAGGCGCGAAGCTGAAGACTGACTTCGGGATTGGCGCGCGCACGGACTGCAGCGACGTAGAAATCGACGAGTAGTTCGGTTTGCAGGTAGCGCTTCTTGAGGAGCGCCACCTGTTCCGCCAGGCGCTCGAGCTCTCCATGAGTGTGCACTGCGTTGAACGCCGCCCGGACCGCCACCGCTTCACGCTTCAGTTGGTCGCGTGCGTCCTTCAGTCCGGCGCGCAGAGTGACGCCCACGTACCGTTCGAGGCTAGCCCAAGCCTCGGGGGAAGCGGTGGCCTCAAAGTCGTCGAGGCGTTCCGCGGCGCCTTCCCAATGATTCAGTTGACGCAACACTTGGGAGCGAAGCCCAGCGTTTACTCGGTCCGAAATGGCCATGACTTGAGCGCTCATCGATTCATCCGTGCAATTGTTTAACGGCGTAGCCCGTATGTTGAGTAACGTGGAAGGCCGGCGTTCCCTTGGGCCATCCACCATGGGAAAACTCTTTAGGAATCTTTCCATGAGAGAGTTCTCGCAGAACTTCCATTCCCGGGATGTGCGTCATAGTAATTTTCAGCGTGACTCCCTCGTGATGCGAAGCGCAGGCGCGCTTGAATTCTTCGGCGTTGCGTTGAAAATACTGGACTAGTTGTGATTGAGCCCACTCGCCAAGCTTGGCGCCAAGATGATGACCGGCATGCTTGAGCCAGTGCGGGGCCGTCTGGTTGAGGTTCGGCTTATCGCTGACGACGTGGATGCGTTGAGAGAGATGATGGTGAGTGCCGGCAGTTTTGAGGGACTCGATCGTCCGGCGGAGTAGCGGCTTCAGGTGAGCAAATGCCGCGGCAACATTGTTGGCTTTTCCAAGGTCGGCTGAAACACGCTGGCAGAGTGGTTCGCTGAGATAGAGCCAGAGCCGGATCTCGCCTCGCAACAAATTAATGAGAATTTCAGAATGGACGTGGCGATGGCGGTGATGATGACGGCCGTGAGGCGCCTCGATTCGATAGAGCCTTTGGTTCACGTGAAGCTTTTCCGGATGCGAGAGATAAACTCCAGGAGTAGGACGTCTGCCAAGACCTGCGTTCGGGCCAAGCAACGCGCCAGCAGCTTGCGGCGTTAGCGGATGTAGCTGAGAAGACGGGAATCCTTCAGCGCGGGCGATCGTGCTGGCGCGAGTGCCAGGAAGAGCCTGGTACAAAGTGACATGCCCTTTATATGGATGGCCGCCCTGATGGCCGTACTGATCTCGCAAGTGATCATGCAATGTGGTATGTCCGAAAGTGTCGATATTTCTCGCAACTCGAGAGGGAATTTCTACTGGAAGCGTGTCGCTATATTTTGCGTATCGCTTGCGGTCCGATTTTGCCGGCATGCGGGTCCACATACCGTGATGTTCGAAACTCTCACGGAGCTCTGGCTTGATGATCGAATTTGGAAAGTAGGACGACGCTGCGTTTTCGAATGCCTCATGCACCGCGTCAGTCAACAAAGCTTCGTTCTCGAGAACGTGGGGAGGAAGTTCCGCGACTGCGTTGACGGTTTCCTCTATAGTTGCCGCCAGTGCTTCGGCTGCTATCGCACGGGGCTCTGGATAGTTCGTTTCCAGGCCGAAGATCCGAAGTCCGGCATCGGCGATGGCCGGCGACAATAGTCCGGCGGCACTCTGCCCGATAAGTGGCTTGATTAGCCCCGAAAGCATGCGCCCGAGAAAGCTTACAAGCTTTGGGCGGCCAAGTATGGTGATGGCCGTTTTCGCTGCGGGCCAGAGTGCTGCGGGAACGAATTGCTCCATGACTGGTTGGGGATTTTCGCCAGACTGCAATCGAGAGAGCTCCTTGACCAGCTGAGTGCGGGCATTGTCCAAGGCTTGAAGTGGAGACGAAGTGGCTTCACTTTCTCCGTAGGTGGACACCAGATGATCGATTTCTCCCTGGTCGCTCGTGAACAACAGCTGTGCCGCGTGCACGTCGAACTCCGCCTCCAAATGCGCCGCATCTGCTGAGGCCGGAAGCGCCTCCGCCTCAGTCTGTTCGTGTCCTTCGATTTCTCCTTCGTGCGTTTCGCCGATTGCTTTGAACAGCTTGTCCGAGAGTTGCTGCGCGAGCGGACGCAGAGTTGGAGGAAGTTGTCCGAGGGCGAACTTAACCACGTGCTGGAGTAAAAACTTGCCTAGCGCTTTTAAGGGTGCCAGCAAAGGCCCAAGCGCAAGCTTTCCGATGGCCGCCAATCCTTTGCCCGCAAGGTTTATGGCGCCGGTAACTCCTTTTTTGGCGAGGTTCACTGCTCCTGAGACCAAGTGGCGGGCCTTTCGGATCAGGCCTCCCAGGAATTGTTCGGAAGCCGGCGACATTGGCGTTTCACTGGGCATCACTTCGTTGGAGATACGGTCAAGCTCCGTGTCTGTCAGCGACTCGGCTTCGTAACCTTCAAGACGTTCGAAGAAACGGTCGAGCATTGCTTCGGCTTGGGCAGCCAGCGGAGCGAAGTGATCGTTGAGCAACCGTTCCGTCGCCAGGTCGCGAGTTTCCCTATCGCCATACACGCCAGACAGTTGGTCCCGGTGCGCTTCGAGCGCCTCGTCAGCGAGTTGCTCTAGAGCTTCACGGAAAAGAGTATCTTTCAGGTTCGCAGTAATTTCACTGAACTCGGCGACTTCGGGCGCGGCGGCCTCCGACTCGCTTGCTTCTGTAGCCTCACCAGGAAGGAAGGGCGTAACGAACTCTGTGTCGCCGGTAAGGGCTTCGCCGAACGACGATTCGTGAAAGGGCTCCTCCTGCTCGCGCAGAGTCGGATCGACGAACGGCGTTTCGGCAAACGCTTCTTCGACGCGCGTTTCTGGTTCCACTGAATATGCATTCTGAGCTGTATATGGCATGTGTCACCTTTTATGTGCCGTTGCCGAGCGCTGGCTTGCGGTCTAAATCCGCGGGCCGCACAGAAGTCACAACTTTAGCTTCGACAAGGCAGGGATATCGGTTCGCGTCTCAAGAGGTTCGTCCGCGGCTCAACGTCATTCTGTGTTGCTGTTTCGCGATCCGCCGTCTGACAGAACTCTGGCGCAGCCCGAAGTACTATTGAACGTCTCGCGTATTCGGGATTAAGCTCCCGCAAATTCGATGCCGCGCCTCTATCCCGACTGCCCAGGGTGCTCATGACCGAGCCTCAGTTGGGTCCACGTGCCCGACTCATCGATCGGAGGAACCATACTTGAACTTATGAAACGCTAAACGTAAACACTTCACTATTTCTGCAAGCGCACATTGCCACTACCCCCAGAAAGTGTCTGTGCGCAATCGCACAGACGTGAACCAAAAAGAAGACCAAAAGTAAGAGCAAGAGCGGTGTACGATGTCCCACAATTCCCAAAATGAAGATCATTCCCAAAACTTTCTTTTGTCGAGCCTTTCCGCTGAGGACTACGCGCGGTTGGTACCTCATCTACATGGTGTTAAAGTTTGTCTGGGAGATGTGATCAACCAGGGCACTGGAGACTTCGGTTTCGCTTATTTCCCGACAACGTGTGTGGTCTCCTTAATTTGCGATATGGAAGAAGGAACCACAGCTGAAGTGGCGCTGACCGGAAATGATGGGGTAGTCGGCACATCTCTTTTCCTGGGAGGAAATCCAACTACAAATCGCGCCGTAGTGGGCATCGCGGGCCACGCCTTGCGGATGGAGGCTAGGATTCTCAGGGATCACTTCATGCGCGGCGGTGCGTTTCAGCGCATGCTTCTGCGATACACCAGCACACTGATCACCCAGATCTCCTTGACTGCTGCCTGCAATCGCAAACATACGCTGGAAAAACGCCTGTGCCGATGGCTGCTTTTGCTTCGAGACCGCGTGGCTTCAGACGAATTGGTAATGACGCAGGAGTTTATCGCCAACATGCTAGGAGGACGCCGGGAAACGGTCACGGTCGCGGCTGGGCGCCTTCAAGATGCTGGGCTTATCCAATACACTCGGGGCCGGCTTCGAATCGTTGACAGAAAACGTCTCGAGGAAGCAGGCTGCGGCTGCTACAAGGCCGTTCGCGAAGAGTGCAATTTCTTGCTCACTCCCGGCGCGGAAACATATCTTAATGTGTGCGCCAAGGCGCGTGCACAACTCGAGTAAGCAGTGCCCTGAGCTGGTTGAAGTTGTCAGGCACGGTAACATGGATATTCCCCGTTAGTTCTTCCTCTGCTCCTTCCGGAAGAGTAGCGAGTGAAAAAATCACGACGGGTATCTCCTGGCCTAGGCCGCCTCTGGAGCGTATTCTCAATGCTGTCGACACCACATATTCCGCGGACCCGGCCAAAGATATCAGGATCAAATCCGGACGGTTCCGTCGTATTTTGTCAACAGCTTCATCCTCATCTCTTGCTGGGTCAACGCAATAGCCATCATGTTTCAACAACTCTCTTATTGAATCGCGCGTTTCTTGAGCGTCTTCTACAATTACGATTCTCCAGCTACGCGCGGTTCCCGCGATCATCGCCTCGGGCGCTCCCCTGCCCCTTGTTTCGAATATCCGATTGAAAGACGGATTTCAGTGCGCCAGAGCACATTTAGCGGCACCTTCGGGCCAAGGATGGGCAATGGAGCGTAGTGCCGCCAAGTCAACTTTGCCGCAGATGGTATAGCTCGGCGATTGCCGCAAGACTGGCCCTACGACAATGGCGACAACCCGTCGTTCTACAGTCGGTGTAAATTTGGAATCCAGCTATCATGGGGAGTTTGCAGGCAAGATGTCCGCAACCTACTTTCACCGGGCGACATGGTTGTGTTTTTCTCGTTCCAAAAACTCGGTGGCACCGGGGAATTTGAATATCGGTTGTGTGCACTCGCCACGGTCGAACGCAAAGTGAGGCAATCTGATCTTTGGAACGATACGAAGCTGCGGACTTTTACCAAGTATTTCAACCTGCTGATAAAACCCTCAAAATTCATCCGCGGAGCATGGGAACATTTTGAGCCTAGCTTGGAGGCGCCAGCGTCTCCACGATGATTGGCTCTGGAGGATCGCCGATCACGGAGGATTCCGAAAGAAAGATTTCGAAACGCTTCAGGATAGAGGCGTGCTCGAACCAGGATCAACCATTCGAGGATGTTCCATCGAGATCGCGCAGAGCTACGTACTTTTCTCCTCTGAGCCCTCGAAGACTTGTGTGTTGTCTGGCCTCCTGTTGTGGCTCGGCATTCAAAAGGAAAACCAGCGGAAGAATGGAACCAAGACAAATTCAGTAAGGCTGTAAGACGGCTAACGCTCGAAGTCGCGGAACGTGCCAGCGGTCGAAAGAGATCGCTTAGAATCAAGAATTCCCAGCGCGCTCATCGCCATGTCGTGTTCGAATTACCTTTACCCGACGCAGAGTCCTGGCGAACTGCATTTCTTGACTTGCTTAAAGGCCGATGATCTATCGGATCGTCGAGTGTCATAAAAGTGTCATGGTTTTTGGCTCAAAACCGGGCAGAACGAATCAGAACCAATCAACACAAGGTCTGCGTAAGAGGTTGACACTGCATATATAATCGAAAGTTTTCAACTCCAATCAAAACAGCCCTCTGAATTCCTAAACCGTAGGTCGGGAGTTCGAGCCTCCCCAGCCCCACCATTCAACTCTTTGATTTACCAGAAGTTGCGCGTTTTCAGCTCACCAGCCCTGCGAAATCCGTTGCAAGGTCGTTGCAAGTTAGCGCAAATTCGCGTTGGGTCGATAACCTTATTCACATGTCCTTCCGCTCAAGGATTAAACCACATCTGAAGCACCCGGCGGCTGACTGGACACGGACTGTCGTTTGTTGGGCAAGCGCGCTTAAGCGTTTTGTGGCCCGGCCTCTGCCGCACAAGTACAATCAGCTGATGTCCAGCAATCCAGAATTCGATGCCCGGATTGTACAAACGCCGCTTCAAGGGCTCCTCAGAAACATTGATAGTGAACTTGTTCGCCGTCTGAGGCAGGCGGCTGCGTCACGCGATTCAGAAGCGGAGCGCAGACTGTCGCTCTTCTTGACGATGATGCGCTTAACCAAAAACTGCTACGAAGCGGTGAGTTTCATTTGCTCGGATTCAGACAATAACCCAAAACGTAAGCGGGAGTTTGTCTTAATACTTCCGCCCACCAAATCATGCGGCAAGCCAAGGAATCGGCACGTCTATAAATTTCCGGCGCGCCGGGTGCACGACCGGAATTAAAGCCTCAGTACGCGCTCATAGCCCGTAAGTACCATTGCGCCGTCTGGGTGCGAGGATAAAATCGGAAACACAAGTTAGGCAGGCGGTATTGAAGAGCTGCGCAACTAAAATTTCATAGCGGGTTTTTTAATAGTTCAAGCGACCAAAAATCCCGGCTAGGCTTGAAATCGCGAAAACCAAAGTGTAGATTCCAGGCTTCGGCGAACAGAGCATTTCGGCAATTTCTAATGGGTGATGACCTCACCCTCGTTTGAGAAATCTGATTCTCTTCATCGCAGGGCGAGTGTCCAAGAAGCAAGGCGGCACGAAAGCAGGACGGAAGCTCGCTTCGAGTGCCGCTGCTTAAGCTTCGAAATAAACTTCTTGCCAAACTGATGGGGGTTCCATGCGTTTGCTCTCTGTGTTCACCTTGCTTGCTGCCTGCTTTGTTTGTACCTCGGGTAGCGTTGGCTCAAAGAGCGCCGCCGAGCAACCAGATATCAGCAGGTCCGGCAGCAAGTTCTTGGAAATCTGTTCTGATATAGACAATCAACCGAACGGAGACCCCATACGCGTCCACAACGATGCCGCCTGTCTGGGTTGGGTTCAAGGTTTCAGCGATGGCTTCACTGTGCACGATGAGCTGCTAGGCGTGCCGGAAAAGGACAGGATGGTCTGCATGCCCCGCGCAGTTACCACCGTTCAAATCATTCGCGTAATTAGGAAATACATCGCTGACAATCCTGAGAAAGCGCATCGCGCAACTCGTTACGTCGCTTCACTAGCGTTGGCAGGTACGTTTTCGTGCAAACCAAGAAAGTAGGACGCCTTTCCTTAGTCGCGCGAACGCACGAGATACGATTTTTTGTTTAGCGGAGTCTTGAGTGTCATAAAAGTGTCATGGTTCTCGGTTCAGAACTAGGCAAAACGAATCAGAACAAATCAACACCCATTTTCCGCAACAGTAAAAATACATTGACGATCACCGTTAAGTCCGCGAGTCCACTCCCGCTCGTGTGTTAGAGTGCAGCTGTTCGGGAGCGAGTCTGCATTGAGGGGAATCGAGCAGCTAAAGTTTCTGCATATCGCTGTGAGGAAACTGAAGCGGAGGATCTATCGGCACGGATCCTGACCGGCGGGTCGATACCCACGCTCTAGCGCCTTCTCCTGAGTCATATAGACGCCGGGTTTCAACTTCCCGTAAAGCTTACTGTCAGGACAGTAATACAGCCCAGTCTTCTTATAGGTCCAAACCTTTACGTTTGTTGCCGCAGCTACAGTCGGTGTATTCAATTGAGGCAGCCGATCCACACGATCGACAGCTTCCCACTTCTCAACAAGAGGAGGAAGAAAAAGAATGTCAAGTAGCAGAAAAAAACTACCGATTAACACAATATTTTGACAGCTGCGGTACGTCATAATTGGCTTATTTTTCTTAGCAGCCCGGCGTCCCCTGCCAGACTCGTCCAGGGGAAGGAACAGGCATGGGAGTTACCGTAGCTTATCTACCCCTGCCTTTTTGCTGTGCAAGTCGCGCTCCAAACCTACACACTCGGAAGCCGTTCCCACCGTCTACAACCTTCTTGAATACAGCAAGTTAGCCGGGCAATGCATGGGGTCACAAGCGAATTCTCACCGATGCCGACCCTTCCTATCCATCATTTTTCCCATTATGGGAGGCCTCGGGGCCTACTGTGAACTAAACCACTATACTGGTGCCCAGGACCTCGCGAACCTTGCGCGTAAGTTCATCTGCATTGAACGGTTTCTCGATGAAGGCACTTCCCGGGCCGAGAATGCCGAAATTGATTGCGGCGTCTTCTGTATAAGCCGACATGTAGAGCACCTTTAAGCCACAGCGTAGTTTCACCAACTGTTCGACCAATTCCCGGCCCTTCATTCCCGGCATGACCACATCTGTCAGCACCATTTCAATTGATCCCTTGTGGCGTTCCATGAGCTGAATCGCGTCCGCGGCGTTCCTCGCGTCAACCACGGTATACCCATTTATCTCGAGAAACGTGCCGGTCATGCGTCGTACCGCGTCATCATCTTCCACCACGAGTATAGTCTCATTGCCCTGTAGTGACCCTGAAAGTTCCTTGGGTTTCTCGGCCACCTCAATCTTTTCCTCAACGCGCGGAAGATAGACTTGAATTGTTGTGCCCTCGCCCAGTTTGCTCAAGACGCACACACACCCGCCGCTCTGAATTACTGTCCCATAGACAGTTGCCAGGCCCAGTCCTGTTCCTGTGTTTCTCTCCTTGGTGGTGAAGAATGGTTCGAAGATATGCAACTGCGTCTCCTCGTCCATCCCGTGCCCGCGATCATGCACCGCCAGCATCACGTACGGGCCGGGTCGAATTTCTGGATAACGACGGGCCCAGTTCTCGTCTAGGTGGCTGTTCACGGTCTGGATCGTTAACTTGCCTCCATCAGGCATGGCGTCCCGCGCGTTGAATACCAGATTCATGATGACCTGCTCCATCTGGGCGACGTCGGCCTTTACCCGTCCCAAGCTGGAATCGAGATCCAAAAACAGATTGATGTCCTCGCCAAGCGCAGAGGGCAACAGTTCCGCCGTTTGAGTGACGAGGGAGTTGAGATCTAACACCCTCGATTGAAGTACCTGTTTGCGGCTGAAGGCTAAGAGCTGGCGTGTTAATGAGGAGGCTTTGATCGCGGCCTTCAGGATCTCGTTCAGCTCCTGACGCAGTGGATTATCAGGGCCGGAGCAGGAGAGCGAAAGCGCGGCATGGCCGCGAATGACCATGAGCAAGTTGTTGAAGTCGTGGGCCACACCACCCGCCAGCCGCCCGACCGCCTCCATCTTCTGCACCTGCCGCAACGCTTCCTCGGCTTGCACGCGTCCGGCAATCTCTCTCTTTAGTACTTCAGCGTGAAGATGCGCCGTTTCCCCCATATAGACAGCGAACGCTAATAAACCAGCCATCAGGATCCCCCCGAGAAAGGCAGCATTCGGCAAAGAAGATCGCGCGTTGGCGAGTGTTTCTGCCCTCGGCCAGATACGAGCTCGCCAAGTTAACTCTCTAAACTCGATATTCGTTTCCTGGGCCCATACTTCCGCACGGCGCGGGTCGGATCCGAAGCGACCGTAGATTTCCTCGTCGCCGTCGTATACCGCCACCCAGTAGTTCTGTCCCACGTCTTGGAGGATCGAGTGAAACAGCTCTTGATAACGGAATGCGCCTAGCAGAAAGCCCACAAGTTTGTTCTCCGCAAAGACGGGCACAAAGACCAGGAGCCCACGACCGCCCCCTTGCAGATCCACCGGCCGCGTAACCGTCACGCGTCCACTGTCCGCGGCGTGCTGGAGGGGCACACGCCAGCGCGCATCGGCGCCCAAATCGGTGCCCACATCGGCTTCATTCCATCTCTCTGACGCCGCCCACCGCACGTGGAACGTCGGGTCTACCCACTCGATAGCTTGACAGCCGCCGTAGCCACCGATCAACAGCGCCGCATCGGATTCGTTGTCCTCATCACCTGACAGGACACGAGCTTGCCAACGCCCGGCCAAGCGATTCAACAGCAGAATTCTAGCGTTTAGTTCTGACTCGATTTTGTTTTTCACAAAAAAGGTCTGCGCTTTCGTCGCGGCTTGGATATTAGCGCGCTGCTCGGTAAGCAGCCGCTGCCAAAGAACCAACGCAGCCGATACTGTGGTTAGACCCAGAATGGCCGGCAATAATAGCCGGTCGATGAAGCTCCTGCGCATCTGTTTTTCTCGAATCCGGTCAGCTACCTGACGCCCCTGGCTGGTGCTCAAGGCGCTGCTACCAGAGAGAGACTATCTGGCCCCTAAATCTCCGTTGCGGTCGAGGAAGACTAACAAATCATCAGGAAGAGCCATTCTTCCTTCGAAAGAGTCCTCCCTTCAAATCCTCCGCCACGATTTCCTGCCGCGCCTCATATAACAATCGCCGGAAATCTCGTGCGGGATCTGCCGCCTGATTTCGGCCTGGAGCGACCAAATGCTGCTCCTCCCATCCTGGAGAAGTCAAGGTGCAACCAGTCTGATTTTCTCGGTTTTGGACCGGCTCTTTCCGAGTCTACTCCAGCACGGTATTGGTCTCAACCAAGAGGAATGAGTGACCCTGCGGCTGCAGCCGGCGTGGTAGTTGCTTGTTGACTTCTACCAAACGGCCTTTCCTGTGGCCTTTATCTATTACGGGATTAAGAATTACAGCAGACACATGGCTAAAAACCCTGGCTATCCGCGGGAGCAGGTTCACACTGGCTCACGGTGACATTTTGCTCGTATATACCGACCTCTGAATCAGGGCTTGAGGTTTCGCTAGGCGGAGCGCCGAGTGTCATAAAAGTGTCATGATTTTCGGCTCAGAACCGGGCAAAACGAATCAGAACCAATCGACACCCATTTTCCGTAGCTGCTTGACACTGCATATATAATCGAAAGTTTTCAACTCCCATCAAAACAGCCCTCTGAATTCCTAAACCGTAGGTCGGGAGTTCGAGCCTCCCCAGCCCCACCATTCAACTATTTGATTTGTTAGAACTTGCGCGCTCTCAAACCATTCGCGTTAGCAAATCCGTTGCAAGGTCGTTGCATGTTCCGCATTAAGTCCCGATTCGTAATCGGCAGGTCGCGAGTTCAACTCTCGCCCTCGGCTCCAGTTCTCCCTTACCGTTTGGCCCTTTTTCGAAATCCGTTGCAAGGTCGTTGCAAGTTATCTCAATTTCCCACCCAATGTCAGGACTTGAATCAGACCGACGAGAGACCGGCCCAATTAGTTCTCGGCACACGGTCGAAGGGTAGCCTAGCTTCCTTCGCGCCGGGTACCGGAGTGGGGGAACGGCCAGAGGCAGGTCAGGCAACTCCATGATAATCTCTGGCCTCTATCAGGTCAGGCAGAGCACGAAAAGCGGATATATTCGGTCATGAAAACCAGAGTTTTTCGCGCCTTAACAGCAATCCTTCTCCTTGCGACTGGCGTTGACGCGTTTGGGCAAAAGACCAGTGATGCGCGAAACGACGGGCTGTTCGGACCGGTTCGGTCCGTATCAGCAAAACAAGAGTTGCAGCAGCTTGATTGGGGCCAGAAAGACGCAAAGATTGGGATTATAGGTCTGTCGTGTAATGAGTGCGAGTACGACGTCCATGGTAACAGGGTCAATCCGGGCACCCGCATCGTCTATGACGACGATGGAAAAATCAGCGAGAGAATTCAAGAAAATGCTGACGGAGAGGTGACGAGCCGCGATGTGATGGGCCCGTACGGAATTACCGAAGGGATTTCCTATGAAAACGGGAAGGCTGTCACACGGTCCGTTAAAAGATACGATGCAAACGGGCACATGGCTGAGTCTTATCTCTACGATGCCGCTGGCATCGTGACCGCGAGCACTTTCTGCACAAGCGACATTGGCGGTCACAACAGAGAGACGCGCGACTACGGCGAGAAGGGAGTCTTTCAAGACCACTATACCGAGACCTACGACCCGAAATCGGATATCTGGACCTTTACCACGTTTGACGAGAGCGGCGCAGTGAAAGTGGCGCTCGTCACAAAAAACTCAGATGTTGTCTCATATTGGCAGAGAGGCAGCGAAAGCCCTACCTACGGGAGCAATTTCTTCATGGACCGGGACGGTCGTACGCAAAAGTCCTTTAGCTGCAACCCTGACGGCAGTTGCCATCGAATTACATCCTCCTTCGGAGACGACGTAAGTCGTCACATGAAGCGAGTCGAATGGCGCGACCCGAGCGGCGTGCTGCGAATGGCGTTTGATTATGCATATCAGCTCGACCAGTTTGATAACTGGACCAAGCGAACCGTTTGGGTATGGAGCCCTGAACTCGGGGAGCGCAAGCTCGCTGAAATCGACTATCAGACGTTAACATATTGGAATAAATAAGCGCCTTGGATTGTTTCTCAGGCCCAATTTGGACCTGCAAGAAAGCCGAAAGACAAACAATCCTGCCCTGGTCGCACCGCTGCTGGCCGACAGGTTCGTAAATACCTCGATAGAGGGAAAAGTCAGCAACAAGGTTGAGACGCTGGCAAACGCGAAAGCCCACCAAATATGCCAGTGCCGACTAATACTACTGTGTCATAAAATAGCACAACCCCAACATTTGTAGAGCAGGATTCCATTTCCGGCTGATAGTCTGGGCGCATGAGCGCCTCTTCTTCGGCGCCAGGCGCGCAACATCAACGCTTTGCGGCTTATCTCGACAGC